>ENA-OUQP01001659-OUQP01001659.1-human-gut-metagenome-genome-assembly--contig:-NODE-1659-length-14221-cov-5.655372_pt1 | contig 14221 bp, 16 predicted proteins | sample MGYA00237951_ERZ548836 | MGnify/ENA primary metagenome ERZ548836 (study PRJEB26490, sample SAMN05194702) | human gut metagenome | biome: terrestrial biome; feature: human-associated habitat; material...
GAGTGGAAAAAACCACCCTAAAAATTAAAAGCCCATGTCTTTTAAAGTGATTGTTCCGATGATCTCTCGCATATTCCCTTGTAAGGAATCTGTTAAAGCCGATACGATATCACTTTCCGACATATTCAAGAAGTTTTTCATAGCAATTTGAATGCCTTCTTCATCTGTTTTTACTCGTATTTTAGCAACAGCGTCCACGTCAACGCCAATAAAATCCTGTGTAGGTATGTAACCATTTGTTTTGATATCTACACTGATTTGTTTGACTAACAGGACGTCTTTTCTTTCCAAGAATGGAAGTTTAATTCCTGCTCGCCCAATCAAAACACGAGGTTCTTTTCTAAAACCAGAAATAATAAAAGCGACATTGGGTGGTGATTTCACATAACCACTAACTATAATACCGATTAGAGCACAAACAATAAGCACTCCACCAATAGAAGATAATAGATGTAACATATTGATATCCTTTCTATCGCACGTCTTTCGACATGTCTTTGAAAATGGGTATAAAACACATTTTCTATATATATTATACCATACAGTTGTTTATAGAGAAGAACACAGTTACGTCGCAAAAAAAAGCCATCCAGACGGATGGCAATACCAGAAAAGACTTAAGCAGGTGCAAGACTCCTGCATCTTCTCCAGGCTGGAATTGTTTTTCTCCCTCTTATCTAGCAAAAGAGGTCTCAGCACCAAAGCAGAGGGGCAACTGATGTCTTTTGTTTACGGTCGGATGCAGTCTTGCTGCCTGCATACAGCCTTTTTCTATTCCATTGCAAAGGTTCGAATCGCACCAAAATTTACAAAGGCTTAGAACTGTGCTTTTTCTTGTACTTCATCACCAAAGTTCGAATCGTACTAGAAATTACAACGGTTTAGAACACAGAAACTATAAAGTTGCAAACAAATTCCGTTCGAATCGTACTAGAAATTACAACGGTTTAGAACCTATCGCTAGATCTAAATCACATTTCCCATCAATACAAGAAAATACCCCAAAGGAATTACAAGTGCAAGTAATAATACTATACAAATAATCGTATCAATGATGCTGTCGATTTTCTTTTTTCTAGCAATCTTCTGAGTTCTGGTCAAACTTCTCGCCATATACTTTCAAAACATCTTCCAGACAATACAAATGTCTTCTTTCTCCAAGATTTACAAAACAGACATCTCCTTCACGTGTCATTTGACTTATAATAACTCGAAGTCTTGGTAGAGATTTTTCTGGATACTTTTCATGGAGTGGCTGTACGATATCATTGATTCGATACAGTTTCCCAGCACATTTCAAATCAAATTTCTTTGTTGATTTTACAAACTCGCCGTCTACATTCTTCCCATAATATTCTGAAATCACATTATTGATTTCGGATACCTTGAAATATGTTTTGTTTTTTTCTCGGCTAAAATAACGATTCAGTTTTGGACGTAAAATCTTAACAGCTGGAAGACCGGATACATTTACAAGATCTTCAACAGGCTTGATAGATACCGCCAGACGATTCCATGCTTCATTTTCTTCGATATATCCATCAAAAATCTTGTCAATTTCATCCTGTGTTGCATTGACAGGAATTTGAATGACAACGCGTTCCCAGCGTCCTGATTCAATATCTCCTTCTCTACTTTTAAAATACATTTCAAAATCCTTTCTTGAAAATCTAATGTTTTTCTTTGATACTCTATAGCAATTTAATTTTCCTCGTTTAATTGCTCGATATACAACCGCTTTATTGATTTTTCCTTTTGAATCCCCAATCAAATTCTCAACAGTTTTCCAGTCATACAGCTTTTCATTCTCACATGCTTCTTCAGGATTTCCTGTATAAATATGCTTTAAAAGTTCTTTAAAAGATTCTGTTGTGAATGGATATGAGTATGTTCTTGGTTTAGCTGATTTATCTGCAGGTTTCAGATACTTATTAAATATAGTTTCTTCATCGTTAAAATACCATACAGATACATACTGTTTATGCAGATTCATATACAAAGCAATTTCACCAAGTGTAATTACATCTTTGTTCAAAATCTCCGTAAAATCTGTATTCGTATTCTTAAATTTCAAGTGAACCTGATTATATTCAACCTGTGTCCAGATAATATTGTATAAATCTCCATCAGGAATTTCACAAATCGTTTTATCTGGATTATTTCCGCCTTTAACAAGATAATAGGAAATGTGTCTACCTTCTTTTGCGTATTCTTCACGTGTAAAACGTTCAGCCATATAACGAAGGTTTGCTGTATGGATTTGTTTAAAACACACAAGAGGCGTTAAAGCCATCTGATGAATAGAATAATTTTCAACGAAGAAACGTTCCTGTTCCTCATTCATTGTCATATTCATCTTGTGAAGATTTAATGGACAGATACTTTGCAGAGTTTTACTGTCCTTTTCATTCAATACATTCAAAAACATTTCTCTTGTATATTCTTTCCCGTCAAATTCTGGGAAATTTCTAAGCATCTTCTTAACACAGATTTTTGTCATGTTATTGTCTAGTTTCTGTCCTTTTTTAAGATTGTTCTGAGCTTCCTTATAAGAACCGTACTGAACTACTTTTACGGTTGTTTCCTGTGTGTTATTTGGGTCTTTTAGAGCCATAATACCGCCTTTCTATACCAAATTACTCCCTATTTTGTCCTTCTAACTACAGTTAACCAGAATTATGGTTAACTGTAATATTGTATAGATTATGTAAAGGAGGGTTTTACCTATGAAGACAAAAATTTATGTACAGCATAATGGAAACGATGTATTAATCAAAGATATTGAAAATGCAGCAAAAGAACGCTATAAAGAAGCAGGATTCAAAGCCAGCAAAATCAAAAATCTTGATATTTACTATGTTCCAGACACTGATAAAATCTATCTAGCTGTTTTAGACGAAGATGGAAAAACAACTGAATTAGTTGTAGGAGAATAGGTATTAGAAAAGCACCTCAATTACTTGAAGTGCTCTTTTTTTACTCTTTATTTTTCTGTTCTTCTTCCAGAATTTCTTCTTTTCTAGACCATCTGGAAGCTGCTTTGGCTGTGATACATACAATAAAAAGAAAACCTGTCACAACCAACACACATACAGAACAAATAGCTTCTTGTGTTGACATATTCTTTTTTTTACCCCCTATAATCAATAACCAGCTTTGGCTGAACGTTGTAGCAATATACATTAAACATAACTCCGTTGCCACCATCTTCTACAGAAAACGCCTCAAGCTCGAAACCTTTCGCAATCAAATCATTTCCATCATAGAAAGGTGTTACACGATACATGACATGGTTATTGGTTTGATAGATATAATCTCGAACTTTTTCTTCAAATTCTGTAAAGACTTTCTGATTGCAATAAGCCGTCATCGATGCAAGGTTCTTTTCATTGGCGTTTTCACCTGCTAAGGAAAAAGCAATCAAATGTCCTCTGTTTGCATACTGTCCAACGGTTTTTAACTGAGATTTCAAAGAATACCACCCAGAAGGATGAACTGATGAGATATCTCCTCTTTCGCTTGTCGGCATTAAATCCCGACCAAGACACGCTTCAGCAACCCCAACACGCCCAAGAGAATCCAAATCTGAATAAATCTCATAACTCACATTCGTAATCTGATCTTCTGTAAAATTCGGAACATTATCATTGACTGTAATATATCCGTTTGAACCTTCTGTCCATTCCGGAATATCATTTAGCGATAATGCTGACGGACCAGTTACCGAGTTCTTAGGTGTTTCTGTCGTTGTCGCTTCTGTAGCTGTTTCTTTTGAGGATTCAGATTTTGAATCTTCTTTTTTTGTTTCCTGTTTCTGTTCTGTTTTATATTCATCGTTAGTAGTCGTATTCGGTGATGTAATATCAATCGGTGCTAACGAACAAATAATAAGAAGCAGAAGGGCAGTAGCAAACTTTGTGGCTTTACTTGTATTCTTCACAATATTACACCTCAAATTGCGAAGAATCTTCAAAATCTTTACGAATCTTTACTATATCAAAAAAATTGACATAAGGTCCTTTGTCTCGAATGTACACTTTAGCTTTATATCGGTTCCCTTCCTGTGTGAAATATAAAACAGGCATTTTGATTCCCATAATAGACGATACGCATGATAATTCGTATTTAATATCGGAATCTTTTAAACATTCCTTAAGATTCTCATCAACACACACTGACCACTCGCCATCTTTTTCACAGTCATGAACTTTTACCAAGTCATACAGCGTACAAATAGCCGTGAATTTTTCTAGGCTCTTTTTTTCCAAACCTTTTCTTCCAATAATATCTTGTAAATTTAATTGATTCTTTTGCATTTTTTACCTCCTAATAACAGAATAGCTCTTCCAGAATTTCTGGCAGATGTTTTAACGAATAGATTCTTTGAAATTTATTACAAGTCCGATTATGCGGCATATCATACAAAATTCCTTGTGTGCCATAACGAGCACATTTATCCAGATTTTCAACCTTGTCATCAATAATTACATCGCCTCGAATCAGATGCTTGTCGGTAATATTAAGAATCTTAGCTGTATCGAATCCAGGAATTTTTTCCTCAATAAGGCCAACTTTCACAACATATTCTTCCAATGTTGTACATCCTGTACAGATAAGTACATTCCAACGACCATCATTAATCAGACGTTGTACAATCTCCATTGCTCCGTCTTTTTCTGGCATATCTTTCCAAAGATTTGGATTTTTGATGATATTCATAAATACATGAATATCTCCCGTTTCAGACAAATCCCATGTTTTGAAATCTTCAACAGATAGATTTTCTCCTGTAATTTCGTTGTATCTTTTTGTTACAGTGCCTAAAAAATCAAACAGCACATCATCAAAATCTAAAAGAACCACAGGTCTTTTTCGTTCTTTGTCCCATTTTTTTGTGATTCGTTTCATCGCTCGTCCACTTCCTTTCTATATGTTTCTCTAAATTCCTTGTATTCTTTCGAGTCTTTCGACATTGGTGATTTGATAATCGTATTTTCATACAATGCATAATCAACATGGGCAATGCTTTTGCTTTTACCCCATACATTCAGGCTTGCAACCTTGATTTCTGCGTCTGGAAATACAGTTCGAATTATTTTGATTGCCTGTTGCAGAGAATTTCCTGTATCTACAGAATCTTCAGCTACAAGGATTTTCTGAATATCCTCATTCTTTACATTTTCTACACCTTTTAGGAATCGAACCTTTCTTTCTGTATTTTTTGCGTGTTTATTTGATTTCAATTCAATCGAAATCAATAGGTTTCGAATACAGTTTGGAAGTATAGCAACAAGAGGACCGATTTTTTCCTTCATCCCATTTCCATCTCTCACTGTACTCACGCCGATCATAGGCACTTGAAACACTTCTCTCATTTGTTTTCCGATTAAATATCCGCCTCTTGCAATATAAATAATTAAATCAGGTTGATATACCTCTTTAATGTTGTTTGCCCAAGTATTGCATTGTTCTTCCAATGTTTTTCTTGTTAATTCTAAATGTCGCATAAATAAAACTTCTTACCCTTTCACATTTTTTAGAAATAGGGGAGCATCCGAAGATACTCCCCGCAAAATCTAGCTTTCAAATATAATGATTCCGTACTTTTCAGCCATTAAACGTTTTTTTAGCTTGTACTCTTTTGTACGGACGCCTTTTGCGTCTTCTACGATCGTTTCGCCTATGCCTTTTTTATATACAAAATCAGCGATGTAGCGAATCTCACGTCCATATTCTGATTTCTCAATAAGAACGAAAGGCACCTGTCTTTGCAGGTCATAGATAACGTTTCCTTTTTGTAGCAGTTTCAGCTCCTTATAGCGTTCTGCTTCGTGTTTACTGTCAAATACGATTCCATCTACGTTCACTTTATGAGCGTGATATTTATTCGTTTTCTGCTCTGCTTCGTGATTGACCAGAGTCTTATATTCTTTGTCTGTCAAATGAATCATATTTTTACCAGCTTGTTGCGATATCCAATTGATTCGCATTACCAGCAGCAAAGCCACCGGTGTCACACACGATTCCTGTACCAAGACTTGTTTCCACAAGACTTCCTCTAGGATGTACGCTTAGATTAGCAGCGACCATGATATAATTTCCAAGCATTTTGCATCCATCTTCACGTACCCAGTATGAATCATTGTTTCCCATGCCTCGCATAATGGATGCAACTCCGCTCATATCTAGGTTGTAGTAGGTTTCTTTTCCTGAAGGACCGTAATTAACGCCAGCAGATGGACTCAGTACAGAACCATTCCAGCTTGTATTTACAGTAGTTTGAGTGGCCTGTTGCTCAGCTTGATTTGCCAAAGCTTCTTGCTCTTCTTTTTGTCTTTGCTCTTCAGTTGCTTTTTCTTCGGCTTCTTTCTTGGCTTTTTCTTCAGCTTCTTTTTGGGCTTGCTCTTCTTTTTTACGTTGTTCTTCCTGTTTCTTCAGAATATCCGTATGAATCGTATTTATTTCATTTACCTTTGTTTCTACAAGGGATTTTGTTTTCGTTTCTTTTGCCAGTATTGGCGTTGTCATTCCTGACATTACACATACAGCAGACACTGCGATTGTTGCTGTTTTTTTCAATAGTTTACTTTTGATAACAATTACCTCCTTACTGTTGCATATATTATATCACGTATCACTCTCTTATACATTTAACCGATCCCGTCACTACGCAAAAAAAAGACCTTCTCATTTGAGAAAGTCTTGTATTGCAAAGATTATTTACGTTCTTTACGACGTTTTGCTCCAACAATTCCTAATCCTGCTAAAGCCGCACCCATTGCAGAGATTGAAGCAGCGCTGTTTCCAATAGCTACGCCTGTATTTGGAACATCAGGAGTTGTCTTAACATCAGATGGCTTGCTTCCTGTAGTTTCACCTTTGTTAGTTTCACCCTTGTCTGTTGATTCATACAAGTAATCACTTAATGCTTTCATAGCTTCTGCATGGTTTGCTTCTGCTTTTGCCAAGTTTGATTTGGCTGTCAAATATTCGTTGTATTTGTCATTGTAAGCAGTATTTTTAGCCTCTAAATCTGCTTTCAAGGCTTGGGCTTTATCAACTTCTACCTGTAAAGCACTCAACTTAGCTGTTAGAATTTCATTTCCAACTGTTGAAATATCTGCTTTAGAGCCGTTCATCAATACGTCTTTTAACACAACTTTAACGTTTTTCAATGGAGCAGCTTCAGCATCTACTTTAGCCTTTTCGTTTGCAGTTGTTTCGATGTCAGCTGTCAACGCTTCGATATTTTCATCTGCTTTTGCCTTTTCAGCTTCTTTAGCAGTGATTGTATCTGCTAATTTTGCGATGTCTGTTTCTAATGATTCGACTTGTGCAGAAGCTGTATTGTATGTATCAACAGCTTTTTTAGCAGCGTTTCTCAATGCATCTTTCTTGCTCAAGTTTTCTTTAGCTGTTGCCAAGCGTGCATTTGCATCATCTGAAGTAGCTTTTGCATCATTGAATACGTCAGATGCTTTCTTGTGTTCATTTGTTGCTGTATCGAATGTGTCTTTTAACTGAGCTTTTCTAGCCTTAGCTTTTGCTAAAGCATCTTTTGCATCTGCTAAATTCTTTTCAGCTTTTTCTGTGTTTGCTGTCCAGTTGTTGATTCTATCATTCAAAGTATTCACTTTGTTCTGAGCTTCTTTAGCTTGAGCTTTTGCTGTATCCACATTTACCGAAGCTGTTTGACGTACATTTTCTTTAGATGCTAACTCTGCTTTTGCACTATTCAAAGCGTTTTCTGCAGTTGCTTTAGCTGTCTTTGCTTCTTCGACCTTTTGATTAGCTGTTTTTGTGTTTTGTACAGCTTGGTTGTAAGAAGCCGTTGCCTGATTTACACGATTCTGCAATCCAGCACGTTCGTTTTCTTTTGCAGTTTTCTGATTCTGTAAAGAAGTTAATGCGTTTTTCTTAGCATTCAACAAGTTAAGTGCATTTGTTACAGCCGTGTTGTCTTTAGAGCCTGAGCCAGATGCGTTGTTGACAGCATTCTGTAAAGTTTTGTGCTGAGAATCTACAGATTTTAAGTTGTTGTAGTAGTTATTGAATGATTGTTCAAATTCATCAACGGTCATTTGGACTTCATCATCAACGCCCATTACTTCGTCTAAAAACTCCTGACAATGAGCTGTTGAGAACCGTCCGTTTGTTCCAACTGCAAAGCCTGTCACGGTATATCGCTTTTCAACAATATTTTTATAGTGACCAACATCTGAGAATTTATGATTTCCAGCTAGATATTCAGCCTTTTCCTGATCATACCAGCCACGGAACGGACTTCCTGCTGTATTTGCGTTTCCGTAACCCCATGCAAGATTTTCTCCCGTAGCATATATACCAGCGTGCTCCATATTTGATTTTGCATGATTTGCATTTACTTGTGCAATTGCTGTAAGCCACATACTAACTTTTAATTCAGATAAGCCTTCTTTTTTACGGATTTCATTACACTCTTTCAAATACGCAATAGAAGCTTGCATATTTTCTAGGCTTGTAGCGTCATCCTTTTGTCCCATTTGAGTATAAGCCGCTAATTTACCTTCTACTGAATTGTCAACTTTGAATACATAATCAGCCAAATCTGAACATCCAACAGAATCAAAATATCCTTTACTTCCTTGATTCAATCGAGCCAATTCCGTAGCATATTTCGCTTCAAAGTCAGCTAAATTCTTTTTAGCCTGTTCCAATGGAGACATTGTCGAATTAAAATCATTTAAAGCCTTGTCATAAGCTGTTTGAGCCTGATTTACTTCATTCTGAGCTGTCGCAATCTTAGCATTTAATTCTTTGATTGCTGCTTCGTTCTTTTCTTTTTCGGCGTTTGCTGCATCTAAAGAATCTTTTGCAGATTGTTCTTTAGCTTTTGCATCATTCAACTTATTTTGTGCATCTGTTACAGCCTGCTGAGCATTCGCTAAATTTGTTTCGGCAGTTTCCTTTGCGGTTTTTGCGGTTTCATAAGCTAAGTTTGCAGAAGCTAATGCGTTTTCAGCATCTGTTTGTTTTTGTTGGGCAGTCTGTAAATCTGCTTTTGCGGTTTCTAATTCAGCTTTTGCAGTTTCCATTCCATCTGGATCTGTCATAGAATCTAATAAAGCCTGAGCAGAATCTACAGCTGTTTGTTTTTCTGTTACTTCAGCTGTTGCACTTTCGTAATCAGTACGAGCCTGATTTAAAGTATCTTCTTTAGCCGTCAAATCACTTTGAGCAGCATCTAAAGCCGTTTGAGCTTCATCAGCTTCCTTTTGTGCTGTATCTGTTGCTTCCTGAGCCTTTTCAGCATCTTCAGTTGCCTGCTTATATGCCGTTTCAAGCTCTTCAGGAGTTTTCATAGCTGCCAATTGATTTTGTAAGTCTTCTAATTCAGCTTTTTTGTTAGCTAAATTGACTTCTGCTTCATTTTTAGCCTGTTCTGCTTCTTGAGAAGCTTTTTGTTCTGCATTCAAATTGACTGTCATTTGAGCAATCTTAGCTTCTAAATCCGCAATCTCATTTAATAATGGTTGCAAGCTTTCATCAATTACACTATTCAAAGTATCGTAGCCTGTCTGTACTACTGTATTTTGAGCAGTATAAGCTTGGTTTGCAGTTCCTACTTCTTGTTTTGCAGCCTCCGCCTCAGCATTTTTCGCGTCTGCTTCCTTTTGAGCAGCATCTACTTTTTCTTGAGCTTCTTTAATTTGTGCTTCTAACTGCTCTTTTTTAGAAGCCTCCTTTTGAGCTTGCTTTGTCTCTTCTTTTGAAGAGATATCTTCCTGAGCACCTTTTGCGTAAACTGTACTTAAGTTTCCCGCAACTCCCTGCGCTGCTGTAAAGCCTGCCAAAGCCGTAACTAAAATCTTTCTTTTGCTGTTTTCTTTTGTCATAATTTTTTTCCTTTCTAATCTCTTTTCTCCGAGATATTTCACGACAAGAATCAATCCATAATTGATATGTTTAAAGCGGTAAGCCGGCACATATCAAGCCGTAGATGACACCTTCGCCAATGTTAATGAGAGGTTTAAGCAGACAAGAGGCTTTTGCCTGCCACACGCGGTTCCTACCTCACAGAACTGTTTAATGCGTTCCCTTAGAGCCGTAGACTAGGTGTTACATCCACGGGTAACTATATATTCTCTCTTAACGTAGTGCTCGAAGCACTTAGGCTAATCAACCTAGGTTTTTACAAGCCCGCCAATTTATTGACTGATGGTTGACCTTCCATGCTCTTTAACGTAACCCATTTCAAAAAAGTTGCATTTATTTCGAAAAAACTTCAAGAATTCTTCAAAAAAGCAATCGTTATGTTTAAACCATTAGTGGATTACTTTTTACAAATATATTGTATTACAGCTCGCGTATTGAAACAACCTGGCAAATCCGTCACTTTATATATGAAAAAAGAAAGACCCCTCAAAATAAGAAGGGTCTTCCAGTAGAAGCTTGTTAACAGCTTGAAACAATCGTGATTTTTTGCTTTTCCGCCATTTGACCAAGCTTTTGCAGAATCACAGAGCAGGCTCTACAGTCATCCACTGCTCTATGGGCGTTGTATTTGAACCCTAGCCAATCTGCAAGAGTAGGTTGTTTTAGATTTGGAACAAATCCTTTTTCCTTCAACTGCAGATTTCCTGCCAACTGTAGGGAGTCCATACAACTAGTTGGGCTCCACTTTGCCCCTGCTCGTTTTACGGCAGCTTTCAAGAACGGAATATCAAACTTTACGATGTTATGACCTGCCACAATATCGTCTTTACACCATTCCACAAATTTCAAAACAGCTTCGTTCTCAACAATCTGATTAGCAACCATTTCGTTTGAGATACCTGTTAATTGTGTAATATATGGGGTGATAAAGATCTGATTCCCATTTGAATCCTTTCCAGGATTAACAAGACAGCTAAATGAATCAATTTCATCGTACACTCCTGTACTTTCATTTAATTTCATTCTTACTGCTCCTATTTCGATGACGCGGTCATCTTTCCTTGAGAATCCTGTTGTTTCTAGGTCAAACGACACAAATTGTTGTGGCATTGTGTTAATAATACTTTCTTCAAAACCACACACAGGCCATCTTATACATTTGCCTTGAAACAAACTGCTACCACACACTGGACATTTTTTCATATATTTTTCTCCTTTTCTCGTGACAAAAGCACGCCACTTATTCCATACAGTTTACATTGAACCTAAAAAAAAGCGAGTTGCCCCGCAATTTTCTCTTTTAGAACGGCAATGAAATAAAGCCATTCATCTTTAAATAAGCAATAATCCACACAACTGCAATCAACAGTAAGCCTGATGCAAAAGCGATGATACGGCTAAGAATCGTTTGTTTCTTGGATTTTCCTTCTTCTTTTTCTTCTGCTTGTTCCTCGGGTTCTTCATATCCTCTTTGACGGCTATCTTCTTGCGTATCATAATAGCCTTGGTTTTGATACGAATTGTATTGAGGTTGTTCATATTGTGATTGCTGGTAGTTATCATAGCCTGTTTCCTGATATCCGTAGCCTGCGTTATCTTCATATCCAACATCATCATATCTAGGTGCTCCATATTGCTGTCTATCTGGATTATCCCATCTGTTTTGATTTTGACGCATTCTTGCGTCGTTTACAGGTCTGTAAGCAGCTCCCTGAGCATATCCGTAACCACCTTGAGGCTGAGTGCTTCTTCTTGGTGTTGGTGCGTAATAGCTGTTTTGTCTACGATTTGAAACTCTTGCAGGCACATAATTTTGTGTTGCTACAGCTTCATATCTTCTAACTCTCGAATAAGAAGGGCGTTCCTGTTGATAGTCATAAGAATTCTGTTCATATTCTGTTTGACGCTGATACATATCCTGTTGTCCGTAGGCTTGTTCCTGATACATATCGTTTTCTCTGTATCCGGAATTTCCATATCCAGAACCACCGTATCTTGAATCCGTATATTGTGTTTGGCGATAACCGCTTCTTCTATAATCTGACATTACTCAATCTCCTTTTCTCGTTGTTCAACGTATCCATTGATATAATCATATATTTCTGGAAAATTACTTTTCAAAGCTATACTTTCCAGCTCGTCTGCATAATCCAGAGCTACTGCTACAAAAAATTCATTGATATCCATCGTTTGGTATTTGTTGTATCCAAATATCGTAACAAGACGATCATAATTCTCATTTGCAAGCTCATAGAATGTTTCTGTCTCACTTAGATACGTTTCTCCAAAGGATGCATCAAACTGGTGAAACATTTCATGTTCGACCGTATCTTCTATATAGTTTTCCGAGCTGACATAAATCGTTTTTTTGTCTATATCTGCAAAACCTGCATATATTCCATCTTTAACATTGAAAGACTCCTCAGCTCCTGCCGAATCCAGAACATCCTTGCAGATGACGATTTTTTTTGTACTTGGAAGCAGGTATGGCTGATTTTTCTTTACTCCATCAAGCTGTTTTAGAATATCTTTAACAGTTTTATCTTCCTTTTTACAGTCGTCTTTTAAGACGATTTCAATTCCGTATCTATCCATGTTTAAAACTTCTTTCTTATCCGTATGCACTGTGGAAGATGAACATCCAGTGCAGAGAGCTAAAGCCACTAGAAGACTCAAGCCAAACGTCTTTGCTGTTCTTGTTTGAGTTGACGTATTTCATCTCCCCCTCTAATAAAATCCCTTGCACATACCCTTTGGTAGATAGGAATTTCTTTTTTCTGTTTCTTTTCTGTAAACACCGCATCAATAATCGGAGACTCGCTTCGGCTTCCAATTAGCCTTCGTTCATTACTCTTTTCAATTCTTAAAGGTATATTTCGCAGTTTTTGAATAACGGAAATCATATTGAATGCATCCGCCATTGACGAGTGTCTGATTCCTATAAATCTCCCTGTATTTTCCATAACAGCTTGTTCCAGAGTTGTTTTTCTTGAAGACATTTTCTTCATATCATATTCCGACTGAAGATCCATAAACTTTAATCTTGGAAAATCGTCAATCCAGTTTCTTCTGTTATTATCCAGAATCATCCTTACTTTTGAATTTCCCCAGAACACAAACACCGAATCCCGTCCTGCCCATCGAATAAAATTCTCGATAGCATCGTTATAGCAAGGTGCTTTTATCAAATCTTCTTCCTGAATATGCGTAACAGAAGTCTGCCGTCTATTTAATTTATGAGCAAATGGACATACGAATGTGTGAAAATCAGACAACATGATTGTTCTTTCTTCATCAAAGCATAATTTATAAGCTCCAATTTCAATAATCTCTTTCCAATCCAGATTCATTACATCTTCGCAGTATTCCGTTCCAATCGACTCCAGATCAAACAGCACATAAGTTGTCATGTCATCACCACCATCCTTTCTGTAATCCAATCAATTAATGTTAAGCTCCTTTTCGATAGCATCTAAGCCAACATACACCGTAATATTCTTTTTGTTTTTGTTTACTTTGACCATTGTAGGAGTACCAGAAATTGTCAAATCGTCTTTTGTTGTTGTGTAGACTTCTCTTTCGTCCGATTCTTCTGCCCAAAGGATTTCCTTTTTCTTTGAAGTCTCTTTGTCTGATTCATCGTTTGCATCTGTAATATCTGCAAAATAAATATTCTTCTTTTTCATTGTTTCCAATTTCTCAAACATGTGGGCTTCTGTCTGTTTGCAGAAAATACAGTCATCTTTATATAGATAAACGTAATATTCAGACTTTTTAGAAGAGAACACGCTCTTTTTGGTTGTTGGTTTTTTTACAGTATTCTTTTTAAACCAGTCCGTACTCATCAGTGTTTCAGCTTTCAATTCAATCTCATCTGTCGTTTCTGTTTTCGCATGCCTATCCAAATCATAATTTGCATTATCTGCAACTTCTTTTAAATCACTTTGAAGATTCATGATTTCAATCTGCTGATACAAAATACCTGAAGTCATCAAGCACAACACGATAACCAAGCATACGATGTGGAATGGTTTTGAATACTTAATGTATTCCATCAACGAAACTTCAACATATTCTTCATCCTTTTTTCGTTTTTCTTCTTTCATAGTTTAAGCAAGGACACATGTGAATTCATTCATGTGAGGAATTGCCCGCACCTCCTTTAAATATGCTTTTGCTGTGTCCTGAATCCTCAGTTTCTTATAGCTGACAGAACTTTTGTTTACTTTGGTTCTATCCAATGTTCTTATAGTGAACTACTCGGCAACAAGTTACCGAGCTTCCTGCTTCACCCACTACTGCATTG
>ENA-OUQP01001671-OUQP01001671.1-human-gut-metagenome-genome-assembly--contig:-NODE-1671-length-14143-cov-18.021934_pt1 | contig 14143 bp, 8 predicted proteins | sample MGYA00237951_ERZ548836 | MGnify/ENA primary metagenome ERZ548836 (study PRJEB26490, sample SAMN05194702) | human gut metagenome | biome: terrestrial biome; feature: human-associated habitat; material...
TAGGACGCCATAGGACGGGTAGCGCCCGCGACCGTGGTCACCAGATCGCGAACGCGGGAGAACGTGGCAGTAACCACCTCGTTGGCACGGCTGTAGTCGACATCGCGCTCGTAGAGCGAAACGAGCGCACGGCCCATGCCATAGGTGCCCGCGGCAGCAGTGAGCGCCTTGACGGCAAACCCAATATGCGGCGTCTGCTTGACGAGCGCGCGGGTGACCGCGCGGATCACAAGACCGCCGGCAAGCACGCCCGCGACCTCGTAGCCGCGCTCAGGCTTAATGCCGCGTCCAAAGACGGCAGCAAGCTCAAAGAGCATGCCCACCTGCGCCAGCGCCATAACGGGATAATCGGCGCCAGGCAAAAACACCAGCGCACCGGTCGCCATATTGGTGAGCGCGCACGAGGTGATGATACGATTGGCGGCCGCGATGCGCATGAAGGCAAAGTTCGCAGCAAAAGCCGTTTCCTTGTCGGTGCGATCGAGAATCCAGCGGGCAAGCGTCTCGAGCAGATACGTCTTATCGGTTGCCGCTACCACGCCGAGCATGGGCGTGGACTCCTCGATAAACGGCACCTCAACAGCAGACTCGGCAAGCACGCACACGGGCGCGCCGGCGATCACGAGCTCCTGCACGGCACTCTCCAAGCGGTCGGAACCACACGAGAGCACCAGCACCACATCGGTATCGGTCTTTGGAGCAATTCGCTCCTCCCCCAGACGCTCGACGCGCACAATACCCGAGGTCGTCTGCGGCACAAAGGCGTCACGCACCGTCTCGGCCAGAAAGCGCGAGGCGGACGAATCCAGATAGACCGAGACGCGCACCGGCGTATCGGAATCCTTCTTAACGGACGCGCCCATCTTAAAAGCGCGGGTCAGCTTATCTACGGGAATTTTCATAGCAAACCCCTCCAGCGGTTACGCGGCGCCCGAACGATGCCGCCATATGGATTGTACGATACCCACCGTCAGCAGCTGAATCATCATCGAAGACGAACCAAAGCTAATAAACGGTAGCGGAATACCGGTAATCGGCATCACGCCGATGCACATGCCGATGTTTTCGAAGGTCTGGAACGCCCACATGCCAACGATGCCCACACACGAAAGACGCAAGAACAGCGACTCACACTTAAAGGCGACGCGAATCGTCGAAAAGATCAGCAGCACGTAGAGGCATAGGAGCAAAAAGGAACCGCAAAAGCCAAAGGTCTCGGACAGGAAGGCGAAGACGAAGTCGGTGTGGAACTCAGGCAGAAAGCCGCCGGCCGACTGCGTCGCATGGCCCAAACCCTTACCAAAGAAGCCACCCGAGCCAACGGCGATAAGCGACTGCTGCAGGTTGTAGGCATCGTCCGAATCGGCATTATCGGGGTCGATAAAGACCGTCAGGCGGTTCATCTGATACTGCTTGATGAGCACATCGTGGCCGAGCAACGAATCAAAGACCGAATCGAGCGCCAGGACGAGGGCCACCAGGCCCACGAGCAGGGCCAGGGTCGACAGCACCCATTCGCGGCGCGCACCGCTCATGCAGATGACGATGGCGCCCGAGACCAGCACGACCAGGCCCGAGCCCAGGTCGCCCATGGCGACGACGGCCAAAAACGGGATGGACAGCATGCCGCAGAGCTTGACGTAGTCGCGAACGGTATCGATGCGGCCGTTATACTGCGAGCCAAGCGTGGCAATAAAGAAGATGGTGATGAGCTTGGCAAGCTCGACCGGCTGGAATGTCAAGCCGATACCGGGAATCTTGATCCAGCCCGTCATGCCCAGACCGCCCGTATAGGACAAACCCGGAATCTTGGGCGAGAAGATCACGATCAGGTCGATGACGAGCAACGCCGTCGAGAAATTGGAAATACCGCGCAGGTCGGTACGCCAGACCAGCACCGCCAGCAACGCCCCGATACCAATTCCCAGCAGATGGCGTGAGAACGAAGCATCGGCCTTAAACTGCGAAGCCGAGCAGATAATGATGGCACCGTAGGCGACGAGCGCCACTGTGGCCACGAGCACACCGATATGCACCTTTTGGCGAAACGTGCCGCGCGAGGCCGAAAGTTGCTTGTTGACGCGGTCCAGGCTGCTGCGAGAGCCGGTCTTGGTTGAACGGAACAGATCCGCCGGAGAAAAATCCATCGCAACCTCCTATCGAACCGAAGAATCGCCCGAGGCCGAAGAGGTATCGGGCTCGTCATAAATCACGCCGAGCACATCGCGCACGACATGCATCGCGGTATCTGAGCCGCCGCCGCCCTGCTCCAGGACAGTAGCGATGACATACTTGGGATCATCGGCCGGCGCATAGGCGCAAAACCACGCGTATTCGTCCTCGCCGCTTTTCTCGCCCGTGCCCGACTTGCCGTATACCTGCGGCGTCAGGGTGCCAAAGTGAGCCGCCAAGGACGTCGATGCCGTGTAAATCACGTCGTGTATGCCGTTGCGAACAAGAGCCAAATCCGAATCGCTGTTGATCTTGGCCTCCAGGCGCTTCTTCTTGCCCTTGCCGTTGTACTTATAGGCATCGCCGTCGCCATCGCGCGACACGGCAGACAAAAACACGTGAGGCACGTACTGTTTGCCGCCGTTGGCAAGGCCCATGTAGGCGCATGCCATCTGCAGAGGCGTCACCAAAATGTCGCCCTGGCCGATGGCGATGTTGGTCATATCGCCGGCATTCCACTTGCGGTCTTCGGCAGAGGCGTCGGTAAAGTACGACTCTTTCCACTCGGCATCGGGAATACGGCCCGCGCCCTCACTCGGCAGATCGATACCGCAGGTCTTGCCTAGGCCCCAGCGACGAAAGACCTCCTGCAGCCCCTCGGAATGTTGCTCGTCATAAAAGAACGCCTTGCCCATGTCGTAGAAGACGGGGTCGCACGAGTTGGCGATACCCGACTGCAGCGTCATGGTGCCGTGGCCGGAATGCAGCCAGCAGTACTTGCCCCACGACTTGCCCAGACCCGTCCAATAGCCCGTGCAGTTGGTCGTCTGCCCCGACGTGTAGGTTCCAAACTCAAGACCGGCCAGTGCCGAGAGCGGCTTGATGGTCGAGGCCGACATGTACTGTCCGCTAATGGCGCGGTTGAGCAGCGGGTGCGAACCCTTGTCATCATTGAGCTCGGTCCACACGTCATTTGAGACGCCGCCGATAAAGACGGACGGATCGAACTTGGGCTCGCTCGCCATGCCCAGGATCTCACCATTGTTGGGATCGAGGCACACCACAGCGCCGTTGCCGGCATTGCTGTAGCCAGTGGTCTTGGCAAGCTCGATGGCGCTCGCCAGCGCCGTCTCACAGGCCTGTTGGATCTTAAGGTCGAGCGTGAGCTTAATGTCGGAGCCGGCCTTGGCGGGCACGGCGCCGGCCTGACCGGTCACATTGCCCGAGGCATCGACCTTGACGGTCTGCTCGCCACGAATACCCTGCAGCAGGTTTTCGTAGTAGCTCTCAACACCCGCCTGGCCCACGATATCGCCCGACTGGTACGTAATCTTGCCAGCAGAAGCATCATCATCGCCAGAGGTTTTCTTATTCTGGGCCTCGAGCTGCTCGGAGGTAATGGTGCCGGTATAGCCCAAAATGTGACAGGCCGTCTCGCCATATGGATACTGGCGCTCGGTACGCTCGGCAATCTTGACGCCCGGGAACTCGCCGGCGTGCTCCTGAATATAGGCAACCGTGGAGCGACGGACGTCCGTCGCGATGGTATGCAGGCTCTGGGCGCCCTCGGAATTGTCCTGAATATTGCGCAGCACCGCCACGTAGGGCATACCGAGCACGTTGGCAAGATGGCGAACCAAAACCTCATCCTCGGCAAGGTCGCGGTAGGCCACGACAGCAAGTGAGGGACGGTTCTGGACAAGTGCCACGCCATTGCGGTCGAGGATGCGGCCGCGCACAGCGGGTGTGGTAACGGTGCGCGTCTGATTGCTATTAGCCTGCTTTTCGTAATAGTCCGACGAGACCATCTGCATGCCCCACAGCTTGACGGCAAGCGCCGCGAACATCGCGCCCACACCCGTGGTGAGGATGGAGAAGCGACCCTTAAAGGCGGTCGCCGCGGTATTGCCCTCGCCCTCGGTGGCGCGCGGGGCCGTTCCATGCTGCGTATCGTAGGTAAAACGAGAATCGCCGCGACGCATGATGACCAGTGCGACCACGATGGCCACAACCAGCACGATACCGGCGATAATAACCGTCATCTGGGAAGACATCTACGAGCCTCCCCTATTTGAGCTTACGGGTCTTGGGCTTAAAGCGCATGCCCGTCTGGCGTCCGCCACGTGCGGAGAATCCATAACCGGACTGCGGCACGACGCCGGACATCAAAAACGGAATGGCAACCAGACCCGTCAGGATCGAAGACGGCAGCGCATGGCCGAAGATCGCCACGACAAAGCTCGTCTCCAAACCCATAAACAGCAAGATGATGCTGTAGATCACATTAATGACGAGCGCGAAGGCACCCACAGTGATGCCGCGCGCACTCGGGGTACCGCCCGTCTGACCGGCGGCGCTATGCACCAGGGCAAAAGAACCCACGGTCAGCAGGAGCGACATAACGCCCACCGGCACGGCAGCGGAAAGGTCATAGAACAAGCCGCTGCAAAAACCGCACACGACGGCACGGGTCGGGTCGCCCGAGAACACGCTTATGCACACCAGGATAATCATAAAGTTGACGCGACCGCCCGCAATGGAGATCTGCGGTGCCAGGCCTGCCTGCAGCAGCACGCACACGATGGCGGCGATTACAAACGTGCGGGAGCTCATCCCCTGCTCGTGTAGATCCATGGACATGCCCCCTATTCGCTCGAGCCGGAATCGGTCGTCACGGACGTGTCGGAACCGTCATCCGAGCTCTCGTCCTTCGTCTTGGTCGCAGCATCGCGCGACGTTCCCTGCGGCGTGCTATTAGCGGTGCTCACGTCCTCATCCGAGGCCGACTGTTCGTCGGTCAGCGAGGTGATGACCAGCACTTCCTCGTTGTTCTCGGCCGTCGTCTGGGCGCGTACCACAATGGTGTAGTACACGTCGTTTGCCGATTTCTCAACCGACGAGACGGTGCCGAGCGGAAGGCCCTTGGGGAACACACCGCCAATGCCCGAGGTCACGATGATGTCGCCAACCTTAACGTCGGAGTCGACGCTCACGTACTCAAGACGCAGCGTGCCGTCAGCCTGACCCTGCAGCATGCCCTGGGCGCGCGTGTCCTGCACCATAGCGGACACGCCCGAGTTCTCATCGCCGATCAGACGCACGGTGGACGTCTTGGCCGAGACTTCGATGATCTGTCCGATAACACCAGCCGAACTCGTCACAGGCATGTTGATGGTAAGCCCGTCGGCAGAACCTTTATCGATGGTAACGGTCGAGGTCCAGGCATCGCCCGAAGCGCCGACGATACGAGCTGCAGTGGACTTGAGGTTGTAGGTCGACTGCAGACCGACCAGACCCTCCAGTCGCTCGGCGGTCTTTTGAGCCTCGGAGAGCTCGGCAACCTTGGAGGTCAGCTCCTCATTTTGCTTCTTAAGCTCGTCAAGCGTGTCCTGTGACGCCGTAAGGTTAGAGAACACGTTACCGATCGCATTGAAGGGAGCCGCCACAGTCGAGCCCAGAAAACGCACCGGCGAGGTAATCGTCGTCACGCCCGAACGAACGGCATGAATCGGCCCCGTCTCGCCCTCACGAATATAAAACGTGAGCAGCAACACCGAAATCAGGCTGAAAACAATCAACGGGCGCATACCCGTTGATTGTCGCTTGGTATTCAGATTTGTGGAGAAACCCGAAGATCGTGCCAAATGGAATCCACCTTTTGGAAATTAAGCATTGGTCTGGACGAAGCCGCCATCAAACGCATTGGCCTCGAGCACGCGGGCACAGCCGTTAACAACGTTATCGAGCGCCGTGGGGCTGACGTTGACCGAAACGCCGGTCTCATCGCGCAGGCGCACGTCGAGACCGCGCAGCAGCGCGCCGCCACCGGTCAGCAAAATGCCGTAGTACATAAGGTCCGAGGCAAGATCGGGAGGCGTAGCGTCGAGTGCGTCCTTGACGGCCTTGGCCATCTCGTCGAGCGGCTTGTTGAGCGCGCGACGAATCTCCTCGCTCTCGATGCGCACGGTCTTGGGCAAACCGGTAATCACGTCGCGGCCGTTGACCTCGACGTCGAGCTCGTCCTTAAGCGGCACGGCGGAGCCGACCTTGATCTTGATGTCCTCTGCCGTACGCTCGCCGATGGCCAGGTTGTAGGCATCACGAACGTGCGTGAGGATGGCCTGATCGAACTCGTCGCCGGCAATACGGATGGACTGCGAGACGACGATGCCGCCCATAGCGATAACGGCAACCTCGGTGGTACCGCCGCCGATGTCGATGACCATGGAGCCGGTGGGTTCCTCGACGGGCAGGTCGGCGCCGATAGCGGCTGCCATAGGCTCTTCGATCAGATAGGCCTGGCGGGCACCGGCCTGGATCGTGGCCTCAAAGACAGCGCGCTTCTCGACCGACGTGACACCGGAGGGAACGCAGACGACGACACGCGGACGCGGAGTCCACGGATAGCGCTTCTCGGACGCCTTGTCGATAAAGTAGCGAAGCATGGCCTCGGTAACATCGAAGTCGGCGATGACGCCGTCCTTCAGGGGACGAACGGCCACGATGTTGCCGGGCGTACGGCCGAGCATGCGCTTTGCCTCGATACCGACCGCCAGGATGCGCTCGTCGTTCTTGTCGATGGCGACAACAGAGGGCTCGCGAATGACGATGCCCTTACCGCGCACGGAGACAAGCGTATTTGCGGTGCCGAGGTCGATGGCAAGATCGCCCGCATAGCTACCGAAGAACATATCCATCAAAGAAAACAACGCAACTCCTGATGTGTTGGATGATTGCTGGAAAACTACTAGCTCATCATACTAGCGCAAGCCCGGCACCTCACTTGCGGTGAAGCGCCGGGCAAAGCTAAATCCCATAAGGTCACTACTGGTTGTCAGCAGCCGAGAAATCCATATCGAGCGAAGAAACGGCCCAGCCGATATGGTTGTCGGAGCGCACGAATTTGACGGTGTACTCCTGCTCGCCGCCCTTGGACAGCGATGCCTTCACCTTGGCGGTCGTCTCGGTCATGGACTGATCCATGCCCTCGACGGACACGGTGGCACCCTGCGGAATCGAGGAGATGATCATCGACTTAGCGTCCTCGGACAGGCTCGAGGCCAGGCAAGACTCGGCCTTTGCGGCGTCACCGTCGCCGGCAGCCTGGAACAGATCGGTAACGACAGACTCCTGAGACGGGAAGCCAAAGCCGCGCGTGTAGGCAAAGCCCAGACCGCCCGCGGCGATCAAAATGAGCAGAAGCAGCACGATGAAGACTTTGAGGCCCGTGTGGCGATGGCGGCGACGGACCTTGGCCTGCTTACGATCCTGACGGTCCTGCTGGACCATCTCGGACTCGGACAGCGTAAAGAAGCCGGTGTCCGAGGGATCGGGCATAAACTGACCGGTCGCGCCCGTAGGATCGAGCGGATCGACGGCAGGAGCGTCCATCGCGGGCGCCGGAGCCGTGGCCATAGCCGTCTGGGCAGACAGCGCAGCAAGCGAATCCTGCACGCGGGCAAGCTCATCGGCCTGCTCGGAGGTGAGCTGGTAGATGCCATCGGCAGTAGCGGCGTTAAAGGCGTCGAGTGCGTCGGAGGGACGGCCGGCGGCAGAAAGCGCCTGACCCATGCCGGCGTTGAGTGCACGCGTGTCGTCGCGGGGGCCGGCAAAGTCGATAGCCGTGCGGTAGGTCTCCACGGCATCCGCCGGACGGCCGAGCTTAATGAAGCAACGACCGAGCTCGCCGAGTGCGGCGGCAGGAGCCGGATTGGCGCCGTCGATGGCAGCCTGACGGAAGGCGGTTCCCGCGTTGGCATAGTCGCCCGACTGGAACAGCGCATTGCCTAGGCCCAGATAGGCCTTGAACGGCGTGGCATAGGAAGCATCCTGCGTAGCGGCAGAAAACGCCTGAGCGGCCGTCGTGTAGTCGCCCACGGCGGCGAGCGCCTTGCCGCGATTGGTGAGCAGCGCGCCGCGCTTGCCGTAGGTGCCGTCGTTGAGGGCGGCGGCATAGGCCTCGGCGGCCTCGGCATACATGCCCAGGTGCATCAAGGCGTTGCCACGAAGGTGATCGGCCTCGCCCATAATCTCATCGGGAGTCTTTGCCGCCCCAAGCATCTGGGCTGCAGCGGAAAAATCACCCGCGCGGTAAGCGGCGCGGCCCTGTTGGATCAGCTGGCTATTCAAGGAAGTCCCCTTTACTCGTGAACAATCTCGACATGGACGATCTCGTCGCCGGCACGCAGCTGCGAAATCACATCGAGACCCTCGACCGTGGTACCAAAGACGGTGTAGCCAGAATCGAGGTTATGCTGGGCACCCAGGCAGAAGTAGAACTGCGAACCCGCGGAATCGGGGTCCATAGAGCGTGCCATGGCAAGGGCGCCATCGACATGGCTGTTGCGCGGATTGGTGGCAAACTCGCCCTTGATGCAGTAGCCGGGGCCACCGGTACCGGGCATGCCGTCGGGGCCCTCAAGACCGGCAGCGACGTCGGCGCCGGACATGTCGCGGGTATTGGGGTCGCCGCCCTGAATGACAAAGCCGGGCACATAGCGATGGAACTTAAGGCCATCATAGAAACCCATCGTGGAAAGCTCGCAGAAGTTCGCGACATGAATGGGAGCGCCCTCACCGTCAAACTTGACCTTGATGGTACCCTTCGACGTCTCGATAACGGCGCACTCGTCGCCGGCAAGCTGATACTCGGGCGTGTAGAGCTCTTTCTTAAAACCAAACATGTGGTTCCTTCCTCGTGCGTTTAAAGCATATTTGTACGAATTGTAGCAATAAGCACGGGCTTACATCAATTGCGCACGTAGGTTATGCCGACTATGGCGAACTAATTTTAGGAACGCTGCTGCGGCTTCCAGGAACCCACATTGGCATCGTACTGGTTCAGCGCGCTGTTGCCGCCCTGCGCGATGGGCGCCAGGATCTCGCTTTGGTGGGAACTCATCGACTCGCCATCGGGAATGGCCAGCGAGATATCCCAGCTCTGGCAGATCACGTCGACGCGCTCATACATCCACTCGGCAAGCTGCTTTAAGTGGGCGATGTCATCCGCATAGACCGTATCGTCCTGTACTTTCAGGTTGTTGAGCTCATCTTGCGTCTTTTTGATCTGGTCGCGCAGGGCGTAGGCACTCTGCGACAGCTCCTGACGGGTGGACAGCGGCGTTCGGAGATAACCGTTGTTAAAGGAATCGATGACCTCGCCGATCTGGTCCTCGTCAGCGTAGGACACGATGGTCTGATACAGACCGTCGAGCCTGGTATAGAGCTGATCATCGGTGAGCACGGTTTCTTCCTGGACCACCTCGGCAGAATCGCCCTGCTTGGTATCGTCCTCAGTCGCCTCGCCCTTTTGGCGCGTGGGGAAGGTGGTTTGTGCAGCTTGGCCAAACTGGTCGTAGAAGCCGGGCATAACACCCATGGGATCGGTCGTCACGAACCAATAGGCACCGCCGCAAACGACGGCAAGGACCGCGATGACGATAAGCGGCTTGGGAATATGACGCTTGTGCTTGTGATAGGCGTCCTCGTCGGGGTGCACCTTGCGCTTGGGTTTTTGAGCATCGTCATGCAGGGAAACGGGCATGGGAATATCGACCTTGGGGATACCGAAATCCTTATCGAAAGCTGGCAGCACGCAGGTCTCATTGGGGTCGGCGGCGTCCGAAAGCACCGCAGCGGCAGAGGCCGGCGCATGCGGCACCTCGGTATCGATCTGCTCTTGCGTTAGGCGCGGAAAGCCCGCCGTGCGGCCCGCTGCCAGGTCGGATGCTGCCGCGTCCTCGGAGAGGATACCCGGAGCGGGGCGTCCGCATTTGGGGCACGTACGATCATGCGGAGAAAGACGGGCACCGCAGCCCTCACAGAACACGAACTCGGTGTGCTCCGGACCATCGCCCGGACCCACATAGGCGTTGCAGTAGGGGCAGAACGAGGCGCCGTCCTCGATGGTCTTAAGGCAATGCGGACAGATCACGGCATCCTCTTTTCGAAGCAATTCAAACAATCGAGGTTAGAGCATAACATCGCCACGGCCCCACAGGAGCAAGGCACCAATTCAACATCGCCAGGGCGCGTAGTTACTTCTTCTTTTTGCTCGGCATCGAGACTTTGATGCCTTGGGCGGACTTGGTTACGCGAGAGCGCTTGGCTCCGCTACCCTTCTTTTTCTTGGGCTGGGCCTGGGCCACGCCCTCGAGTGCGCGGACCTCGGCCTCGCGAACGGTGCGAGCTTCGCGGCGCTGTGCCATGTCGGCGGCGACGCGCTTGGCAAAACGCTCCGCCGTCGAACCCGTCGAGCTCACCTTGCCGCCACCGCGACCCAAGCGGACGCGCACACCGCGTCCAAAACCAGTTGCGGCATGACGACGACGCGGCTTGAGCGAATCCATCATCGTGGCGAGCTTAAAGAACACCGAGCAGGTAAAGACCACGATGACAGCCAAGATAACCATCTGGCCCATCGACAGGTTGGCAATAGACAGCAGCTCCGGGAATCCGATAACGCCCACCAAGATGCCAGCGACTACAAACACAAAGAGCACCACGCGCAAGGGCGTGAGAGGCTGCGAGATGCGCCAGATCAGGCTGACGCTCGCCGCGCACGACGTAAGCAGGCACATCGTAGACAGCGTGAGCTGGCTAAAGCCAAACACGCGCGCCACAAAGATATCGAGCGCCGCAGCCAAAATGACCGCAATCGACGCCGGCAGTGCGCGCTTGAGCACGTTGGTCAAAAACGCACCCTTCACGCGAGCATTGTTGGGCTCCAGGCCCAACACAAAGCCCGGCGCGCCGATGCAGAAGAAGTTGATGAGCGTCATCTGAATCGGCTCGAAAGGGTACGGCGGCAGCGCGATGCACAGCGCCGCCAGGCCCATCGAGAACAGCGTCTTGGTCAAGAACAGCGAAGCCGAACGCTGCAGGTTGTTGATGGAGCGACGGCCCTCGGCCACCACGGCGGGCATCGAGGCAAAATCGTTGTCGACGAGCACGATTTCGGCCACGTTACGCGCGGCATCGGAGCCGGCCGCCATGGCGACGGAGCAGTCGGCCTCCTTGAGCGCCAACACGTCGTTGACGCCGTCGCCCGTCATGGCCACGGTGTGCTCGCGGCGCTTGAGCGCCTGCACGAGCTCGCGCTTCTGCTGCGGGGTCACACGACCAAAGACATGGTAGCGGTCCACTGCGGCATCGAGCTTGGCCGACGTATCGAGCGTCGTGGCGTCCACATAAGCGTCCGCCCCTGGCACGCCCACCACGCGCGCGATCGACGACACCGTACGCGGGTCGTCGCCACTGATCACGTTAAGGGTCACGCCCTGCTCGTTAAAGTAGCCGATGGTCTCGGCCGCCGAGGTACGAATCTCGTCGCGGATGGTCACAAAGCCCACGGGCTCGGCCTCGCCCACCATATCGCCATCGGGCGTAAAGCCGTCCACGCGCGCCACCACGAGCACGCGGCAGGTATCGGCAAGCTCGGCGACACGGTTCTCGACCTGCGAAAACACACACTCCGAAAGCACAAACTGCGCAGCGCCCATCACATAGGAGCCCTGCGCAAACGAAGCGCCACTCCACTTTTTGGACGACGAGAACGGAATGACCGACAGCGGCTCGGACACCTCGACCGGACGGTCGGCGTAATAGTTGAGCAGCGCCTGACAGGTCTCGTTGGCATCGGCCGAGGTCGCACGTGCGACGTTAGCCAGCGCAAAATCGAGCACCGTGGTATCGACGGGAACGGCGGCGTCGCCCTCCCCCGCACCCATACCCTCGACCGGCAGCGGATAGGTACCCTCGACCTCCATGCGGCCCGACGTGATGGTGCCCGTCTTGTCCAGGCACAGCACGTCGACGCGCGCGAGCGTCTCAATGCAGTAGAGCTGCTGCGCGAGTACCTTGCGGCGGGCCAGGCGCACCGTGGCGATGGCGAGCACCGACGAGGTCAGCAGCACCAGGCCTTGCGGGATCATGCCCAGCAGGGCGCCCACCGTGGACAGCAGCGCCGACGAAGGCACATGACCAGCCAACAGCTCGGAGAAGCACCACGAAAGCGCGCTATCGCCCGGGGTTCCCGCGGCATCCCACAGCTCGCTCACACTCGAGGCAAACAACGCCAAACCGAGCGGGATCATGATGATGCTCGCAAAGCGCACGATGGCGTTCAGCGCGTTCATGATCTCGGAATTGACCTTTTTGACGTACTTGGCCTCGTTATTAATTTTGGCCACGTAGTTGTCGGCGCCGACATGGATCACGCGGGCGCGCAGCAGACCCGAGTCGATAAAGCTGCCGCTCATGAGCTCGGAACCGGGCTGTTTCTTAATAAGATCGCTCTCGCCCGTCAGCAGGCTCTCGTTCACGAGCGCCTCGCCCGAAACCACCACGGCGTCAGCGGGGATCTGGTCGCCGCGCCCCAGGCGGATGATGTCGTCGAGCACGATCTGGTCCAGGTCGAGCTCCACCTCGGAGCCGTCGCGCACCGCGATGGCCTTCTTGGAGGTCAGCAGCGTGAGCTTATCGACCATCTTCTTGGAACGCATGGACTGGATGACGCCGATGGCGGTATTGAGGAACACCACGAACAGGAACGTCAGATTCTTAAACGAACCGGTCAAAATGACCAGGAACGCCAAGATCACGTTGATCAAATTGAACAGCGTGCAGAGGTTCTCGATGATGAGCTCTTTGACCGACTTGGTCTTGAGCTCCATGTTGCGGTTGATCTTACCGGCGGCGATGCGCTCCTCGACCTCGGCGGTCGAGAGTCCGCGCTCGATATCCGTTGCTGCCATACCACGTCCCATCACGTCGCGTCGGTATAAGAAAAACCGCCCGGACCATGCGAGGTTCGGACGGTCTTACGTTCGATGGTGCCCCATGTTGGATTCGAACCAACGGCCTTCTGCTCCGGAGGCAGACGCTCTAATCCCCTGAGCTAATAGGGCCAACGTTTGGCATTATACCCAAGTGCACCACGGGCTATCAAAATAAAAGAAAAAGCTTTGCAATTCCGAGGAAGACGCGGCTCAACGGCCCACTTTAGAAGGCAAAAGCGAGTCAGATAGTATAAACTCTCATGCACCATATGTACACGGCTCGCGATGCGGGCCGTTTTTGCAAGGGTTATCCATCGAGGTGAGAGGCACACCATGATTGCAATTTTAAAGCAGAGCGCCAGCGACGAGGCCGTCAGCCATATCGTCAGCTGGATTGAGAAAAAGGGCCTGAAGACCGATGTCTCGCGCGGCGAGAATGAGACGATCATCGGCCTGGTGGGCGATACGACCAAGATCGACCCGTTCCTGCTCGAGTCCATGGATGTCGTCGAGCGCGTGCAGCGCGTCTCCGAGCCGTTCAAGCGCGCCAACCGCAAGTTCCACCCCGAGGACTCCGTCATCGACTGCGGCCACGGCGTCAAGATCGGCGGCGATCAGTTCCAGGTCATCGCCGGCCCGTGCTCCGTCGAGGGCGAGAACCTCATCCGCATCGCCCGCCGCGTGAAGGCCGCCGGTGCCACGATGCTGCGCGGCGGTGCCTACAAGCCCCGCACTTCCCCTTACGCCTACCAGGGCATGGGCCCCGCCGGTCTGGACCTGCTGTGCGAGGCGTCTGCCGAGCTCGACATGCCGATCGTCACCGAGATCATGGACCCGCGCGACGTGCAGGTCTTCCTGGACAAGAAGATCGACGTCATGCAGATCGGTGCCCGCAACGCCCAGAACTTCCCTCTGCTCAAAGAGGTCGGCAAGACCAAGACTCCGATCTTGCTTAAGCGCGGCATGTCCGGCACGATCGATGAGCTGCTCATGGCCGCCGAGTACATCATGAGCGAGGGCAACGACAACGTCATCCTGTGCGAGCGCGGCATCCGCACCTTCGAGACCCGCACCCGCAACACCTTCGACCTCAACGCCGTGCCAGTGCTGCACCACCTGTCGCACCTGCCCGTCGTCGCCGACCCCAGCCACGCCACCGGCTACACCCGCTACGTTGAGCCCATGGCGCTCGC
>ENA-OUQP01001679-OUQP01001679.1-human-gut-metagenome-genome-assembly--contig:-NODE-1679-length-14119-cov-32.690486_pt1 | contig 14119 bp, 20 predicted proteins | sample MGYA00237951_ERZ548836 | MGnify/ENA primary metagenome ERZ548836 (study PRJEB26490, sample SAMN05194702) | human gut metagenome | biome: terrestrial biome; feature: human-associated habitat...
TGACATTAATTATGTCTACTTATTGAATGGGTCATCAGATGGGTACTCACATTTCAATATTAAAATGCATCTTGACAACATTGACAATGAATTCTGGTGTTTCTTTCCTGAATATGACATGTTTACTGAATTATTATCACCAATAGATCTTTATAAAAACATTGATATATTGGACGAATTATTCAAAAGCCCTTATGAAAGTATGACTATTGCGAAAGGCATTAAAAAATATTTTGAAACACAATTGGAAGAAGATACTGTAGAAAGTCATATTGAAAAATTGAAGGGACATGTTTATACAAATAAAGTAAAAGTTGTTCTTTATGATGAAGAAAGAGATGTCTATCATCTCATCTATAAAATCAATAGATCCAAGAATGAATGTATGATGGCTTCATATCGAGGAACAAGTCCAAATAATTATGAAGTATGTCTGCCATTTATTGATTCACTGGATCATCATTTTGGACATTGCCGAATATTAAATGATCATAAATATCTCAACAAAGATATACGTGATATCGAGCACATTTTTTTAAATGAATTAAAAAAAGAGGTAGTCAGTTAATGACTGCCTCAATTAAAAGGAGAAAAATATGACAACAAATTATATAAAGCTTTCAAACAATTTAGAAAGTCTTAAATTATTCACAATAAAAGAAAACCTGCCAAACTATATCGATATGATCAATGCAGGCGAAAAATCAACTGTTGATGCACTATATGAATTAACAGAAAAAGAAATGGATCTAAAAGAAAAAAGAGCCATCAAAGCCTGTGTGCACACAGCCGGATTTCCATTCGAGAAAACAATCAATGACTTTGATTTTTCATTCCAGCCGAGCATCAATAAAAGTGAAATAGAAGACTACACGACATTGCGATTTATGGAAAACAACGAAAATATTCTTTTTATAGGAAGCTCAGGAACTGGAAAAACGCATTTAGCAACTTCAATAGGCATTGAAGCAGCGAAGCATAGAAAAAGTGTATATTTCATCACATGTTAAGAATTGATGCTTCAATTGAAACGTGCTGAATCTGAGAACAGACTGGATCAAAGACTTAAGTTTTTTACGCGCCAGAAACTGCTGATAATAGATGAGATTGGGTATATCAATTTAGACAAAGAAGATGCGAATCTGTTTTTCCAGTTAATATCAAGGCGATATGAGCAACGCTCAACTATAATCACAACAAATAAGAATCTGTCTAAATGGTCAACTATATTTGGAGATCCAGTAATAGCAAATGCGATACTTGATCGACTACTACATCATTCACATATAGTCAGTATAGTAGGTCCATCATACAGAATAAAAGACGTAATTGATTCATTTGAAAACTAAATAATGCGATCCAAATTGGTGAAAATTAAACGATCCATTTTGGTGAATTTTATCTTGACATTATCAAAAAGCCCCATCGTGTTGCGCATGATAAATCAGAGGCGTAGTGCGGTCTATAAATTTTATTCTATAAATGTTTTGATTAACAATTTACAATCCTTGAATAATATTCAGATAGTCCTGACGTTGATCTACGACCGAATAAATAATAATTTGTTTTTTATTCTCGTTGATTTTAAAAAAATATCAGGTCCTTTTCTAGTATCAACACCTGATAGCCTTGTCGTTTTAAAGCAGGATATCTAGGCGTGATTCCTAAATATGGATTATCTTCCAACAGATAAATATTCTTTTCTAAATCATTCAGCTTTTTTAAAGCAATATCTTCACCGAAATTTCTTGCGATATTCATTACATTTTTTCGAATACCAATATATGCAGTATCTGTACGTACAATAGTATATTTTATTTTCCTTTTAACATCGCTCTAAAATCATTAAAAGTGTCTTGAATAGGTGATACTCTTCCATACGCAACATCTTCATCTGCTTCTGCAAGCAATTCCAACAATTCAATTCTTGACTTCATACTTTTGTATTCATCATAAGATAAAGAAACCGTATCACCACGTCCATGTACTGTAATAATTACAGCTTCATTCTCTTCCCGACATTGCTTTGAAATTTCATTATAGTGATTTCTTAAATCAGCAGAAGGCTTAATAGATTCTCGTATATGATATATAATATCAGCTCCATAATATGTAAATTATGTCATAATATGACTATGTACTCAATTTATATTATCTTCTAACTGCTTGTATTTGCTCAAAAATAAAGCTTCCAAATTTGCATAAACATTCCCTTCTCGGTATAATGCAGATACAGAAAGACTACTGGATACAGTGGTCACTCTGAATTAAGGCCAAAAGACGCTAGTAATCCATTGGTGAGGGTGATCTAGTGTCTTTTACATTTTTCTATAATAATTAATGTGATTTTTAGTATTTCTACTATAGCCATTAGTCAAGAGCAACATCAATGTATAGATAAATATACATGCAACACGTCCTCTTGAAAAAAATCGAAGAATCTGCCGAGAACTCAAGCAGATTTCTTTACTTAATTCAGAGGGTTCACCATTACTGCATTAGTAGCACTTCTAATTGTAAAACTTCAATATAAAAACATTGTGAATTACGTTCAATAGTTCCTATTTGATCTAAAACGTATTATTTTCGTTGAATTAGATACGATTTAGCATTCTAAAAGAACACAGAATCATCCTTTTACACAATATTAGTACCATCTCAACTGATTTTAAAAAGCAGTTAGCCTAAAATTGACCAATTGCCATATTTATTGTTCTTGTGAAGTTCTAGCATTTACACGAGCTCTGATTACATCCATTTCCGGTTGAATAGCTTCATATTCTTTCTTGAACTCTTCATCCTTCATTTGTTTTGCTAACATTTCGTCAAATGTTTTCATTTTAGGATTATCTTCTATGGTTTCATTCCTTTTAATTCTATATTTTGTCCCTTTCCCTTTACTTTCAATTGCGATTACATCTATGACGCTGGTCCTGAAACAGAAATATCTCAGAAATAAATTTTCCGTCTGACCCGTGGCAAGATAGAGTATTTGTGGCAGAAGCATAAAAATTGTCGACGTTTCTGCCTTTTATTGTAATTGTGCAATTTACGGATAATTCGGTGCGCCTCTAGCGGTCATACCAGTTTCGAATGACGTTAGAATCGGTGCAATATGACGGATAACCGGTGTAATAGGACCCCCTTAATGCTTTAGTTTGACTGTAGTGAAAGGAGGTCTTTTTGCATGCAGAAAAGCACTACAATTATTGGTGTTCTTGAAATGTTAGAAGATGGTTTTTCTTATAGTGAAATCCATACAAACGGCGCCAAAAAAGCTGCACTTATAAATGTGGCGTATCCATAAAAGGCCAAAAAGGATGCTGCAATAGAAGTTTGTGCTTCTTGCAGATAATTCACAAACGTATCGTACAAAACTCCACTCGACAAATTATTAATGACATAACTGATTATAAAATAAACAATATTCCGTTTATCTCTTCGTTCTTCCATTTCTTCAACTCCTAAAAACTGTTTAAGATTATATGATTATATAAAAAACAAATCAATTGTAAATTTTTCAGTAAAACGATGAAGCAAAAAAAGAGGATGCATTTCAATCATCCTCAGTTCAAAATTCACACAACATCTATAATACATTAGAAAATTAAAACACCAATGTTATACTTCAATTGGTGTTTTAATTTTCTAATGTATTATAGGCACCACATCCAATTAAATCCTTAATACTTGAAATCACTTTTCCAGTGAATTTCTTACTTTCTACAGGCTTAACAAACTAACCTGCAGACCATTTACCCTCATCTGTAGAAATAGCATTTATGGTATCTCTCCATATTTTTCTGCCAAGAAACTTTCGAAGACATTCTGGATAATCATCTACATGTGGGTTTAAAACATTAAATTTGGCGAAAACATTTTCGCATTGTTGAATGTAATCAACGACTATATCTTCTTTTGTGATTTGATTATTTACATCATCAAGAGAAAAATAAGGCACAACTTGCCAATTCATTAAAACCAGAAATGGCTTTTTGCATATTCTGACTATGTCTAACTACTAATCCTGAATTATAGTCTTTTTTGACCTTGATATAAGCTTTCATTTTAATTTTCCTTCTAATCTTGCAACATATTTAAATACATATTCAATCTTTCATTTATATATCCCGCAAACAAATTTTCCATTGCAAAAAGATTATGTTTTACATGATATTCATCAAACGCATTATAATAGGCAAGTCGATCCGTAAATTTAATATCAATAGGCGGATAACCAGCCTTCATCAATTCTAAATTCACTAATAATCTTCCCGTTCTACCATTTCCATCAATAAAAGGATGAATCGATTCAAACTCAATATGGAAACGAGCTAATTTCGTTACAATATGCTCCTTACTATTCGCAAAATCCATTAATAATTGTTCCATTTTCGGTGCAATCAAATAAGGTTGTACTGGCTCATTCTGCGCGCCCATAATATAAACAGGAATTCTACGATATACGCCTCGGTCTTCTTTCTTATCCGCAAGAACAAGATAATGAATTTGTTTGATGACACTTTCACTAATGGGAACATTATTTTTGACTAGTTCTCTTACAAAATCAAAAGCTTCCTTATGTCCAACAGCTTCCATATGATCTTTTAGAGGCTTTTTATCAATTGTGAGACCACGAAGAACTAAATCCGTTTCACGCAAAGTCAGTGTATTTCCTTCAATCGCATTTGAATTGTAGGTATACTCCACAATAAATTCTTCATTCAACCTAGCAACTTCACCTTCTGTTAATGGTCTTCTAGAATCTAATTCCATCTTTTTTCGATCAATCTGCCGCAAAAGATTCTCTTTTGACTTTAAACGACCATCTACCGGTTTCTTTGCATCCACAGGAATTTTCCAACTTCGCCCCTCATGATAAGCACCTAAAATTTTTCCCTGAGCACAAAGAACTCGAATTCTTCGATCTGAAATACCCCATTTTTCAGAAGCCTGTTTTACAGTCATAAACATGGATCATCACTCCTAATCTAGAAGTATTATATCATTTTATCGGAACAATAGACATCTATCGGAATAATCCAAAGCCGTTTATCGGAACATTATAAGTTCTTACCAAGCATATACGCTTATTTCATCTTCTGCTGCCCTTGCGATCATGTAGATATCTCGAAATATATATTCACTTGCATACACGATAATTTCTACACATTTAATACACCACAACCAATACAATACTGAATTGTGCATCGATGACACCTCTTTGACATCTTAACCTTATTGACACAATTACCTACTGATATTAGCATAATATCTAAAGCTGACTTTAGGTCAAGAAAGGAATCATTATGTATACAATTGGTCAAGTATCTGAAATGTTTGATTTACCCATTTCTACCCTTCGATATTATGATAAAGAAGGATTTTTCCCTCATTTAGTTCGCAAGGGCAATATTCGCTATTTCAGCAATCATGAAATTGAAGCTTTACATCTCATCGAGTGCTTAAAAAAATCTGGTCTTGGCATTAAAGAAATCAATCAATTCTTTAGTTGGGTTTCTGAAGGAAGTGCAAGTTTTGAAAAGAGAAAAGAGTTGTTTGAGGCTCGAAAAGAGGCTGTAGAAGCTGAAATCAAAAGTCTTCAAGAAACACTATCTTTATTAGAATTTAAATGTTGGTACTACTCAAAAGCTATGGAGGATGGTACAGAAGAATACCTTCAAGCTATGCTTCCAGACAAGCTTCCAAGTGACATTCAAAAATTATATGATGCAAGTCATAAATAAGAAAATGGAGCAGATATATTCTGCTCCAAAGCTATTCAAAACCAGCTGGCTCGTTCTGATTTTGATTGACTGATTCCTAAATTTCAAACCATTTGATTTCACAAGCATCCAATTCAACTTCGAAACTTGTTCCATCACCCTTATACACGATAGTTGTCTGTGGTTCATATGTATTATTGACAACACAGAAACTATTTGTAGAAGGATATACGTTGATATCCACATTGTAGTTGTCGGAATACCAGCGTTTCATTTCTTCTTCTTTGTGTGCTGCAAAGAAGATTGCACGATACAATAGTCTTACGTTTTCAAAACTAAATGGAAGACCATTCATATACACACCGCGACCTTTTCCATACTCATTTACAGCTAAATTGACATGTAGATCTTTTTCAGCCAAGATTTCGGTTTCAGGAAGAGCATATACATCATTTACACATTCTCCCCAATCTTCATGTTCTAATTGTTCTGTTATGAAGTGGTTTGGATGTACTTTCCAATTGTATTTGTCTGTGTGCATTGTGAAACCTAATTCTTTATCCACACCTAATACATCGTATAAAGTGAAGAATTTACCGTTGCGGTTGATTGCTGTTGGCTCACCAACACCGATAAATCCACCGCCCTGGTCTACATAACGACGAAGAGCTGTAATCACTGGTTCATCAAATTCAGCTCCACCACTAAAGCTTGTGTATGCAGAACCAATATTCATCACAACGTCCATATCATCTAAGATGGTTGGATCTTTACGAATATCATCAAAACTAATGAAATGAACATCAAATGGGAAACCACTCAACGCCTCCATTACACCTGTATATGAATAGATTTGTTTGTACCAAATGGCATGGTGAACCAAGTGTGTTCCCCAACGACGAAGTTCTCCCCAACTATTAATTACACCCACTTTTAATAAGTTTAGTGGAACTTGTTGGTTAACATGAGAATATAGCGTACGGAATTCGTCACATACCTTTTCAATATAATCAATGAATTCAGGGAAATCCAATGCCAATTTTAAATATCCACCATAACCAATACGATCGACCGGACTACGTAAAATAGCTCTACGAGCCGTTACCCAGTTGACCTTAGCTTCTTTTAATGGATCTCCATTTTCATGGAAAACATCTGGGAAGAAGTATGGTAAGAATCTTCCTTCTGTATACTTAACACCCTTAATATCGGAAATTAAACGAAGTGTTGTACCAGAACCGACCGATCCTACAACCGCATCCAATCCAATGGATTCAAAATATTTTCCAAATGGCTCTGTACCAATCCAGTGATCCCCTAAGAACATCATGGCTTCTTTTCCATATTCATGACAAATATCCACAAATTTCTTCGCTAATTTACTTACTTCACGCTGTTGGAAATCCATGAAATCACGATATTCCTTAGTTGGAACACAGAAAGTTGAGTTATTAAATCCTTTGTTGATAATATATTCCGCTCTAAATGGATAGCCCACTTCTTTTTCAAACTGTTCCAAAATATATGGAGATACAGAAGCACTATATCCAAACCAGTCTACAAATTTTTCGCGTGCAAATTCATCAAATTGAAGAGTGAATTGGTGGAAGAACGTTGTAAAACGAACAACGTCTACATCATCTCTTTCTTCACAGAATTTTCTAAATTTATCCAATACATACTTTTGTGTTTTAGGTTGTCGAACATCAAAAGTCATTTGGTGTTCTTCACCCTGCCAATCATTCGTTAGAGCATTATACATATGTACAGGATCCCAAATCACAAATGCCAAGAAGCTTACTGTATACGCATGATACGGAATTGTATCATGAATAATCACTTCACCCGTTTTTTCATCATAATCCCAATTTGTGATGACTTCATCCGTTGTACGATCAATAACTTCCCACCATCTGTGATTGTCTTTTGTGTTTGGCTTTAATTGATCCTTATAAAAATGCTGCATGATTTGAATCTTTAATTCGGTTGACTTTGCCGTCACAAAATCACTCATCAAATACATCTGTTGGATTTCATCTGGATTTGCCTTTGCCCACGCATTATCTTTTCTTGTCGTATAGTAAGTCGCATATTGCTTAATATCCATCTTACGCAATTCTTCTGGCATATCCGTTCCGTCACAGTCACGGATGGCATCGGCTTTCCATCGATTAATAATCTCAATTGTTGCATCAATTACATCAACATCTGTCGGTACAGTTACTCTGCCTGTTTCAATCATTTTATTTTCTCCTAAACTAGTCAATTCTATTTTCAGTTTCCATATCAAAGAAATGTATTTTTGATAAGTCCATTGTTAATTTAATTGTTGAATGTGCTTCTGGTTCCAAACGAGAATTTACTTTGGCACACATTTTTTGTCCATTTAAAGCACCATGCAAAATATATTCATGGCCCAATAGTTCGGCCACTTCAATTTCAAAATCAAAGTTAGCACTCGGATATGTATCAGCTACAATTCCCTCACCATGTAAATCTTCTGGACGAATACCCATGATAATTTCTTTTCCTTGGTAGCTAGAAAGTTTTTCTCTATACATCAAAGGAATTTCAATCTTCATATCCCCCACTTGGAAGAAACCATTTGTATACGTACCCTTCACAAAGTTCGTTGCAGGAGCACCCAAGAATCCAGCTACGAATAAATTTGCCGGATTATTATATATTTCTTTTGGCGTACCAATCTGCTGGATATATCCACCCTTCATCACAACAATACGATCAGCCATAGTCATGGCTTCCGTTTGATCGTGTGTTACATAAATGGTAGTAGCTCCAATACGTTCATGAAGCTGAATGATTTCCGAACGCATTTGTACACGCAATTTCGCATCCAAGTTTGATAGTGGCTCATCCATTAAGAATACCTTCGCATTACGAACGATAGCACGACCCAAGGCAACACGCTGTCTTTGACCACCTGATAAAGCTTTTGGCTTACGATCCAAATAAGGCTCAATCTCTAAAATACGAGCAGCTTCATGCACGCGCTTATCAATTTCTTCCTTACTATACTTACGTAGTTTTAAGCCAAATGCCATATTCTCATATACACTCATATGAGGGTATAACGCATAAGACTGGAATACCATCGCAATATCACGATCTTTTGGTTCCACATCATTCATTCTTTTTCCATCAATGTAGAAATCGCCGGCACTAATCTCTTCCAAACCAGCAATCATACGAAGTGTTGTAGATTTACCACATCCACTTGGTCCTACAAACACAATAAACTCTTTATCTTTAACTTCTAAATTAAAGTCAAATACAGCCTGAACATTGTTGTCATATATTTTATCAACATGCTGCAATGATAATTCTGCCATACTTTTTCCTCCTATTTATGTTTTCGATTGTATAGAAACAATAATGTTAGTAAGCCTGTCAATCCAACGATTTCAATCATTAGATTACGAACACTTACCGTCTTCTGTGCCCAAATGATCATACCTAAGAACACAAAGAATAAAACGATCATAATTATGTTCATTACTTTATTTTCATCTCTCATATTAGACACCTTACTCTTTCATTCCACCAATACTCATGCCCTGTGTAATCTTCTTTTGAACACAAATATAAAGAACTAACGTTGGAATCATAACAATTACCAGCCCAGCATACATGACACCAAAGTTTGCCTGTGACTTCGCATCGGCCATTAAGTATTTAACACCAACTGCCAACGTCGCATTTTCTTTATCCATAAAAGTAAATGCGATAATATATTCATTCCAGAAAGCCAAGAATTGAAATAGGATAACCGTAATAATACTTGGTCTTGCCATGGGAATCATAATCTTTGTCATGGTCTTAAAGTAGCCACAACCATCAATGCGAGCCGCCTCTTCATATGCCTTAGGCAACGTTTTAAAATAACCCGTCAACAAATAGATTGTGAAAGGTAAGGCCGTTGCGGCATACACGACAGAAAGCCAGAACTTACTATTTAAGAAAAAGTCAAATCCAAGCTTAATGTCCGCATTAAATAACATTAAGAAAATTGGCAAAACAATATAGTTCACATTTACGAAAAGTCCAGCCATGAAAAGTCCATTAAAGAATTTCTTTCCCGCAAAATCAAATCGTGCCAAAACATATGATGCAGGAAGAGCCACAACCAATAGAATGACTAATGATAGTGCTGTTACAATGATTGTATTTAATAAATAATCACCCATTCTTGCCTTCACAAAGGCATCCGCAAAGTTTGACCACAATATTTGTTTGGGAAGATCAAATGGATTTCCACTCACCAATTCCAATTGCGATTTTAAAGATGCAAGGAATACCCAAACGATGGGTACAATAATCGAAATAGCTAATGTGATCAGTGCCACATAAACAAAGATCTTGTATAAAGGAAAATTACGTTTCTTCATATCTCATCCTCCTAATACTGTAATATATCACGTTCAGTGACCTTATTTATGATGGCGGATAAGGCAAATGAGAATACGAAGATACATACTCCGACGGCCATACCAAATCCGTATTTACCAGCGAACGCATTGTTGTACATATAGTTCAATGCCACTTCACTTCCTAGATTTCCCTCACTTGTCAATTGAACGAACATAAATGATAAGTTGATTGTAGAAATTACGAAGAAAGTTAAAGTTGTACGAATGTTATCCCAAATCAAAGGTAAAGTAATCATAAAGAACTGTCTGACTTTACTAGCCCCCTCAAGACTTGCAGCCTCATATAGGTTTTCTGGAATACTCGACATACTCGACATATACATAACCATATAATAACCAATGGCCTGCCATACAAGGGCACCAATAATAGAATAGTTAATAACAGCCGGATTTCCCATCCATTGTTGTTGTAAAGACGAAAGTCCAATCATACCGAAGAATGTATTTAAAATACCATTCGTAGGTTGATAAATAGCTGAGAAAATACCTGCAATAACAACAATACTCAAAATATTTGGAATGTAGAAAATAACACGGAAGAAGTTTTTTCCAACAAACTCTTCACGAGTTAATAATGTCGCAAACAATACGGCCAACACCAAAGTGATGATCGTAATCAATACAACATACAAGATTGTATTTTGCATAGCCTCAATAAAACGCATGTCGTTAAAAAGAACCTTAAAGTTGAAGAACCCGGCAAAAGTGGCATCACTTACGAAATTGCTCTTTTTAAAGAATGCTGTCTTAAATACATCAATCGTTGGAATCACCATAAAAATGAAGACTAGAATAACGGCTGGTGCAAGACACGCAAATACGAAACGATTTTGTGCTTTCTTTTTATTCATGAGTTTTTCCTCCCATCTTTTAAAAAGCGACGAGCAACAATTTGCTCATCGCTTTAAGTTTAATTATTCAGTTACAGCTTTGTTTTTAGATAATTTAACCCAAGCATCTGCTAATTTGCTTTGGTAATCTTTTGCAGTTAATTCACCAGTAGCTAAAGAGTCAATTGAACCAAATACTGTTGCAGCTCGGTCAAAGTCTGGTAAGTTATCTGTGTTGTAAGGAGCAAATGCACCTAATGCAGCAGAAGCAGTGTCATATACTGAGAAGAATTCTTTTGTATATCCATCTTCCATAGCCGCAATAGTGTCTGACATATGTGTAGTTGGAACAATGTTTCCACCTTCAGCCATGATCTTAACACCTTCATCCGAATAGATAAACTTTAAGAATGCTTTCGCATCATCTACGTTTTTAGCTTGAGCAGGAATCCATACTTGTTCAGTCATAGAACCAACGAAACGTTCACCATCTTTTTCTAATGCAGGCAATGGAAGTAATCCCCAGTGATAATCTTCAGGAGTTGTATCTGCCATTTCATTAACTACCCAGTCACCATTAGGCATGAATAATGCTTTTCCATCAATGACAGCCTGCTGGTTCATTGTGAAACCATCTTTCGCATTCGCATTTGAGACTGTATCAGAATATAAATAATCAGGGCTTACTAATTTAGTTAAAATATCGATAGTTTTTTTAGCACCATCTGTATTCCAAGCATCCTTATCATAATTTAATACGTTAGATAATAATTCTTCTCCACCAGTTTCTTTCAACAATGCATTTAATGTGTTGTCAAAATAACCATTTGTTGGATACGTAAATAATGCGATACCATCTTTCTTAGCTTGATCACCTAAAGCCCAGAATTCTTCCCAAGTTGTTGGAAGTTCATATTTCTTTCCTTCTCCAACCAATTCAGTATTATAGAAGAATCCAGCTGGAGTTGTCTTAAGTGGCATCAAATAAGATTTTCCATCACCATAATATTGTACGATACTACTATTTGCGTAGTTTTCATCCATACCAACTTCTTCAACTACATCTGAAATATCCAATACTTCATGAGTATTTAATTGAGTTTCAGTATATCCAGAAGGCTGACCTAAGTTATAGTAAACAACATCAGAATATTCACCCTTCGCATTTTCTTTATTCAATACATCTGGCAATTCTTTTTCAAAACGCAATTGAACGTCTACATCCGGATTTGCCTTTTCGAAAGCCTTAGCCAATTTTGTGAATACTTCTTCACCATTACCACCAGAGAAAGAATCAAATTTTAATACTCGCTTATCTCCAGAATCAGAATTTTCAGCTGGTTTGCTAGAACATCCTGCTAACATAGATGCTGCCATCGCAAATGATAACCCAGCAGTTATAACTTTTTTCATACTTTACCTCCTCATAAATTCGTATGAACCTCTTTTGACAAGTCTAGTATAGCTTATTTGAAAGCGCTTTATCATAAAAATATAGCTCTATATTTTAGATATATTGCGATTTGGTAAATTTGGCAACAAAATTGATAAACAAAAGAAAACAATATATAATAATACAAAAAGAGGTGTTTTTATGAGTACACAACGCTTTCAAATTGACCAAGTCGACTTCAATAAAGCCCGACCCAAATTACTATATATAACTGAATCCAAGTTCGATCACGAATGGAATTCCACCCTACATACCCATTTATATACAGAAATATTCTATGTGACAAAAGGCCATGGACTTCTAAGTTTAGACAACAAAAACTATCCCGTAAAAGAAGACGATCTCGTTATTGTCAATCCATTGGTATCCCATACAGAGCGTGGTATTGAAAATGTCAACTTCGAATACATTGTTATGGGAATTGAAGGCGTCACCTTCTTTTCGAAAGAAGAAGACGAAGAACAGGGATGTAGTATTGCCAATTATTATGAATACAAACACGAAGTACTATTCTATCTAAAAACCATTCTAATGGAAGTTAAGGCAAGAGATGCTGAATATCAATCGTTGTGTCAAAACCTATTAGAAGTATTACTGATCAACCTGATGCGTAGGGCCAACATTAGTTTAAAATCTTCACCCGTTAATAAAGCCAACAAAGACTGTGTCTATATTGAAAAATATATTGATGCTCACTTTAAAGAAGATATCACACTAGACACATTAAGTGAACTCACTTTCTTAAATAAATATCACATTGTACATGCCTTTAAGCAATATAAGGGAATCTCCCCCATTAACTATATGATTCAAAAGCGTATTCAAGAAGCTAAAGTTCTACTTTCTACAACCAATCTTCAAATTTCAGAAATATCCATCATCATAGGATTTACGAGCCAATCCTATTTTGCCCAAGCCTTCAAAAAAGCAACGGGCATTTCACCTATTCAATTTAGAAAAAATCATAGTGAACAATAGAAAAAGGAGCGTCTGCTCCTTTATTTACATAATACAGCACGATATTTTTCAACCATGTCCTGATATTCTTCATCCGACAACGTTTTTTCACCAGGATTCATAGCGAATACACCGCCCCATTCATATCCATCCTTATATTTAGGAACTAAATGGAAATGAAGATGATGACCCGTATCCCCATAAGCACCATAATTGACTTTGTCTGGATTGAAGATTTCATGCATAGCACAAGCTACCCTATTGATATCCTCCATATAAGCAGCTCTTTCCTGGGCCGTCAACTCTGTAATTTCACTCACATGTTTCTTATGAGCCACAATCACACGACCCGGATGAGACTGTTCCTTAAACAAATACACTTTTGAACTTTCTAGTTCACAAATTTTAATTCCGAAAGCAGCTACGAGCTCGCCTTCCATGCAATAAGCACAATTTTGATCTTTCATTTTTTTTACCTACTCTTCCTGAAGGTATAATACCACAATTTGTAAGTACTTACATAGTAAATTTAAACTAATTATTTCAAGTATACATTCGATAACAAAGTGCTTTCTTTTCCCATAAAAGCATGTTATACTATGAGTGTGTTGATTAAGTTAAGACTCTAACCCTTTCAATTAACTTTCTCAGGGTAACCAAATAATCTAGGGGTTTCCAAGAAATATCTAGGGGTCAATTTAGGGG
>ENA-OUQP01001680-OUQP01001680.1-human-gut-metagenome-genome-assembly--contig:-NODE-1680-length-14117-cov-3.899303_pt1 | contig 14117 bp, 17 predicted proteins | sample MGYA00237951_ERZ548836 | MGnify/ENA primary metagenome ERZ548836 (study PRJEB26490, sample SAMN05194702) | human gut metagenome | biome: terrestrial biome; feature: human-associated habitat; material...
GTCGGCAGCGTCAGATGTGTATAAGAGACAGGTCCGAGGTAATCAGCATGATTGGTCGAGGGGAGCCTCGCGCAAACATTGCTAATGGCGTCTTGGATAGCGTGTTGGGGCGAGTCGCGGCGCTCGCCGGGCAAGGTTCGGGCGCGCCGTACTACCTCACCGGCGGTCTTTGCGAGAACGAGTATTTCGTAGCCCGGCTTGGTGAGAGGCTTGGGGCGCTGGTCATGACATGCCCGCAGGCAAGATTCGCAGGTGCACTTGGCGCCGCCGAGCGAGCACTTGCCCTTGTTGGGTAGATAACGCGTATTCGATTCGGGTGTAAGCCCGACATCTGGGTTGGAGACATCATGGACATGACGGGAGTCAAGCTAACCGAGCTCGTTGAGGCCGCTGGATGCGCCGCGAAGCTCGCGCCAGGGTACCTTTCGCAGGTCCTTGCGGACTTACCCCGCGTCGCAAGTGACAAGCTGCTTGTCGGTTTCGACTCTTCTGATGACGCCTACGTCTATGACCTGGGCGATGGTAGGGGGCTCGTGGGGACGACGGATTTCTTCCCCCCGATGGTCGATGATCCGTATCTCTTTGGCCAGGTAGCAGCTGCAAACGCCCTCTCCGACGTATGGGCCATGGGCGGCAAGCCCGCACTTGCGCTTAACCTGCTGTGCTTCCCCAATTGCCTCGGCCTTGAGGTGGCGGGGCAGATTCTTGCCGGAGGTGCCGACAAGTGCCGTGAGGCGGGCGTGATCGTTGCTGGGGGTCACTCCATCAATGACCACGAGCCTAAGTTCGGCCTTGCCGTCACGGGCTTCGTGGACCTCGACCACCTTCTTGCGAATGCTGGCGCTCGCGAGGGAGACGTGCTCGTGTTGACGAAGGCCCTCGGCACCGGTGTCCTCACGACCGCCTACAAGGGTGAGATTCTCGACGAGGATGGCGTCCGCGTAGCGACCGACTCCATGATCACGCTCAACAAATACGCCGCCGAGGCCCTCGACGGCCTCCCCGCGCATGCGGCGACCGACGTCACGGGCTTCTCGCTCATGGGTCATGGCTGTGAGATGGCGGAGGCGAGCGACGTCACGCTCGAGATATGGGCCGCACGCGTGCCACTGCTTGCACGGGCGCGGGAAATGGCGGCAATGGGTCTCATCCCCGCCGGCGCCTACCGCAACCGCGACTTTTTTGGCCCTCGCGTCGAGGTGGAGCCTGATATCCCGCTCGACCTCGCGGACGTCCTGTTCGATCCGCAGACCTCCGGCGGCCTTCTTGTCGCCATGCCCGAAGAAGAGGCCGAGGGATATGTTACCCGGTTGAGGGAACTGGGGCAGCCAGCTGCGGTGATAGGCCGTGTTGTTGCTCGCGGAGAACGTTCCGTCCACGTTACGATGTAGATTCGCTTCGAGAAAGGGAGCCCAAATATGTCCGAGAACAAGCTCGTCATCGATGCTCGCGGAGACGCCTGCCCCATCCCTGTCGTCAAGACGCTGAAGGCGCTCGGCGCGCTCGGCGGAGCTGGTGCGGTTGAGACCATCGTCGATAACAAGATCGCCGTCGAGAACCTCACTCGCATGGCCACTTCCAAGGGTTGCGCTAGCAGCTTCGAGCAGACGGGCGACAAGGAGTGGCACGTCGTTACCACGGCGAGCGGTGCCGTTGAGGTGTCCTCGGACGAGCCCGAGGCCGTTACCTGCGCTGCTTCGGCGGACAACGTAGTCGTCCAGATCACGAGCGATGCCATGGGCACGGGCGATGACGTTCTGGGCAAGAAGCTGCTCAAGAGCTTCGTCTTCTCTCTGACGCAGCTTCCGCGTCTGCCCAAGACCATCCTGCTCTACAACGGCGGTGCCCATCTCTCCTGTGAAGGTTCGGATTCGCTCGACGACCTCAAGAACCTTGCGGATGACGGCGTCGAGATTCTTACCTGCGGCACCTGCCTCGACTTCTATGGCATTACCGACAAGCTCGCAGTTGGCGAGGTCACCAACATGTACGTGATCGCCGAGAAGCTCGCTGGTGCATCCGTGGTCGTGAGGCCCTAGTGCCGCGCGTTCCGAGGCCCGCTCTTGTCGTGGCGTTTCCCACGACGGCGGCCGCCATGAGCTGCGAGGAGCTTTGCCAGTCCCAGGGCCTGCCCGGGCGGATGATCCCCGTTCCCGGCCAGGTCTCCGCCGGCTGCGGGCTTGCTTGGAAGGCGTCGCCAGGGGATCGCGCCCTTCTCGAGCCCGCCCTCTCTGGGGCAGGCGTTCCCGTTGAGGGGTTCTTCACGGTTGAGTTGCTTGAATTCGTGAGGGAGTAAGGGCCTGTCTGAGCATGGCCTTTGGAGGACGACGCCATGATTTATCTCGATAACGCTGCCACGACGATGCGAAAGCCGCAAGAGGTCATCGACGCCGTGGCAACTGCCATGGGTACGCTCGGCAACGCCGGGCGTGGGGCGAGCTCAAGCGCCATGGGTGCCGCTCGCGCCATTCATGAGTGCCGAGAACGCGTGGCGAGGCTTCTTGGCTGCCCGAGGGCTGATCACGTTGCCTTTGCCCCCAACTCGACGGCGGCCCTCAACTGCGCCATCAATGGCCTGGTGGGCGAGGGTGACCGCGTAGTGACCACGGTGCTTGAGCATAACTCGGTTCTTCGTCCGCTGAACAGGCTCGCGGCTGAGCGTGGTGTCCTCGTTGAGCACGTGGGCTGCGATGAGTTCGGGCGCCTGGACATGGAGGAGCTTGAACGACTTGTCGTTTTGGGGACGCGAGCCGTCATCGTGACCGGAGCCTCAAACGTCACCGGCAACGCCGTGGATGTCGCGCGCGTCTCTCGCATCGCCCGCGCCGCCGGGGCCGTTTGCATCGTGGATGCCTCGCAAAGCGCGGGTATCATCCCTATCGATATGGTCCAGCAGGGGTTGGACGTAGTCTGCTTTACCGGCCACAAGGCGCTGATGGGTCCCCAGGGAACGGGGGGTCTCGCGGTATCTGAAGGCGTCGACGTTTGCCCCTGGAATGTGGGCGGCACTGGCGTGCATAGCTTTGACCCGATGCAACCCGAGGATTGGCCCACGCGCCTCGAGGCGGGTACCCTCAACGGACATGGCCTAGCTGGCCTCGCGGCGGGCCTCGAGTTCCTTGATGCCAACGGAGGCGTCGAGGCGATGGGCGAGCACGAGGTAGCCATGGCGCGGCGTCTGTATGAGGGCGTGCGTGGTATCGAAGGCGTGACCGTCTATGGCGATTGGGAAACCTTCTCGTCTGACGAGTCTCCTCTCCGCGCGGGCGTCCTTTCCCTCAACGTCGGTGACATCTCGTCCGCCGACGTGTCGGACATGCTTATGCAGGGCTGGGGCATCGCGACCCGCCCAGGCGCCCATTGCGCGCCTCTCATGCACGAGGCGCTCGGCACGCGTGAGCAGGGTGTGGTTCGCTTCTCCACGAGCTGGTTCACAACCCAGGAGGAGATAGACACGGCGATCGAAGCCGTTCGGGAGATCGCGCAGGGCTAACTGCGTTTCGCGTGGTTTAACAGCGTCAACACATCGCCCGCCCGCTAGCGTTTGGACTAACGGGCAGGCGATTTACCATCGTGGGCTGATGTCATCGTCCAGCTACTGGATCTCTGTGAGGTCGTGTCTGCGGATGCTCCCCGCGAGCATGGGCACCTTCATGCCCATGGCAACGAGCTCCTCGTAAAACGCGTGCGCTGCCTCAACCATCTCGGGGTCTTCTACCTGGTTAACTATGATCAGGTTCGGGTCTATGACACCCCTCCTGGCCTCCGTGGCAAGATGCCGAGCGAGAAGTTTTGGCGTAACCACGTCATCCCGTTCGCAACTCGAGTTCTCGCAGAAGAGCTCTGCCCTATGAACGGTTTGTGCCACGGGCCTGCCAAAGGCGCTTGCACCAATGACCGTGATCGTCAGGTCGCTGCCGTCCGGAATAACGGGCTCGCGATTGCTGTGTGCTTTGACGGGCATGTGCCTCGAGCCATCTGCTTCGACGAGTACGAAGTCTGCGAGGCTTGCGAGATCTTTCGGCTCGATCAGCGAGGGCGCCAGTTTGCCCGCATTTCGCGCCTCGTGAGCGGGCGTGCCAATGCAGATGACCCGCTGGGTCTTGACCTGTCGCGCGATCTCAAACTCGTCGGTGGAAACAACGGTATCGATGCCGCCGAAGGGTAGGAAATGGGTCGTTGTGGCGAGGATTACGCTCTTTCCCTCGGCGACGAGTTCATCCGCAAGAGAGCGTAGCAGCGTCGTCTTGCCACCTCCGCCGATGACGGACCAAATCGCGCCGTTTGCCTGTCGATTCGACGCGTTCGCAGTACTTTTGATGCCACGATAACAATCCATTAGCAACCCTAACTTATAGTTTGGTATAGCGTTGTTGTCGTATGGTGACTACGCTTTGCCATAGCGGGAAACTACCTACCATTGTGGCTGTCTTTGGGGAACGGTGAGTTACATGCTCGTTGAGATTCGGGGAGCGGGGGATATCGCTACCGGCATCGCGCTTCGCCTGAGGCGTGCCGGGTGCAAAGTCGTCATGTGCGACATTGCAGTTCCCACGTCCATCCGCCGTACCGTCTGCTTTTCTGAGGCCATCCGCCTTGGCTCATGTGAGGTTGAGGGCGTTTGCGCTCGTCTTGCCAGCTCCTGCGCGGAGGCTCGTTCGATCGTCGTCGGTGGCGACGTCGCGGTCCTCGTCGACCCCGAGGGCGAGAGCATTTCGGAGCTGAAGCCTCAGGTTGTCGTCGATGCCATCCTCGCCAAAAAGAACCTCGGCACGAAACGGTCCATGGCTCCGTATGTCATTGGCGTTGGCCCGGGCTTTTATGCGGGCAAGGATTGCAATGCGGTCGTCGAGACTAATCGAGGGCATTTCCTCGGCCAGGTCATCTGGGATGGCCCGGCCGCTCCCAACACCGGTATCCCCGGCGTCATTGCCGGTCATTCTGCGGACCGTGTGCTGCGCGCCCCCGCAGACGGCGTCTTTGAACCAGTCCTCCAGATTGGCGACGTCGTGCGCGTCGGCCAGGTTGCCGCAACCGTGTCCGGCGTTCCCATGACCTGCACCATCAATGGTGTCCTGCGCGGCCTTCTCCAGGAGGGCGTTGAGGTGACGGCGGGCATGAAGTCCGGCGACATCGACCCGCGTTGCGAGCGCTCGCACTGCTTCTCCTCGTCTGACAAGGCCCGTGCCGTTGGCGGAGGCGTGCTCGAGGCGATTTGCATGCTCACCTCGAGGTTGGAGGGTTAAGGATGGAAGGCATCTCTCTTCTCCGCCGCGAACTTGCGGAGCTTGAGGCCGGAAGGTCCGTTGCCGAGGCCGTCGTGCTTTCTACTGCGGGGTCGGCCGCCCGCGCCGCCGGTGCTCGGATGGTGCTTCTCGAGGACGGTTCCTTTCTGGGAACGGTCGGCGGTGGTTCTCCTGAGCTCGAAAGCCAGAGGCTCTGCCACGACACGCTCTCTGGCAAGCCCGCCGTGCGCATGAACTTCAAGCGAGGTGTGGTTGATATCGCCTGCGGGGGCTCTCAGCTCATCGGAATTCGCCGGCTATCGTTGGCTGACGTTCCTGCGCTCAGGGCTGCCATCGAGTCTGCCGACGCGGAAGCGCCCGTCGAGCTTGCCGTCGATTGGTCCGCTCCCGTTCCCGTCGCTGCCGTTGGGGGGTCCGCAGGGGCTGATTCGACTCCGCGAATGGAGGGCGACCTCTATCTCGAGCCTGTGGCGTGCGCTCCTCGTTGCGTCATCTTTGGCGGGGGTCACGTCGGTAGGGCGCTCGTGCCGGCACTCGCCGCGATCGATTTTGATGTCGTAGTCATTGACGACCGTCCTGAGGTGGCTTGCGTCGAGAACTTCCCGGCCGCCTCGAGCGTCATCCTCGGCGATTTTAAGGATATTTCCGCGAGCGTCACGCTTGGCCGCCGCGATTACGTCGTTGTCATGACCCATGGGCACGCCGCTGACGAAGACGTCGTCGCGCAAGTCGTCGAGGCTCATCCGCTTTATCTCGGCTGCATGGGTAGCAGGAACAAGAGACGCGTCCTCGAAGGCGTGCTCACCTCACGTGGCGTTTCAGCGGATGAGATCGCCGCTGTCGATCTTCCCATTGGTCTGTCTATTGGTGCTGTGACTCCCGCGGAGATTGCGGTTTCAATTGCCGCAAAGATGATTGAAGTTCGTTCGGGTCATCGTGCCTCTCGGGCGATGGGCTGCCCCAGCTACCTGTAAGAAGGGTCTCATTGCACGACGGTTGCAGCGTCGTGCATAAACGTGGCGACCGTTGTGCATTCCCACAAACAACGAATCGCGTAGGTTTGCCACGGAACGTCGGGCTGAAAGGAAGGACCTCCATGAAATCGATCACCCGCAAGCAGGCAATCGCTTCCATCGGGGCGGGTGCCGCCGCCGTCGCTGGCCTCGGGCTCGCCGGATGTGGCGGCTCTGACTCCGCCGCAGCGACTTCCGCCGCGTCTGACGAGAAGCTCATCGTCTTTGCCGCGGCAAGCATGACCGAGAGCCTCACCAAGGCGACTGAGTCCTTCACGAAGGACACCGGCACCGAGGTTAGCTTCAATTTCGATTCTTCTGGCACCCTGAAGACCCAGATTCAGGAAGGTGCCGAGTGCGACGTCTTCATCTCCGCCGGACAAAAGCAGATGAACCAGCTCGACGCCACTGCTGACCCCGAGGTCAACACCGAGGGCCTTGATCTTATCGAGTCCGATACGCGCTTCAACATCCTTCAGAACGAGGTCACGCTCGTTGTCCCTGATGGCAATCCTAGGGGCATCCAGAACTTCGAGGACTTCGCCGACCACCTCACGGCTGGTGACGTCAAGCTCGCCATGGGTAACTCCGATGTTCCCGTTGGCCAGTACACCCAGAAAATCCTGAAGTACTTCAACCTCAACGAGGACGAACTCGCGGCCTCTGGCGTGATCACCTATGGCACCAACGTCAAGGAGGTCACGACCCAGGTATCCGAGGCGGCTGTCGATTGTGGTGTCATTTACCGTACCGATGCGGTATCTGCGGGTCTTGCGGTTGTCGATTGCGCCACCAAGGATATGTGCGGCGAGGTCGTCTATCCGATCGCCGTCGTCAAGGGCACGAAGCGCGAGGACGCCGCCGAGTCCTATCTCGAGTTCCTCAAGGGCTCCGAGGCCTCCGCTTGCTTCGAGGAGGTCGGCTTCAAGCCGCTGTCCGCGTAATTGTCGATAGGATCTGAGCCATGGATTGGTACCCGCTCATAAACTCGCTGCGCATCGCCGCCGTCTCGACGGTAGCCGTGTTCTTCCTGGGGCTCGGTGCGGCGTGCGCGATCGCGAAGCTTCCCAGAACGGTAAGGGCCCTGCTCGATGTGGTGCTCACGCTCCCACTCGTCTTGCCGCCGACCGTCGTCGGGTACCTGCTCCTGCTTGTTCTTGGACCCAGGCGTCCCGTCGGCGCCTGGGTGCTCGAGGCCTTTGGGGTTCGTCTCACCATGACGTGGTACAGCGCGATCTTCGCGTGCGTTGTCGTCGCCTTTCCCCTTATGTATCGAACGGCTCGCGGCGCCTTCGAGGCCTATGACAAGACCTTGACGCACGCCGCGCTTACCCTTGGCAAGAGTCGCACGTGGGCGTTCTGGCGGGTCCAGGTTCCCGGCTGCGCCCAGGGCATTCTTGCGGGGGCGGTCCTCGCGTTCGCGCGTGCCCTCGGCGAGTACGGTGCCACGGCCATGGTTGCGGGATACACGCCTGGCCAGACCGCAACGGTCTCCACGACCGTCTATCAGCTGTGGCGCACGGGCGATGACGCGCTTGCGTTTCGATGGGTGCTCGTCAACATCGCCATATCGGCCGTTGTCCTTCTCGCTATGAACTGGCTTGAAGGTAGGGCCCGTACGCAGGGGAGGCGGGCATGAGCCTTTTCGTTGACATCACAAAACGCCTTGGCGACTTCGTCCTCGACGTGTCCTTCAGCGCGGATGACCCGAGCGAGACGCTTGCGATTCTCGGTGCGTCCGGCTGCGGCAAGAGCGTGACGCTCAAGTGCATCGCCGGCATCGAGCGCCCTGACAGGGGCCGTATCGTTTTGAACGATCGCGTGCTGTTTGACTCGGAAGTGCGCGTTGACGTACCGGTGCAGGATAGGCGCGTGGGCTATCTCTTTCAGAACTACGCGCTGTTCCCGACGATGACGGTTCTCGACAATGTCATGGCAGGCGTGCGAGGAGGATCTCGCAACGAGCGCCGCGAGAGGGCTTTGGAGCAGATTCGAGCCTTCCGCTTGGAGGGCCTTGAGGGCTTGCGTCCGGCCGAGCTGTCTGGTGGCCAGCAGCAGCGTTGCGCCCTCGCGCGCATCATGGCGAACGATCCGGAGCTTCTTCTGCTCGATGAGCCCTTCAGTGCGCTCGATGGTTATTTGCGCTGGCAGCTCGAACTCGAGCTCGGTGACACGCTCCGCGCGTTTCCTGGGGGCGTGGTGTTTGTCACGCACAGTCGTGACGAGGTGTATCGCATGTGCCAGCGCGTTTGCGTGCTCGACCATGGCAAGAGTGGGCGTACGGTGCCCACCCGCGAGTTGTTCGATACCCCCGCGACTCTGGCAGAGGCCCTCATCAGTGGTTGCAAGAACGTGAGTGCGGCGCTGCCGGTGGGAGAGACTTCCCTTGTCTGCACGGACTGGGGCGTTACGCTTGCTTGCGGTCGTTCGGTCGAGGGCTGCGACCACGTTGGCCTCCGCGCGCACTTCCTAAGGGTCGTTGAGGCTGATGGTCGAGCTGTGGACACCCTTGGTGACGCGCCCACGGGGTTTGGGAGTGAGGCAGTGCCAAATCGCGGCGAGCTCGACAAGACAGTAAACCTCATCCCCTGCGAGGTGGCGCGCGTTATCGACAACGTCTTCTCGACCATCGTTATGTGCTCAACTCCCGGTGGCGGGATGCTTCGCGTCGAGCTCGAGAAGGCGGCGTGGGCTTCGCTTGAGAACCCCTCACGCGTTACGCTTGAGGTTGCCCCGTCTGACGTCATGTGCTTGGAGGCATAGGGAACGTGCAAGACACCTTCGGAAGAACCATTAGCTATATGAGGCTGTCCGTCACGGATAAGTGCAATTGCCGATGCATCTACTGCATGCCTCGGGAGGGCGTCGCCCGTCACGCTCATGGAGAGGTTCTCTCGTTCGAGGAAATGGCGGAGATCGTTCGTGCCGCGTCGAGGCTTGGCGTCCGCAAGGTTCGCGTTACGGGCGGAGAGCCGCTGGTGAGGCGAGGAATCGTGGACCTTGTCGCTATGCTCTCCGGCATAGAGGGCATCGACGAGGTCGACATGACAACGAACGGAACCTTGCTCGCGCCCCTCGCGAAAGACCTTCGCGCCGCCGGGCTAACTCGCCTTAACGTCTCGCTCGACACGCTTCGTCCCGATCGCTACCGGGAGATTTCACGCGTCGGCGAGCTCTCGGATGCTCTGGACGGAATACGCGCCGCCAAGCTGGCCGGTTTTCCGCCGCCAAAGATAAACTGTGTGCTCATGGGCGGAGTGAACGACGATGAGGCGGCGGACTTCGTTGACATTGCACGAAGGGAGTCCGTTGAGGTTCGCTTTATCGAGCTCATGCCCATGGGAGAGTGCGCCCGCTGGCCGAAGGAACGCTTCGTTTCCGGCGACGTCGTCCTCGAAGCGGTGCCCGAGCTCGAGCGTGTTGGCGAGGGTGGCGTGGCGGAGCTTTACTCCGCACCGGGGTTTCTCGGGCGTGTCGGGCTCATTCGCGCCGTCAGCCACAGGTTCTGCTCGGGATGCGACCGTGTCCGCGTCACGGCGGACGGCAGGCTCAAACCCTGTCTTCACTCCGCTACCGAAGTGCCTCTTCGCGGCTTGCATGGCTCGGAGCTCGAGCGCGCCATCGCCTGTGGCATCGAGGCCAAGCCGGCTCATCACAACCTCGTCCCGGGGCTTCACTCGAGCGAGACTCCGAGGGACATGTTCGAGATAGGGGGCTAGGGTGGAGGATTCCCAGACCACATCGGCAAGCATTCGCGATGCCGAGTTCACGCACGTAAACGAGCAAGGCCGTGCCCGCATGGTCGACGTTGGCGGCAAGCCTGTGACGTCTCGAGTCGCGCGCGCCGCCGCGAAGGTACTCATGGCCCCGAGCACGCTTGAGCTTGTGCGGACCGGTGGAACACGCAAGGGCGACGTCCTCGCTGTCGCCCAGGTAGCCGGCATTATGGCCGCAAAGCGCACGTGGGAGATTATCCCGATGTGCCACCAGATTCCGCTTTCCGGCGTGGATATCAACTTCGCGCTAGAGGATGACGGGATCTCAATCGAGGCCACGGCTCGCTGCAAGGGGGAGACCGGTGTGGAGATGGAGGCGCTCACCGCGGCTTCCGTGGCCGCGCTGACCATCTATGACATGTGCAAGTCGCATCAGCGTGATATGGAGATCACGGCTGTTCGCCTTATGGAGAAGACTGGGGGCCGTAGCGGCCATTTTGTGAGGGGAGAGTAGCGTGGGAGAGTTCGTCGTTTCGCCCGGAGCCCTTGCGGGCGAGGTCATTGCCGTATGCACGAGCGCCGAGAAGGGCGTTCGCAAGCAGTCTGTTGACTCCATTGAGCTTGAGGTGGGTACTGGCGTCGTTGGCGACGCGCATTCTGGAGCCTGGCACCGCCAGGTGAGCCTGCTGCCGGATGAGGCCGTTGATGTGCTGCGCCAGGTTCTGCCTGGTCTCAAGGCGGGTGACTTCGCGGAGAACATCCTCACGCGTGGTCTCGACCTTAAGTCGCTTCCCGTGGGTACGGTCATTTCCGCCGGAGAGGCGCTCCTCGCCGTGACACAAATCGGCAAGAAATGCCATAACGACTGCGAGATTAAGCGCCTGGTGGGAAAGTGCGCCATGCCGAGCGAGGGCATCTTTACCGTTGTCATTCGAGGGGGAGAGGTTCGCCCCGGCGACGAGGTGCACGTCATGGAGGTGAGGCGCTAATGAGGGAACTTCCCGTTCAGCAGGCCGTGGGACACGTGCTCTGCCACGACATGACCCAGATCATTCCTGGCGAATTCAAGGGAGCTCGATTCCGTAAGGGCCACGTCGTGGCTCCGGAGGATGTCGACGTGTTGCTCTCGATGGGGAAGCGCAGCGTCTATGTGCTCGAGCTCGAGCCGGGCATGCTTCACGAGGATGACGCCGCCATCCGCCTCTGCGAGATCATGGAGGGAGACGGTTGCGTCCGCTCGCCCGAGATCCGCGAGGGCAAGATCGAGTTGCGCGCTGCCCACGACGGGTGCTTTCGCGTACGGAGCGAGGCGCTTGCCGCTGTCAACTCGGTGACGCAGGTCATGGTGGCCACGCGCGCCGGTAACACGGCGGTTCATGCTGGCGATAAGCTCGCGGGAATGCGCGTCATTCCGCTTGTGATCGAGGAATCAAAGCTTGAGGAGGCCCGCCGCGCGGCTGACGCTTGCGCTGGCGAGGGGCCCGTCTGCGAGGTTCTGCCTTACAAGCTCCGTCGCGTTGGCATTGTCACCACGGGTAGCGAGGTTGCCGCGGGCCTTATCGAGGACTCGTTCACTCCCGTTGTGAAGGGCAAGCTCGCCGAGTACGGCATGGATTGCGTTGCCCACGAGATGCCCGGCGACGATGTCGAGGATATCGTTGCCGCGATCGGGCGCGTGCGCGAGGCTGGCGTTGATCTCGTCGTCTGTACTGGCGGCATGAGCGTCGACCCCGACGACAACACCCCTGGTGCCATCCAGGAGAGCGGTGCCGAGATGGTGACCTACGGCGCGCCCGTGCTTCCGGGCGCCATGGTCTTCGTGGGATACTATGACGACGGCACCCCCGTGCTCGGTCTTCCTGGCTGCGTGATGTTCGCGCGAGCCACGATTCTCGACCTCATCATGCCTCGCATCGCGGCGGGCGTTCGCCTGACGCGTGCGGATATCGTCGCCTATGCAGAGGGCGGCCTCTGTCTCGGCTGCGAGGAGTGCCACTACCCAATCTGTCCCTTCGGCAAGTAGGCTTTGGCTAGTAGGAGTGCGCATGAGCTGCCATGACAAGGACGTAGTCTCGTCTTATACCGCTACCGTCATCACCGTGAGCGATCGAGCGAGTGCTGGTGTCTATAAGGATGAGGCGGGTCCCGCCGTGGCGGCCCTTCTTTCTGAGTCAGGTTTTGAGGTGGTATCCTCCAGCGTCGTCCCGGACGAGCGCACGAGTATCGAACGTGCGATCCGCGAGGGCGCCGCTTCGGACGTCGCTCTCGTTGTCACGGCGGGCGGTACGGGCCTTTCTCCGCGGGACGTGACGCCCGATGTTACGGCTGACGTCTGTGACCGCCTCGTGCCTGGCATCGGCGAAGCCATGCGCGCCGCTTCCGCTAAGATAACGCCCTTCGCCTGGCTCTCTCGCGCTACGGCCGGAACCCTGGGTCGCACGCTCGTCGTCAACGTCCCCGGCTCTCCCAAGGCATCTGTGGAGAACCTCGCCGCCGTGATCGAGCCCGTCAGGCACGGTCTTAAGGTCCTCCGTGCGGAGGGTTCCCTCGACTGCGCTGCCGAGCGCCTCGCATCGGCCGTTCGCGGTCTGGCCGAGAAGCCCGTCGTGCTCTTTGATTTTGACGGCACCCTTGCGGACACGAAGCCCTGCATCGTGAGGACGGCAACGCGGGTGCTCCGCGAATGGGGCCTGACCGAGGAGGAGATTGGCGACGCCGGGAGACTCGTGGGCCCTCCTTTTCCGCTTGCCTATTCGCTCGTCTATGGCCTCTCCGAGGAAGATGCCGCTGAGGTCACGCGCCGCTATCGCGAGATTTACGCGACCCTCGGTCCCGAGAGAAACCCGTTGTTCGACGGCGTCCGCGAGATGCTCACGGAGCTCAAGACCCGAGGCAAGAAGCTCGCCATCGTGTCTTCGAAGATGGAGCGCTTCGTCCGTATGGCCCTTCAGCAGACTGGCATCGAGGACCTCTTCGAGGAGGTCGTCACCCAGACGGGGGTCAAGGATCCCGGAAAGGCCGGCCTTATCGCTGAGGCCCTACGCCGCCTCGACGCTGAGCTCGAGGATGCCGTCATGCTCGGAGACAGGCACTATGACATCGAGGGCGCCGTCGCGACGGGCGTTGACTCTATCGGTGTATACCTTGGCGACACCGCTCCCGCAGGAGAGCTGGAAAACGCCGGTGCTACGGCAATCGCCACGAGCGTCTCTCAGATGGGCCGCTATCTTTTGGGCGAGTAGCCAGCTTGGGATGGCACGGCGGTCGCTATCCGCCCGCTGCCGTGATGCCATTCGTCTCCGTTTGCGGATGCGACTGATACCTTCTGGCCTCGCTTGGGTACAACCAGGCTAACGACAACGCGCACGCGAGTGCGGGAGAGGGGCAATCATGGCTGACATCACTGAGGGCATTCGCAAGGCGTTTCTTGCTGGCGTGGGTGCCGTCGCCCTGGGTGCCGAGAAGACCACGGAACTCGTGGATTCGCTCGTCAAGAAGGGCGAGCTTACGATCGAGCAGGGCAAGGACCTCAACCGAGAGCTCACCCAGAAGGCTAAGGAGACCGTGGATGGCGCCCAGGATTCCGTTCTTCGCGCCCGCCTGTCCACGATGACCCCTGAGGAGCGCGCGGCTTTCATCGACCGCGCCAAGGAGCTTGCGAGCGACCTTGACGCCAAAGCCTCTGCGGCAACCAAGGTTCCCGTTGAGGCGGACTCTGTCGAAGACGCCACAAAGGAGTAGCGTGGCTTGAACGAAGACCTCGAAAAGAATGAGAGAGCCACCGCCCCTGACGCTTCCGGCCCGGGGGCGGTTTCTCGTGGCCCAGCTTCGCCCTCTATGGCGAAAGGGATGCCTTCTTCTGACTGCGCTCGCGCTTCAGGTTCCCCTGACGAGATGAGGAGCCCTGATGGCGTGCTGCGCCCCGATGCGACTCCGGCCGAGGCTGAGGACGCAATGTGGGAGGCCGCGCTCGCCGGCGTCGAGGGCGAGCTTGACGACGACTCTGATTCCGTGACTATCGGCCTTCTTCGAGGTGCTCGCAGAAATGATGCGAGCCGCTATGGGGTCTCGCGGAAGCGCCGACATGCGCGTCTGCTTCAGATATTTGCGATTGTCCGCAAGTACGATGTTCTCGGTGGTAT
>ENA-OUQP01001684-OUQP01001684.1-human-gut-metagenome-genome-assembly--contig:-NODE-1684-length-14091-cov-19.631020_pt1 | contig 14091 bp, 8 predicted proteins | sample MGYA00237951_ERZ548836 | MGnify/ENA primary metagenome ERZ548836 (study PRJEB26490, sample SAMN05194702) | human gut metagenome | biome: terrestrial biome; feature: human-associated habitat; material...
CGGTATCGGCACGGGCACCGCGGTCGGCGGCGCCGTGGTTTCGGGTCCCGGTATCGCTTGGATTGGCTTCGCGGGCGGGGCGATTACCGTCGTGGGCGTCATCCTCGCCATCACGGTGCTGTTCCCGGCCATACGCCGCGCAAAGCCCGTCGCCTAATCACGTCCCCTCATCAGCTGCGGTGGAATAGCTCCTGTTTAAGGCCTCTGAAGGCCCAAGCAGGAATTATTTCACCGCAACTTATTTTGGGGGAGGGGATACGCGGCGGGCATACAATGGATGTCGTTGTGTTGAGCTTACCGGGAGGTTGCTATGTGGGCATACGAGACGACGTTCTATCAGATCTATCCGCTGGGCTTTTGCGGAGCTCCGCGCGAAAACGCCGCGCCCGTTGCCGAAGATGAGCTCGCCCAGGCTGCCAACGCAGCGCCCAACCCCGATGCGCCCATCATGAAGATCGCCCAATGGGCCGACTACCTGCAAGAGCTCGGCATCGGTGCTGTGCTCATTAACCCGCCGCTCGAATCCGACAGCCATGGCTACGACACGCGCAGCCTGCGCCATATCGACCGTCGCCTGGGTGGGGATGCCGATTTTGCCGCCGTGTGCGAGACGCTGCACGCCCATGGCATCCGCGTGGTGCTCGATGCGGTCTTCAACCATGTGGGCCGTGGCTTTTGGGCCTTCCGCGATGTGCAGGAGCGCAAGTGGGACTCGCCCTACAAGGATTGGTTCCACATCAGCTTTGACGGCGACTCCTGCTATGGCGATGGCTTTTGGTACGAGGGCTGGGAAGGCCATTTTGAGCTCGTGAAGCTCAACCTGCAAAACCCCGCCGTGGTCGATTACCTGCTCGAGTCCGTGCGCCGTTGGGCCGATGTCTTTGGCGTCGACGGCCTGCGCCTGGACGTTGCCTATATGCTCGACCGCGACTTTATGCGCCGCCTGCACGCCTTTGCCCGTGAGCTCAAGCCCGACTTTGTGCTGATCGGCGAGACGCTCCACGGCGACTACAACCAGATCGTCAACGACGAGATGCTCGACTCCTGCACCAACTACGAGTGCTACAAGGGCCTGTACTCCAGCTTTAACTCGGTCAATATGTTCGAGATCGCGCACTCGCTGCACCGCCAGTTTGGCGGTGACCCGTGGTGCATTTATCGCGGCAAGCATCTGCTGTCGTTTGTCGACAACCACGATGTGCCGCGCCTGGCGAGCATCCTTACCGACAAGTCCTGTCTGCGCCCCGCTTATGGCATGCTCTTTGGCATGCCGGGCATTCCGTGCGTCTACTATGGCAGCGAGTGGGGGATTCCTGGCGAAAAGGGCGGCCCCGATGGTGACTGGGCGCTGCGACCTGCGCTCGATGAGCCTGCGCCCAACGAGCTGACGGCCTTCATCAAGCAGCTCGCGCACCTGCGCTCGGCAGACGACGCGGCGGCCCGTGCCCTCAACTATGGTGCCTATCGCAACGTGGTGATTCAGAACAAGCAGCTGCTGTTCGAGCGCGCCTGCGACGACGCGACGGTGCTCGTGGCGGTCAATGCCGTGAACGAGCCCTATACCTTTGGAGCCGGCGAGCTCAACGGCTCCTTTGCCGACCTACTTGCCGACGGCGCGCCCACAGTCGAGCTAACGGGTGCCCTTGAGCTTGCACCCTACGAGGTGCGCTATCTGTTGAGGGCCTAGGCCATGGCTGCGTCCGACGAGGGCTATCAACATATTGAGCATGGGTTTGAGCCTGTGTTCGACCAGCACTCGCGCGTTTTGGTGCTCGGATCGTTTCCCTCGGTGCTTTCGCGCGCCAACGCCTTTTATTACGGCAACCCTCAGAATCGCTTTTGGCGTGTGATGGCCGCGTGCCTCGGTGTGCCCGTGCCGCCCAACGAGGGAGACTCTTTGGCGAGCAGCGAGCCCGCGACGCTCGACGCCTCGGTTGCTGCCAAGCGGGCTATGCTGCTCAACGGCGGCGTGGCCCTGTGGGACGTGATCGAGAGCTGTGACATCAAGGGCTCAAGCGACGCGAGCATCAAAAACGTCGTTCCGGCGCATGTCGAGCGCATTACCGATGTCACGCCGATTGAGGTCGTTATCTGCAACGGCGGCGCGGCCGGGCGGCTCTACAAACGCTATCTACAAGAGCGGACGGGGCTACCCGCCATCGTGCTGCCGTCGACGAGTCCTGCCAACGCGGCGTGGCGTTTGGAGCGGCTTGTCGAGCGTTGGAGTGAAGCCGTTGACTGGGCTGTTATTTAATTTAGATTTTTGTTTGAGCGTGGGCGCCCAGACGTTTCAGAACGCCTCGCCAGATCGGCGCGGGCACGGCTGGCTCGGTGCAAATCATGCCGTCGGCGTCGACGTCCTCGGCATTACCACCACCAAGTCGCTGCGCATGCTCAACCGAACAGCCCATACGAACGGCGCCTACGAGCTTGTCCATCGCTTCCGAAAACGGTCGCCGCAAGAGTCCCATGCGCGGTGAGTGACGAAGCGCCGCGAAGCCGCTGCCGGTACAGACGACAACGCCGCCGCACCATGACAGCCCACGAAGGTCGCACGTCGCTCGCAGACGCACGACGAGCCCGTGTGCTCGCTCGAGGCCGCCGACGTCGGCCTGGACAACAACATAGGCACGCGTCCCTGCGCCGCCAAAGCGGTCGAGCATCTGCTTAATGGGCGCCATCGCTTCATCATTGGGTGCATCTTCAATGGCGAACACAATGCCATCGGCGGCACCGGCAACGCTGCCGGAATCATCCGCCTCCAAAACGACCGGGTGGGGGAGCACAGTGCCGGAAAGCTGTGCATAGGCGGCGATGGCATCCTGCAGGTCCCAGAGCAAAAACTCAAGATCGGCGCTCTCGGAAATACTGACAAACGCGATGTTATGCAGTGTTTTTGGTACATCGCCGCGTGCGGTCGTCTCCATGCCGTCTCCTTTCCGGTTGGTTTCCGTTTAGGTTACACCGTCCGGCGGCGCCCCGCCGCGCTATCCTAGTGCAACCCTTACGAAAGGAACGTCATGCGTCTGCCCATGAACACCTCGCTTGCCACGCTTAAGCCCTCCGGTATCCGCCGGATCAACGCGCTCGCCGCCCAGCATCCGGGGTGCATCGCGCTCGCGCTAGGCGAGCCCGATTTTCCCACGCCCGATGTGATTAGCGCCGAGGTGACTGCTTCGTTGGACCGCGGCGACACGCACTATCCGCCCAACAACGGTCGCCCCGCCCTGCGTGAGGCGTTATCTGCCTACATGGGGGACGCGGGCCTTATGTTTTCGGCCGACGAGGTCATCCTGACCGACGGCGCGACCGAGGCCCTGTCGGCAACATTCATGGCTATGCTCAACCCCGGCGACGAGGTCATTATTCCCACGCCGGCCTTTGGCCTGTACGAGAGCATCGTTGTGGCCAATCACGCCAAAGCGGTCTTTTTGGATACGGAGCCTGCGCAATTTCAGATTGACGAGGATGCGCTTCGCGCCTGTGTGACCCCGGCGACCAAGGCCGTCGTTATCTGCTCGCCCAACAATCCCACGGGCTGCATTCTCAACGCGGCATCGCTCGACGCCGTGGCGCGCGTAGCGGAGCAGTCGGGCATCTACGTAGTCTGCGACGACGTATACAACCGCCTCGTCTATGTGGACGGCTACGAGCGCTTCGCCCAGCGACACCCGGAGCTGCGCGAGCAGACGGTAGTTATCGAGAGTTTCTCCAAGCCCTGGGCCATGACCGGCTGGCGCCTGGGTTGGCTCGCGGCAGCGGCACCCGTCATCGCCGAGATCGCAAAAGCTCACCAATACCTAGTATCGAGCGCCGTCTCCTTCGAGATGGACGCCGCAGCCCGAGCCCTGACCGTCGACCCAACCCCCATGCTCAAAGTCTACCGAGCCCGCCGCGAACGCGTACTCGCAGCCTTAAACGCCATGGGCCTCGACGTAGTAGAGCCCGCAGGAGCCTTCTACACTTTCCCGAGCATCAAAAAGTTCGGCCTAACCAGCGAAGACTTCTGCATCAAAGCCATCGAAGAGGCAAACGTAGCCCTAGTCCCGGGCGACTGCTTCGGCACCGAAGGCCACATCCGCCTAAGCTACTGCGTCTCCGACAAAGACCTAGACGAAGGCCTCCACCGCCTGTCCACCTTCGTTTCAACCCTGTAGCCATCAGGGACGCAACGCATCAGCCTACCGACATAAGGGTTATGCGTGGGGCGCGTCGCTCAACGGGCGCGAGGATTCGCAGCAAAGTTACCGCAGCTCCGGTCCGAGGGGCCGGGTTGAGATTTTCGTAGATTCCGCACGAGCCGAAGGCCACTTAATGTGGCCTTCGTGCGAGCCAGGACTTGACCGAGCGAAAATCTCAACCCGGCCCCTCGGACCGGAGCGTATGCAGGGTTTGTGTACGAATCCTCGCGCCCGTTGACCGACGCCAGGGTCCCCGCCATAATACTTTCGGTTCACGCACGAATCCGCTGCCAGAGACAGCCGGTGCAAACGGGCATCGCCCGCGAGCTTAATGGGACATCCCGCCAGCCGAGGTGGTCGAGTAGATATGTCTTCTCGCCCCCGTCGCTCATGCAGCGCGGGGGCTTTCTTTTTGGACATGCCCCCGTCACGTCCTTGTGGCGGACCGTGCCCGGAAAGAATTCGAGGAGGTGTAATTCATGCCCCAGCAGTACAAAATCGACAAGGTTGCAGAGATCGAGTCCCGTATCGCCGAGAACGCCGGTCTGTTCGTCGTCAACTACAACGGTCTGACGGTTAAGCAGGCTCAGGAGCTGCGTCATCAGCTTCGCGAGTGCGGCGCCGAGATGAAGGTCTACAAGAACAACCTGGTCAAGATCGCTCTCAAGAACCAGGAGCAGCCCGAGATCGACGAGATCCTCGCCGGCCCCGTCGCTTATGTGTTCTACGAGACCGAGCCGGTCGAGGCCGCTAAGGCCCTTAAGGACTTCTCCGCTAAGTCCAAGGGCGTCCTTGAGATCAAGGGCGGTATCTCCGACGGCAAGGCCGTTTCCGCTGATGATGTTAAGGCTATCGCCGAGCTGCCCACCAAGGATCAGCTTCTCGGCCAGATCGCCGGTCTCATCTCCGGTTTCGCTCGCGACATTGCTGTCTGCGTCAACGGCGTTTCCTCTGGTCTCGCTCGTTCGATCCAGCAGGTCTCCGAGCAGAAGGCAGCCTAGTCGCTGTTTTCACCCGCGGCGGCAACGCCGCACCCCTGGCGCATTCGCGCCGTGTTTTAACTGATCTCCGTGCACAGACACGGAAACCGAAAGGACTTAGAAATGGCTAAGCTTACCACCGATGAGATCATCGATGCTCTTAAGGAAATGACCCTTCTCGAGGCTTCCGAGCTCGTTAAGGCTATCGAGGACACCTTCGGCGTTTCCGCCGCTGCTCCTGCCGCTGTTGTCGCCGCTCCCGCTGCTGGCGCTGCTGAGGCCGAGGAGAAGACCGAGTTTGACGTCGTGCTCGAGGGCTTCGGCGACAACAAGATCCAGGTCATCAAGGCCGTCCGTGAGCTCACCAACCTTGGCCTGAAGGAGGCCAAGGAGGTCGTCGAGGGCGCTCCCAAGGCTGTTCTCGAGGGTGCCAAGAAGGAGGACGCCGAGGCTGCCAAGGAGAAGCTCGAGGCTGCTGGCGCTGCTGTCACCCTCAAGTAATCAGGCTTTCTCGCCAGATTTCTTTGCAGACGGGGTTCGCATTGCGAGCCCCGTCTTTTTTGTTTTTCGGTCCCTCGACATCGGTTGCTCAAACTGCCATGTTCTGTGATTTGCGTCGTATCGGGTGCCTTGCCGTTGGGCAATAAAATTGCACCATTCGAGCAATAATTTGCGTTGACCTGCTGAAGAATTGTCTCTGCCTTGTAGCGACATATAGCTCCAGCGGTAAGATACTTGGGTATCGCAATTTGGTCTGCGGCTGTGTGCCGCACGCATGGGGCGCTTTTGCGCCTGCGAAAGGATCTTTGAATAACATGAAGGCAATCATCCCCGCCGCCGGTCTTGGCACGCGTTTTCTGCCTGGCACTAAGTGCACGCCCAAAGAGATGCTGCCGGTGCTCGACAAGCCCGTCATTCAGTACGTCGTCGAGGAAGCGCTCGATCCCGAGGAGGTCGACGATGCCATCATCGTTACTTCTCCCGGTAAGCCCGAGCTACTGAACTACTTCCAGCCCGATCGCTCGCTCGAGAACCTGCTGCGCGAGCGCGGCAAGAACGCCTATGCCGACGCCGTCGCCCACGCTGGCGGTATGCCGGTCGACTTCCGTTATCAGTACGAGCCCAAGGGCCTCGGCCATGCTATTCGCTCTGCTGCCGACGCCGTGGCAGGGGAGAACTTCCTAGTTCTTCTGGGCGACTACGTTGTGCCTAACCGCGACATCTGCGACAAGATGCTCGCCGTTTCCAAGGAGCACGGTGGCGCTTCGGTTATCGCCGTCGCTGCTTGCTCGCCCGAGGAAGTCAGCCGCTACGGCGTTATCGCCGGTGAGCGCGTCGGTTCGCTCGAGGGTGCCGAGGACGTTGCCGATGCAGAGCCGGGCGCTGTCTGGCGTATCGGCGGTCTGGTCGAGAAGCCCGCTCCCGAGGCAGCTCCGTCCAACCTGTACATCGTCGGTCGCTACCTGCTGAGCCCGCTGGTCATGGACCTGCTGGCAGATCAGCAGGCCGGCAAGGGCGGCGAGATCCAGCTCACCGACGCCATGGCCCGTTCGCTCGACCGCGAGGCCATGTATGCTGTCGTCATCGACCCGCTGTCGGGCTACGACACCGGTACTCCCTCTGGCTGGATGGCCACCAACGCCCTCATGGCTGCAAGCGACCCCCGCTTTGCCAGCGCCTTCTGGGACGCCATCGACGAGCGCGGCGGATTGATGCGCAAGTAAGCCTTCGGGCATCGACATTTACGGGCGCGGACTTCGGTTCGCGCCCGTTTTTTATAAGAGCTGCGATTGCCGGCTCTCTGTTCACAGAAAATATATGAACAGATGTTCGATATACATACATCTACCTGCGTGTTTTCTGTCGAAAAACTTTGCTACTCCAAAAACTCAATCGCGTCAAGGCTTTTCTTGCCCAACGGTCGGTACCTGATAAACTATTAGGTTGCGATAACTGGCGAAGCTATGCCTCGCCAACCCACCGAGCATTTCCGTGAAGGAGGAAAAACCTGGTGACCTACGCATACACTGCCACTGAGCGCAAGCGCGTCAGCTTCGGGAAAATCCCGGAGGCCATGGAGCTCCCCAACCTTATCTCTGTTCAAAGGGAATCCTTTGAGCGTTTTAAGGACGAGGGCCTTCGTGAGGCGTTCAAGGAATCCAGCCCCATCCAGAGCCAGAACCATGTTCTCGAGGTTACCTTCGGCGAGCATCAGTTCGGCGACCCCGCGCACACCGTCGAGGAGTGCCGCGAGAAGGACATGACCTATCAGGCCCCGCTTCTGACCGACGTCCGTCTCACCAACAAGGAGACCGGCGAGATCAAAGAGCAGCTCGTCTTTATGGGCGACTTCCCCATGATGACCGATCAGGGCACCTTCATCATCAACGGTACCGAGCGTATCGTCGTCTCGCAGCTCGTCCGCTCCCCGGGCGTGTACTACAGCTCCGAGATGGATTCGGGCAAGCAGATCTACAAGGCCCAGATCATCCCGTCCCGCGGTGCCTGGCTTGAGTTTGAGGTCGACAAGCGCGACCAGCTCATGGTCTCCATCGACCGTAAGCGCAAGCAGAGCGCCACGATGTTCCTGCGCGCCCTTGGCATCGCCGTCACCAACGACGACATCATCGAGCTGCTCGGCAACTCCGATGTGATCAAGCGCACCCTGGAGCGCGACACCGCCCTCACTCGCGAGGACGCCCTCATCGAGATCTACCGTCGCCTGCGCCCGGGCGAGCCTCCCACCGTGGACGCTTCCCGCAGCCTGCTCGAGGGCCTGCTCTTTAACCCGCAGCGCTACGATTTGGCCCGCGTCGGTCGTTACAAGGTCAACAAGAAGCTCAACCTCACCACCGAGGAAGAGGTCACGGTGCTCACCGACGAGGATATCGTCGCGACGCTGCGCTACCTCCTGTCCCTCGCTGCCGGCGAGCAGGGCTTCAAGGTCGACGACATCGACCACTTCGGCAACCGCCGCATCCGCACCGTCGGCGAGCTCGTCGCCAACCAGTTCCGTATCGGCATGAGCCGTATGGAGCGCGTCGTCCGTGAGCGCATGAGCTCCCAGGACATCGACGAGATCACCCCGCAGTCGCTCATCAACATCCGCCCGATCGTGGCCTCCATCAAGGAGTTCTTCGGTTCCTCGCAGCTCTCGCAGTTCATGGACCAGGCGAACCCCCTGACCGGTCTGACCCACAAGCGCCGTCTGTCCGCACTCGGCCCTGGTGGTCTTGCCGGCCACAAGTCCGGCTCCAGCCGCCGCACCAACGTGCCGACGGCCGTCCGCGACGTTCACAACTCGCACTACAGCCGCATGTGCCCGATCGAGACCCCCGAAGGCCCCAACATCGGCCTGATCGGCTCGCTCGCCCTCTACGCCCGCGTCAACGAGTATGGCTTCATCGAGGCCCCGTTCCGTCGCGTCGAGAACGGCGTTGCCACCGACCAGATCGACTGGATGACCGCTGACGAGGAAGAGAAGCACGTCATCGCGCCGGCCAACACGCCGCTCGATCCCAAGACCAACGAGTTCATCACGACCGATGCCGAGGGCAAGATCGTCCGTCCGCACACCGTGATCGCCCGTACCCGCGACTTCGACGGCTCCTTCGGCGCTCCCGCCGACGTGCCCGTCGAGGACGTCGACTACATGGACGTCTCGCCGCGTCAGATGCTCTCCGTCGCAGCCACGCTGATCCCGTTCCTTGAGCACGACGACGCCAAGCGTACGCTGATGGGCGCCAACATGCAGCGTCAGGCCGTGCCGCTGGTTCACCCCGCCGCTCCCTATGTCGGTACCGGCATGGAGCGTCGCGCCGCTCTGGACTCCGGCGAGGTCACCCTGGCCAAGAACGCCGGCGAGGTCATCTTTGCCGACGCCGCCAAGATTATCGTCAAGCATGCCGGCGGCATGGACGAGTATCACCTGGCCAAGTACCAGCGCTCCAACCAGTCCACCTGCATCAACCACCGTCCGCTCGTGCGCGTCGGTGACACCGTTGAGCAGGGCGAGCCTCTGGCTGACGGTCCTTCGACCGATCATGGCGAGCTCGCACTGGGTCAGAACCTCACCGTGGCCTACATGCCGTGGGAAGGCTTTAACTACGAGGACGGTATCGTCGTGTCCGAGCGCCTGGTGGCCGAGGACCTGCTGACGACCATCAACATCACCCGTCACGAGATCGACGCCCGCGACACCAAACTCGGTCCCGAGGAGATCACCCGCGAGATCCCGAACCTCTCCGAGGACATGCTTGCCAACCTCGACGAGGACGGCATCATCCGCATCGGCGCCGAGGTCGGCCCTGGCGACATCCTGGTCGGCAAGGTCACGCCTAAGGGCGAGAGCGCTCTGACCGCCGAGGAGCGCCTGCTGCGCGCCATCTTCGGTGCCAAGGCCCACGACGTCCGCGATACCTCCCTTAAGATGCCTCACGGCGCTTACGGCCGCGTTATCGACGTCGTCCGCTTTAGCCGCGAGAACGGCGACGACCTGGCCCCCGGCGTCAACGAGCAGGTGCGCGTCTACGTCGCCCAGCGTCGTAAGATCCAGCAGGGCGATAAGATCGCCGGTCGCCACGGCAACAAGGGTGTTATTTGTAACGTTCTGCCGGTCGAGGACATGCCCTACATGGCTGACGGTACCCCGATCGACGTTATCCTCAACCCGCTGGGCGTTCCTTCGCGTATGAACGTCGGCCAGCTGCTCGAGTGCCACCTTGGCTGGGCTGCTGCCTGCGGTTGGGATACCGAGCAGGCCGACTCCGACAAGTACGTCCCCGGTCCGTTCTTCACCGCCACGCCCGTCTTCGACGGCGCCAAGGAGGACGAGATCGCCGAGGTCATCCGTCGTGCCAACAAGAACATGCTCAACAAGGCCACCGCTGCCTTTGGCGATCACATGCGCCCCGAGTTTGTCACCCAGCTTGACGAGCGCGGCAAGACCCGTCTGTTCGACGGCCGCACCGGCGAGGAGTTCCGCGAGCCCATTACCGTGGGTACGTCCTACATCCTCAAGCTCGGCCACATGGTCGACGACAAGATCCACGCCCGTTCGACCGGCCCTTACAGCCTGGTTACCCAGCAGCCTCTGGGCGGCAAAGCCCAGTTCGGCGGCCAGCGCTTCGGCGAGATGGAAGTTTGGGCACTGTACGCATACGGTGCTTCCAACGTCCTGCAGGAGATCCTGACCGTCAAGTCCGACGATACCGTGGGCCGCGTCAAGACCTACGAGTCCATCGTCAAGGGCGAGAACGTTCCTGTCCCGGGTATCCCCGAGTCCTTCAAGGTTCTCGTCAAGGAGATCCGCTCCCTCGCACTGGACATCGAGCCCATGCACGATGCCGACGAGGACGCCTCCGCCCCTGTGACCGCCGAGGAGACCTCCGCTCTCGACGACCTGGCTGCGCTCGCCGGCGTTGACGCCGACGTCGAGGCCGAGAATGCCGAGACCGCCGAGGCGCCCGAGGCTGTCGCCGCCACGACCACTGATAAGGAGTAGTTGACTGTGGCAGATTTCGAAGCTACTGATTTTGACTCGGTAAAGATCTCCCTTGCCTCCGCCGACCAGATCCGTTCCTGGTCGCACGGCGAGGTCAAGAAGCCGGAGACCATCAATTACCGTACCCTCAAGCCCGAGAAGGACGGCCTGTTCTGCGAGAAGATCTTCGGTCCCGCCAAGGACTGGGAGTGCTCCTGCGGCAAGTACAAGGGCATCCGCTTTAAGGGCATCGTCTGCGAGCGCTGCGGTGTCGAGGTCACCTCGGCCAAGGTGCGTCGCGACCGCATGGGTCACATCGAGCTCGCCGCTCCCGTGTCCCACATCTGGTACTTCAAGAGCCCCACGAGCTTCCCGATGAGCCGTATGCTCGACATCAAGTCCAAGGACCTCGAGAAGGTTCTGTACTTCGCCAGCTACATCATCACCGAGGTTGACTATGAGGCCCGCGAGGCCGACGCCGACGACCTGCGCGAGGAGCTCGCCGCCGATCTGGAAGAGATCGATGCCGAGTGCGCCCGCCAGATCGAGTCCCTCAAGGAGCAGGGCGACCCCGAGAACTTTGACGAGTTCTCCGACGAGGAGCCGCTGACCCCCGAGGAGATCGCCTCCGGCATCGTCGACATCGAGGAAGAGTGCAAGGACGAGAAGCAGCTCCGCACGGACGCCTTCAACGCCTTCATGAAGCTCACCGAGCGCGACCTCATCTCCGATGAGCCGCTGTTCCGCGAGATGACCCGCTACTACTCCATGTACTTCAAGGGTGGCATGGGTGCCGAGGCCGTCCGCGACCTGCTCGCTGCCATCGACCTCCCCTCCGAGGCCGAGAAGCTCAAGGCCATCATCGCCGACGAGGACTCCCAGAAGCAGAAGCGCGAGAAGGCCGTCAAGCGCCTCGAGGTCGTTGACGCCTTCCTGAAGGGTTGCAACAGCCCCGCGAACATGATCCTGGACGTCATCCCGGTCATTCCGCCCGATCTGCGCCCGATGGTCCAGCTCGACGGCGGCCGTTTCGCCGCGTCCGACCTCAACGACCTGTACCGTCGCGTGATCAACCGTAACAACCGACTCAAGCGCCTGCTCGACCTGGACGCCCCTGCGATCATCGTGAACAACGAGAAGCGCATGCTCCAGGAGTCCGTGGACGCCCTGTTCGACAACGGCCGTCGTGGTCGCCCGGTTTCTGGCCGTGGCGGTCGCCCGCTCAAGTCGCTCGCCGAGGCCCTCAAGGGCAAGCAGGGCCGTTTCCGTCAGAACCTGCTGGGCAAGCGTGTCGACTACTCCGGCCGTTCGGTAATCGTTACCGACCCCAAGCTGCTGCTGCACCAGTGCGGTCTGCCCAAGACCATGGCGCTGGAGCTCTTCAAGCCCTTCGTCATGAAGCGCCTGGTCGAGCTTGGCAAGGTCGAGAACATCAAGGGCGCCAAGCGCGCTATCGACCGTGGTGCCACCTTTGTGTGGGACATCCTCGAAGAGGTCATCGACGGCCGCGTCGTGCTGCTCAACCGTGCACCGACCCTGCACCGTCTGTCCATTCAGGCCTTTGAGCCGGTTCTGGTCGAGGGCAAGGCTATCCACCTGCACCCGCTGGTCTGCTCGCCCTTCAACGCCGACTTCGACGGCGACCAGATGTCTGTCCACGTGCCGCTGTCCAGCCAGGCTCAGGCCGAGGCTCGCGTGCTCATGCTCTCTGCGAACAACCTGCGCTCGCCGGCATCCGGCAAGCCGGTCAACATCCCCTCGCAGGACATGATCATCGGTGTGTACTACCTGACCCAGGTCCGCGACGGTCTGCCGGGCGAGAACCACGTGTTCTCGAGCTTCGACGACGCGCTGCACGCCTATGACTGCCGCTCCGAGGTCGACATGCAGGCCAAGATTCAGGTCCGCGTGTCCGCCGAGAACGCCAATGTCATCAACGAGGACGGCACCCGTATCTTCCGCGTCAAGAACGGCAAGAACGAGTTTGTCGACTACGACGTCACCGGCAACAAGACCGCGCGCTTCGAGACCTCTATCGGCCGCATCATCTTCAACCGCCAGTGCCTGCCCGAAGACTACGAGTTCATGAACTACAAGATGGTCAAGGGCGACGTGGCCAAGCTGGTTGCGGACTGCTGCGATCGTTACCCCGAGGCCAAGGTCGGCCCGATCCTCGACGCCATCAAGTACTCCGGCTTCCACTACGCTACCCGCGCCGGCCTCACCATCTCGGTGTGGGACGCTCTCATCCCTGCCGAGAAGCAGGAGCTGCTCGACCGCGCTCAGGCCAACGTCGACCAGATCAACGAGTACTTCGAGGAGGGCTTCATCAACGAGACGGAGCGCCACATCGAAGTCGTTAACGAGTGGACCGCTTGTACCGATAAGGTTGCAGCGCTCATGCTCGACATGTTCGACGAGGAGAACCCGCTGTACATGATGGCCGACTCCGGCGCCCGTGGTTCTAAGACCCAGCTGCGTCAGCTCGGCGGCATGCGTGGCCTGATGGCAGACATGTCCGGCGAGACGATTGACCTTCCCATTAAGGCGAACTTCCGCGAGGGCCTGCTGCCGCTCGAGTACTTCATTTCGACCTACGGCGCCCGTAAGGGCCTGGTCGATACCGCATCCCACACCTCGGACTCTGGTTACCTGACCCGTCGTCTGGTCGACGTGGCCCAGGACGTCATTGTCCGCGAGGAGGACTGCGGTACGCACGAGGGCGTCACCTACAACCTCATCATCCCCGGCACCACCGACCTCAACACCGACCTTGTTGGCCGTTGCTTCATTGAGGACGTCGTGGCCCCCGATGGCACCGTGCTCTTTGAGCAGGACGGCTACATCGAGAAGGTCGCCGACATCCAGAAGATGGTTGATGCCGGCCTCAAGAAGGTCAAGCTCCGCGCGCTGCTCACCTGCCGCTCCAAGTACGGCGTGTGCCAGAAGTGCTACGGCTGGGATCTTTCCACCCGTCGTCCGGTCGCCATCGGTACCGCGGTCGGCATTATTGCCGCCCAGTCCATCGGCGAGCCCGGTACGCAGCTTACGATGCGTACCATTCACTCCGGCGGCGTCGCTGGCGTCGACGATATTACGCAGGGTCTGCCTACGGTCAGCCGTATGTTCGATATCGTCGGCAACGTCAACGAGAAGATTCTGGGTCGCGAGGCCGAGCTGGCTCCGTACTCCGGTCACCTCTCGATTAAGCCCGAGAAGTCCGAGTACGTGCTGACGCTCACCGACTCCGAGGATCACACCCGTGTCCTCGACGAGCGTCGCGTCCCCGCTTCGGTGCGCTTTATGCCCGAGATCGAGGACGGCTGCGAGGTTCGCGCCGGCGACCAGATCACCAAGGGCTTCGTCAACTTCCGCAACCTGCGCAAGCTGACTGACATCGAGTCGACGATGCACACCTTCGTCGAGAGCGTCAAGGACGTCTACACCA
>ENA-OUQP01001688-OUQP01001688.1-human-gut-metagenome-genome-assembly--contig:-NODE-1688-length-14074-cov-23.291604_pt1 | contig 14074 bp, 8 predicted proteins | sample MGYA00237951_ERZ548836 | MGnify/ENA primary metagenome ERZ548836 (study PRJEB26490, sample SAMN05194702) | human gut metagenome | biome: terrestrial biome; feature: human-associated habitat; material...
TTCACATATCGTATTTCCCTGTTCCGAAACCAAAATCTTAATATATAAAAAAAGAGTCCCTGCCAAAATATGCAGTTACCCTAAACCAAGATAAACAAATAGACAACATCTATAGTAAATTAGATGATTCCATCGTAAAAATAGATTTGCGAAATACATTAAAAAAACACAAAGACGAATACTTATATTATAAAACGGACCACCATTGGACAAGCCTTGCAACCTACTATGCCTATCAAGACATAGCCAAAGCATTCAACCTTAAAACAACCAAACAATCCGATTATACAATATATCCAGTCACGACAAACTTCGAAGGAACACTCGCCAATAAAACAGGAAGTGTAAACATCAAAGACGAAATCGATATCTACGTACCAAAAGATAAATGTGATTATGTCATCACAGACGAATCCACAAACAAAAAATCAAGAACCATCTATCACTCAGACGCACTAGAAACAAAAGACCAATACACAGTCTTTATGGGAGGCAACAAAGCCCTATTCCACATCAATGTAGACAACAACTCAAAAAGACACCTACTATTGATCAAAGACTCCTATGCGAATAGTCTAATACCATTCTTGATTCCACAATACGCATCCATTACAGTCGTAGACGCCAGATATTACTTTGAAGACTACACAAGACTCATTAAAGACGATTTAATCACAGATGTATTATTTATGAATAACTCAAATACATTCGTGCAAGACACTTCCCTAGCCGACATGTTAGAGGCAAACTAAAAGAGCTTAAACGCTCTTTTTTATATTTCCATATAAAAAGAGTACCGTTTTTTTTAGAAACGATACTCAATAAGTTAACTTTTAAAACAGGTTATTTAACTATTCATATTTTTTCTTTTTTAGTAAAGAGATGGCAATACCCATACTTGATGCTAACGCAACCATATTTAATTCAAAATCTGTGTTCACACCCGTATTTACAGTAGTTTTATTTTTCTTAGTATTTACTACTTTTGTTGAAGATTTTTCAGACTCAGCCTTTTTATTAGCCTCCTCTTTTTTCTTTTCAACATCTAAATACTTGATCAAATTATCTTTTGCTGCAGTTAAACCTTTTTCATATAAAGCCAAATCAGCTTCATAACCTAACACTTCAGAATACAATTGTCTTCTTTGTTCAACAACATCAGCATTTTCTTCATAAACACCTCTATAGTTAACCAACAAATCTTTTGCATTCTGAACTAATCCATGTAAGTTCAAGAACAATGTATCATCTAATTCAGATACGTATACTTCTGTTTCAAGATTATTCTTGATTTCAGCATAGTTCTTAGAAACATTATCTAATTCTTTTAAAGTTTGTTTCAACGTTAACATACGAGATTTTAAATTCGAAATTAAAGTAGAATTATTTTTAATATCTTCATTTGTTAAATCACAAGCCTTATTTGCCTCATCCAATTCATCCAAAGCCTTATTCATAGAATCATACAATCTATTTAATTCTTGATCCTTATTCACAAATTGATCATACAATTTCTTCTTTGCATCCATTGTTGCTTTTTTAGCATCAACATCTTGTTGTTTACTCAATACATTATTCTTAGCAATATACAATGCATCTGATGCAGTCTTTTGTTTCGAAGTTGCAGTATCAAAAGCATCTTTAGCCTTGGTCTCCAAGTCTTTTTTTGCTGGAATATCAGCATTTAATTGATCAACCTTTAATTTTAGATCATCAGCTGCTTTTTGAGTTTCATCCTTTTTACGCTGTACGCGACTTAATTTATCACCTTTAGAAATTACATCATTTTGTGCCTTTGTATTCTCATCAAACTTTTTAGCTACACCTTTACTAGCAGCTTCCAAATCAGATTTAGCTGAAGCAAGATCTCTTTTTGCATTTGCAAGTTCTCCATTTTTAGTATCTAAATCATTACGTAACGCCGTAATTTGACCATCAATAGTCGAAGTATAACCAGGAGCCTTCATATTAGAAATTTCATTGCTTAATTTATCATAAGCATCCTGAGCTTCTTTTAATTTAGCTTCTGCTTCATTCTTATTCTTTTCTAAAGTACCCTTTTCAACCAATTTATTTGATTTTTGTGTATTTAAACCACTTAATTTTGTTTTTTCAGCTTCCTTATTAGAAGCAAGTTCACTTAACTCAGCACTTGCCCTATCATAATTTGCTTGTGCATTCATTAGTGAATCGTAATAAGCATTAAATTCTTTTTCAAACTCTTCAACTGTTTTAATAATATGCGTATGCTTATGATAAGACGTATTCGTATCACACATAAAATCTTGTGCAAAGAAATTACCTGTTCCCATTGTTCCATGCTGATTAATCGCAAATCCAGTTGATATAAAACCTTTTTCAATAACATTAAAATAATGTCCAACTTGAATATAGTTTTGGTTATACATCAAAGCTTCATCTTCAGTCATATATTTGTTAGGTGTATAATAATAGAATCCACAAGCATCAATTGCTTCTTTTAATAATGTAGGATTATTTTGAATTTGTTCAGCATATGTATTTGCTTCGTATTCAGATAATCCTGTTCCATATTTTTTACAAATATAGTCATACACTACTTTTTCTTCGGTATACCAACCCTTAAATGGACTATTATTTTCTCCACCATAACCATTGGCAATATTTTCACCATTACAATATAATCCAGAATAATGACCTTTATCCATTTTTGCGGACCAGTTTGCCTTTAACTGAGTTAATGCCATAGTATAGTAATCTACCTTTAAAGGAGCCACTCCATCTTTTTCACGAATCGCATTACATTCTTTTAAATATTCAATAGCAGCCTTCATATTTTCTAGGCTTGTTGCATCTTTTTCAGCACCCAATTCAGTATACTTAATTAATTCACTATCTAATTTTCCATCTGACTCAAGGATGTATCCGTTTAAAACAGCTTGAGCCCCAGACTTGTCGGTTGGATCCAATGATTCAAAGAATCCCAAACTACCTTTTGCGATAGTAGCTGCAGTATTTTGTGCAATGGTTTCTAGTTTTTTAACTTCTGCACTTTTATTATTATATTCAGTTTGAATATTACTAATCACAGTATTTTGACTAGTAATTGCTTTTTCTAATGTTGTTAATTCCTTTTCTAGAGCAGTAATTTTATCACTTGCATCCGTTACATTTTTATCAGCCGTATTTTTATTTTCTTCTAATTTTTTTAATTCTTCTTCTTTCTTTTGAATAGCAGCAGCAACATCTGCCTTTTGACCTTCTAAGTCAGTAATTTTAGAATTGATATTACTAATTTCTATATTAAGACCATCTACAATGCTCTGTTTGTCCTTTACCAATTGTTGTGCACTTTGCTCAAAAGCTAAGGCAACATTATAAGCCTTTTGTGCCTTATCAGCAGCATCTTTTGCCAAATTTAACTCTGTAGTTGCATTCGATTCCTCAGTTGCTGCATCACCTAATTCTTTTAACTTTGTATTATAATCATTCAAAGCTGTCTTATAATCTTGTTCAGCATTTTCTCTAGCTAAAGTTGCATTTGAATAATTTGCTTTTGCGATTTCTAATTGAGCATTAACTTCATTCAACGCATTTTCTTTTGAAGTTTTTTCGCTTTCAACAGCCTCTAACTCTTTTGAAGCTGTTTCATACGCATTTTTAGCATCCTTATATTCTTGCTCTTTTTGGTTGAGTTCATCTAAATCCGTACATTGCTTCTTATAATCTTCATATTCTTTTTTCTTTGTATCATATTCTGCTTGTGTCTGATCCTTTTTATCATTCTCATCCTTTAATTTGTTTTCTAGCGCTTCCTTCTCGCTAATTGCCTTATCCAATTCATCTTGTTTTTCTTTTAATTCAGCTAATTTAGCCTGCGTTTCACTATCAATAGCTTCACTCGCCTTTTGATCTGCTTTTGAATAAGTAATTTGTGCATTGGTTACAGAATCCAAAGCTTCCTTATTCTCTTTAGAATATTCTTCAAACTCAGCCTTCTTTTGATCTAACAATGCCTTCGCATCATCAACCTTCTTTTGGGCCTCATTAACATCTTTTTCTAAAAGCTCTTTTTTGCTAAGTTGCTTTTCAACATCAGACGAAGTATTCTTTACTTCTTCCTTGGCAAGAACAGTAAACTGACTTGTCTGAGTTAACAACATAGATGTAGCTGCAACAGCCGTTAAAACAGTATTCTTTTTCATTTAATTCCACTCCCTACTTTTGGTTTTGACCACATTTTAGTTCAATATTTTTTTCAAAACAACAACACACATTTAAATTTTTGTAAAAACTAACCATAAATCATCATATAAACACAAACTCACTTATCAATTAATAACAATTTTTCTAACATGATTTTCAATTACCATTCAAAGAAAGCAGATTCTATCTCCAATCTGCTTTCTACAAGTCTTAACTCTAACTAGATTAATCTTCTTTACGAGCACGTTTACCGCTCACCGCTACACCTGCAAAGCCTAATACACCACCTAATGCATATAATCCGAATGCTGTTTGTGCCCCTGTATTTACACTTTTCTTATCTTCTGTTTCTTCAACACCCTTCATTTCTTCTAAGTAATCACTCAAATCTTTGTTTGCTTTTTCTAAATCTAGTTGAGCCAAAACATACTTCTGACTTGCAACATCTAATGCTTTTAAATTCTCTGCATTTAATGCATCCGCCTCTTCAAAAACCTTTATAGCTTCTTCATAACTTCTATAAGACTCTTTCATCACATCCATCTTTTCACATAAAGACTTCACTAAATCACTATGCAATGCATAAGCCCCTACTGGATGTCCAGCCACAAAAGAATCAAATTCAGACTTAACTTCCTCAATCTCTAATTTTAATGATTCTAATTCTGCAACTCTATTGTTCATATTTTTCACAACTAAATCATTCGACACTCTATTATTACTTATTTCAGGGATCACACTTTCCAATTCCTGAATTCTAGTATTTAACTCAACAATTGAATCACTCGTACTATTCAATCTATTTTGAACAGATAAAGAAGCTTCATAATTATTATTTATAGTATCCATCTCATCTTTTTTTCTTTCAGCAACCCCATCTGCTACATCTAAATCCCTAGAAATACCCTTTAAACTCTCACTTACATAACCCACTTCATTCTCTTTTGACAATACACTCGATTCCTTCTTGCTCAAAACTGTATTCGCAACATCCAATGCACTTTCCTTTTCTTTTAATACATTCTTAGAAATCTCTAAATTAGTATACGCTGTCTCTAACCCTTTATCTACTTCCTCTAAAATCCTATTTCTCTTATTCAATTCCATCTGCGCATTTTTAACTAAAGCCTCTTTATTATTAACATCTACACCAGCTTCAGCACTCTCTTGTTTAACACTCTCGACCTCTTGTTGAGCATGAACCAAGTCTAACGACTCTTTATTGGATTTCAAAGCCTTTAAACGATTCAACTCATTCACAACATTCAATGATGCATCATCCATACACAAGTCATCCAAATTCTTTTGTTTATCACGAACAACTTTAGACAATCGATCTACCTCATTTTGAGCCATTCCTACTTTGTTTTCTGCATCTTGCTTATTCACTTCCATAGAACTCTGCTTATTCTGTTTCTCAGTCAATAAAGCATTCTGCGCATACAATTCATTCTTTAACCCATTCAAAACCACATTCGCATCTTCATATGCACCATCCGCATTCATTAATGAATCATAATATTCATTAAACTGTGATTCAAACTCATCTATTGTAAGTAAACTAGCAGGATCCAAACGATAGAACACCTGATTTGAATTTCTACTATATCCATTTGAAGTTTTTCCCTCAATCCACGCTGTACCAGTTACATTATATTTTGAATTTAACATGTTCGTATAATGTCCCACCTGAACCCAACGAATATCTGGAAAATTCAAAGCCTCTACAATTTCATTTGCCTTATCTAAATCAATATAATTTCCTTGAGAATCTCTAATATCATTTATATCCCAACCCTTCTGTTGAAGATAATCATACACAGCCTTCTCCTCTGTATACCAACCAACATAAGGATCTTCATATTCAACGGCAGCATTTTCACTCACACGATACAATTTCGTATGACCATATTCTGTCTTAGCCATTTGATTTACCTGCACCTGAGAAACCGCAAACATTTCAGCATTCACCTTTAAAGGATCCAACCCTTTAAAATTATCATCCGAAGTACGTAACGCATTTCCCGTTCTAACCATAGAAATTGCCTTTTTAAAGTTTTCTAAACTCGTCGCATCATTTTCATCACCAATCTGGGTATATTTACTATTCTGTTCCAACACCTTTAATGCATTCGTATACCCATATGCTTCAAAGAAACCCTTAGAACCCAACGCAATCTTTTGACTCACCTGCTCCTTATCCATACGCAATTGATTCACAATCTTTTGTTGGGCATCCATATCCAACTGTGCTTTATCTACATTGAATTGTTGTTCTTCTACTTCTCTTTTCGCATCATCCAAAGCCACTTGAACATTTTTTAAAACCTCTTCCATGCCTTGCTTAGTCTCTATAGCCTTCGTCAATTGATCCTTAGCTGCATTTAATTCCTTTTCAGCACTCGCAATCGATTCATTTAAATTCAACAATTCATTTTCCTTTGCCCCAATCTGAACCTCTAAATCACGAATCTCATTTTCTACCGCAGCAACATTTGCCTCAGCACTTAAAACAGCATCCTCTTTACTTTGTTGAACACTCAACGCAACCTGCAAATTATTTTGAGCAACCTCCAAAGCATTTTCTGCTTCAACAACCTGCTTTTCATATTCCGCCTTTAATTCTGGATCACTAGCCCCATTATAAATTTCTAGCTTTTCATTATAATCCGCATTCGCAACATCATATTCATTTTGAGCATTCAAAGCATCACTCTTAGCATCCGTTAACTCAACCTTTGCATTTTCTAAAGCAGACTGTAACCCTAATACTTTAACCTCAACCTCTTCTTTTGCACTTGAAAGCTCACTCACTTTATTTGTTGCCTCTTGATAAGCTACTGTTGCACTCTCTAATTGAGTCTTTAACTCATTTACACGCTGCTCAATCTCTTCTTGTGAAGTATTTGCCAATAAAGATTCATATTCCTTCTGTTTTAAAACTAAATCATTTTGTGCCTGCAACAACTCCTTATTCGCATCATCAAGCTTTGATTCTAAATCCTTCTTTTTTGTGTTCGCCTCTTTTAAAGCTGCTTGATTCACTTCTAATTCTTGAATCTGTTTTTCTAAAGATGAAACAATCGCTTCTTGCGCATCATCCTTTGCACTTAAATAATTTTTTTCAGCCAATTCTCTATTTGATACAGCCAATACATAATCATTCTTGTTATAAGTTTCATACGTTTCCTGCGCCATCTCAAACTCTTTTTTAGCCTCATTTACCCTATCCAAAGTATTCTTGATCTGTTCTTCTAACAATTCCTTTTGTGACTTTTCAACCCCAACCTCTTCCTTTTCTGATAAATCCTTCATAGGCTCTTCTTTCGCAAATACACTCATTTGACCAGCCTGTGTCAAAACCATACTAGCAGCTGCTAAACTTGTTAATGTTTGTTTCCTATTTTTCATTTCGTTACCTTCTTTCTTTCTAAATCAATCTCAACTCGACAACTATATTTTTCTAACTCATATTTCTGCCTCCTCACTATATAAGACGAAACAGATTCATAATTGGTTGTATACAATTTAATTTTTTTAATATAAATGATAAAGACTATCCATAAAGTTATATAAATCCATACAAACAGATTTCAAATTTTCAGGATCATTCACATACATAGCACCAGCTTGCGCAAAAAATTCTGCTGAATCCGTAGCTCCATATGTCCCAACACACTCTGTATAATTTTGATATAAACTCTGTAATTGTGCACCATCTGAAATGCCATAATCGCCATATCCAGATCCGCACACAAAATCAAATATATGACTTAACTCATGACTCACTGCACTTTTTTGACCATAATCCTCGTCTACATCAATCTGCAATGTGATTGAAAAATCATCCGATGAAGCATATGCATATGCAGTTCCTTGCCCACCAGCTGTTACATCCACTCCATCAGCTATTGCGATATCCATAAAATTCTTTGGCTCACAAATATGGATCATACGACAATTACTCAATATAACATCCGGCTGTGTCCGAACAAACAAATCCATATACTTCTGTACATCACCAATTTTTAAAGAATTACCAGGAATCACATGAATTGTTGGTAAACCATCCAAAGTGATATATTCATCCTCAACAATCTGGTTATAAGCCTCTTCTTGAAGTCTTAACATTTCATTATATTCATTCTGAGCAGTCTTATAAGCTGAATACGTAGGATATAACACAAAAACCAAAGCCATTGAAATCAAACTAATCAATCCTAACTTTAAACGATGATTTGTCTTTGGCTTGTTTTCATTCACATAATTTCTACACTCCAATATTTGTTTATAAGAAAACTCATTAAAATGCTTCTCATACGCAATACGCTTACCCTCTTCATCCAAACCATCAATACGAATTAACTCTGCCTGAATTAAAGTACTACGAATATATTCAAATCTATATTGATCAGGATCTACTTCCTTGCTATAAAGAAGTACTAGAATAAGTAACATACTCAATACTGCGGTTGTTAAACAAAGCTTCAAATCAAAATGATCAATAATTGCCTGATCCATAATAGTAATTTCTTTATTACCTAATAAATCCTTATACCAATACATCAAGCCAAATACAATTGAAAACACTAAACCCGAAAACATAGCTTTACTTCTATTCATACTAAATTTCTCCTTCTATTTTGCCTTACACTATTAAGACGAAGAAGAAGTAAGTATGGTTATATGTATGATCAATAAATTTTATTTTTTTCTTCTATTACAAATAAAATGAGTGCTTTTCGTTAGCATAAAAAAATAGATACATTTCTGTATCTATTCAACAAAGTCTATAAAATCCATTTTTAAATAACTACCATAGTAATATTGTCCACCATCAATCGGATCATTTAACTCTAAATGTGTTATGTATCCATCACGAATTTCAACCATATTACTTGAATCTGATTTTTGTTCTGTAATTATTTCATTTGAATTGTCTGTTTTCCATAATGCAAGATTATACTTTATTCTCTTTATATCTCCATCTCTTTCAAAGTTGGCTTCATTTATATTTTCTTTATCTAAAACTCGTACTTTATCTACAGCTCTAATCCGTAAATTTTCATCTCCATTAAATAATCTACCATACACTTTCAAAAGCGCTATATCATAACTGTCAGGTTGCATTGTTAATAACTCTTTATATAAAGATTTTGAAGTTAGTATATAACAATCCACAAGATCATTTCCATTAATTGATGGTGATAAATATTCTCCAAATTGACTTTCATCTATTGAATTTAAATCAACAGGTGTAGCCGTTATATACTTTTGGCATTGATCATCTTTATAATGGAAAACATAATAATAACCAGCTTCTTCAGGAAGTGTAGATGTACCAACCGCATAATACTCATCCATATCATCTGTATTTTTGATATAAACATCAAAATCAATATCACCATTTTGTGTGCGCTGTACTCCTTTTATATGAAACGATTCAAGAGTGTCCAACTTTTCTGTAGCCTTTACAATTGTATTATAGTTGCTACCACTTAACACACCCAATATAAAGAACATTAGAGTCGTTGAAAGAACAACAATCAAAGCTTTAGAAATCGCTGTTTTTCGAAGCCACCAACCAAGGATACCAGACATATTGTCGTATATTCCACCTTGTTGAGGTATACATCTTATTGCTTCAACAATTGTATCCACAGATACATGACATGAAATCATTTTTGACATTTGATCATTTAAAAACCAACTTAAAAATGACATAGATCTAACATTTACATCGCTTAAAGTATTCATTATTTTCTTTCTGGCATAAGCCAAATTATCTTTTATAGCATTCTCACTTACACCAAAAATATCAGCAATTTCAAAAATACTCATATTTTCAAAATAATACATCATTAACATCAAACGTTGTTTTTCTGTTAACAGATTTAAAACACTTTGTGTAGTATCTTGAATCTCTTGAACATTCATAAACGATTCAATTTTAAACGGCATTTTATCATTTCGAACATTGGCATCAAATTCAATACGATCTTCTTCATCTACATAGAAACTAGAATTTAAAGATGAATTCTTTTCATATTCAATTTGATTCAATAACTGTTCTGAAACCTTTCGACCAACCCAATGTTCAAACATTCCATCATCCATCAATTGATCTAAATTCTGAAAAGCCAATATATAAGATTGTAAAACTATATCCTTAGCTAACGCTTCATCATTAACAACCTTATACGCAAAACAAATTGCTTTACGCTGTGTTTTTTGAACAATCTCGCTAATGGCTTGAGCATCCTTTTTTCTTGCTCTATTAATTAAGTCCTTTTCCATATTTCTCCTCTAACACCTTATATCCCTACTTCTTTTATTTATGAAAATAAAGATGCAATCTTCTGATCACATCTTAAATCAAAACCAGTCCCTATTTCTTTTGCATATTAGCTATAGTTATTTCATTTTTGTACTCAAAGCTCAGAAATATCATCATTTATTCTATTTCAAATTATAGATATTTATATTTGTCTGCCTTTGGTAAGTCTCATTATTAGCAGTATATTGTTTCAAATAACCATCTTTATCAATTGTTATTTTGACATCTATAAGATCCTTTTTAAACTTATAACTACCATCCGATTCAGTAAAAGACATGTCTCTTTTATAAGTAAAAGTTTTCTCTCCATTTTTTTCTGTTACTGTGGCATTGTTTAAGCGTTCTTTTATCATTTTATTAGCATCTTTATTAAAATTAGTAGCTTGATTTTCTAATCCACCTTTTTTCAAATAATAATCATCTACGATGTCATACCACTTTTTCATAAAAGTATCTGTCTTAGATAAAATATAATAATTGATCACCCATTTACCAATAATACCATTTTCTATATAAGGACTGCCATCCTCTTTTGCTGTAGGCTCTTTAAATTCACTAAACATACTGTCATCTAGTTCACCAAAACTATTTGCATTCGAAATACATGAAGCCACTTTAGTACCATCAATTTTTGCGAAAATATTATGTTCTTGATTAATAGAAGGATCTGCATATTGTATAGCTTTATACTTATCTGAAGACCCATCATTTTGTATGTACGTATGATAATTATTAATAAAATCATATGGTTCATCCGTTACTTCATCATACGCAACACCACTATCTACTTCTAAATATTCATAAGAATACAAAGTATCTAGTTTTTCAATAGCTCTTTCTACCTGTTTATAGTTACTATTATAATCAACTGCTGCATATCCAACTGCACCAGTTACTGCTACTGTTCCAGCACATACTCCTGCTTTTACACTCGCCGCTTTACTTGCCCACCATTTTGCAAATCCTGATTTAGATGCTCCTGTCTTAGTAGCAGCTGCTCCAGCCGTTGTAGCTGCTGCACTTGTTCCAACCGTTTTAATAATGATATCCTTTGATACATGTGTAACGGCCGTCTTAGCCATTTGGTCATGCAACATCCATGTTAAGAATGGCATTGGTGCAACACCATAGAAAGATACACCCTTTTCTCTCATTGCCTCAATTATATTCTTGATTTTCTTTCTTCCATATGCTAGATATCCCTTTACTGTGTTTCCACTCACACCATAAACATCTGCTATTTCAGAAACACTCATATCTTCAAAGTAATACATCATCAATGCAAGTCTTTGATTTTCAGGAAGTTCATTTAATACTCCCTGTACACCTTCTTGAAGCTCTTTATAATTCATACTTGCTTCTGGTTCAAAAGAAGCCTTATCATTCTTGATATTAGCCTCAAACTCAAGTCTATCCTCTTCATCATCTAAAGAACTAAACTCTACCGGCTTATTCTTACCTTGTTTAGATTTTGTATAATCCAATGCCTTATGCGAAACAATTTGATTGAACCAACTCTCAAACTTAGAATCATCACTCAATTGATCCAGTTTCTGAAAGGTTTGAATATACGCTTCCTGTACAATATCTTTAGCTGTAGCCTCATTATTCACCACTTTATAAGCAATAAAATATGCTTTTCTTTCTGTTAATTGAATAATTTCAGCAATTGCTTCATTATCCTTTTTTCTTGCTCTTACAATTAAACCCTTTTCCATACTTTAACCCCTATGCTACATAGAACCTATTTAAAACAAATAAGATACATTTTAAACATTTTGTCATTACTTCATCGTTATAAATTGGGTATGAACTACGTAATTGTTCTTTTGGTAATACGGCAGTCTTATAAAGCATCATTAAGAATGTAAAACAGTTTGTCTTAATATATTCATCACAAGCTGCACATTTATAACTTACATTATCTGCTGGTACAGTAATAATCTGATTTGAAATAATATAATTGATTTTCGCAGTTAATTTATCAACTGTAGTCATTTTATTTTGTACTACTGCAGAGATATTTACATTATTTTTTGCCAAAATCTTATTTGTAAATAAATCTAAGAAATTTCCTAACTTAGTAAAAGTTTCATTAAAAGAATATTCTGCACTTCTTTCTAATCCATCAACAAAATAATATAGTTCTTCATCATATTTTTTCAAACCACTAAATGTATTACTATAACGAACACCAGTATTGTCATTAGACTTTGCAACTTTAACAGCCTCTTCAAAAATAGATTCTGGTTGTTTTGGAATTTCAGGCATTTCTGTTTTAGTTGGTGCTTTCTCTTCAACAACCTCTTTTGGAATATTTTCTACTACTGGTTCAATCATTGGTTCAAGAGTAGTTTTCTTTTCAGATACAGCCTCTTCTTTATTACTTACATATCCCATATCAGATACACCTGCAATTTTATCATCCAAAGAATCCAATTCTTTTAGGATGCTGTTGTAGTGCTCATCTTCTTTTAAAATCTTTTCTTCAAGAATACTTTTCTCATTCTTTAAACTGTTCAATGTTGCTTTTGATTTATCCTTTTCTGACAACAATTCTTTTCTTTTATCCATCAATCCTTGTAATTCAGAATTCAACAAATTCTTTTTAATTTCTTCCATCTCTGCAAGCTGCTTTTTCATTTCCTCTTGCAATTTCAAATTCTCCTCAATCTTACGATTTAACTCATCCATATTTAAACTCATTTTTTTCTCCTCCTATAACATTATGTTCTAAATGATTTTCAATATATTTTTAAATCAAATAATCATCATCGAATAGATTCTTATTATTTTTGATTTCTTTTTCTTGTTTATGAACAGATGCATGTACTTTTATTTGTTCTTCAACAGCTTGTTCATAATCTCTTTGATCATAGTTGTTATAATCATATTTAGAAGAACTAGTACTCCATTCACTCATATCATCCGAAATATGACTTGTAGAAAACGCATTATAGATAGAACAAATCACAGTTCCTCCAACTATTATCACCATAAGCACTGGAATAACTTGAAACATGGTATCAACCGTTTTCTTTGTCCTTTGCATGTCTTCTGAAGCTTCTATTCTTTCCTGAAGATGTTTTTCTTGAGCTGCCCAAAGTTCTTCCTGTGTCATTTCCGAAGTGTCAACACCATCATATTCATATGCAAGCACAGGTGAAACCGATCCTAACATCAACATAAATACTGTAGCCATTCCTAATACTAATTTTTTCATTCTCATATCCTCCTAATTTACCTTTTCACTATATAAGACGAAACAATCTTTCAAATGGTTATACTAAATTTAAATTTTTTTAATTTTTTTTGAAAATGATTAGTATGGCCTATATTGTTCCACTCCTGTTTTGTAATATGTATTAGAAATTAAATCATCTACAATAAATCTTTTGGGCGGTTGTAAACTCAATTGATAACTCAATACCCAGCGAAAGAATGGTATTGGCATATTTAATTTCTTACGAGAATCTGCCAAAATTGATTTTATTTTTAGGCTTAACAGATACATTGGTGACATGTTAATATATTCGACATTAATGATGTCTA
>ENA-OUQP01001693-OUQP01001693.1-human-gut-metagenome-genome-assembly--contig:-NODE-1693-length-14038-cov-13.407566_pt1 | contig 14038 bp, 15 predicted proteins | sample MGYA00237951_ERZ548836 | MGnify/ENA primary metagenome ERZ548836 (study PRJEB26490, sample SAMN05194702) | human gut metagenome | biome: terrestrial biome; feature: human-associated habitat...
ACGTTCTACTATGCACAAGAAAAAAATTACCGTTTTAACGTTCAAAAACAAAAAAAGAACAGCCCATACATATACTCGAACTGTTCTCCTACTTCCGAAGTCCACGCAGCATTGACATTACTGTTTCCTGCTCATTTGTATTCAGATTGTTCCATATCCTTAAAACTTCTTCCTGCTTCTGCGATCTCATTGATAATATTTTTATCATAATAAGCGATTCCCAGTTTCTTCGCTAATTCTTCTCCGATAAAGCGTCCGCCGCTTCCAGATTCTCTGCTGATCGTAATGATTCTTTTTGCCATCTCTGATTCCTCCTTAATGCAAAGCATTAACCTTATTTTTTCTGATTTTGTTTAAGAACACGTATCCTACAAGACACGCAATTATTTCAGTGATCGGAAATGCCCACCAGATCAGCGAAACTCCCATCTGATCATTTCTAACAAACATAGAAAAGATTCCAGCCAGCGGCAGGATAATAATAAGCTGTCTCAAAAGCGAAATAACCAGCGATTCCACACCACCATCCAGTGCCTGATAAATGCCCTGATAAGCAACATTGATTCCTGCGAACAGAAAACTTATAGAAATCACTCTCATTGCTCCGATAAAATATTCTCTCGACTGTCCCGCATTAAACAGCGTTGCAAATGCCCCAGGGAAAATCTCTGTGATTGCAATTCCCAGAATCATTAACACAATTGTATAGATCAGACCATATTTGATCCCATCCTGAATTCTCTTCTTACTTCTCATTCCATAAGCAAATGCAATGATTGGGGTGATTGCATCTCGCAGACCAAAAGCAAGAAACAAAACAAACTGCTGTACCTTATAGAACAGACCATAAGCCGTCTGTGCTGACGGATCGAACTTCAGGATCAGGTTCATTACATAAACCATAATGGACATCAGCGCCTGAGCAATGATTGCCGGAAGTCCGATTGCATAGATCTCCTTGATAATTTCGCCATCTGGCTTCATATATTTCGCCCCATGCTCGAATTCCTTATTCAATTTGATATGAAAAATGAGCAGTAATACTGCTGATGCTACCTGTCCAATTACAGTTGCGTAGGCTGCGCCTTTCACTCCCATTTCCGGGCAAGGTCCAATACCGTAGATCATGATCGGATCAAGGATGATATTTACAACCGCTCCAACCACCTGACCAATTGTGGAATAAAGAGAACGGCCTGTTGCCTGGAGTAACTTTTCAAATAGAGAAAAGAAAATAATACCAAAAGAAATTACGCAGCATATCCTCAGATAGCTGACCCCCATCTCAAGTACTTCTGTATCTACTGTCTGCGATGAAATATATGCTTTCACCCCAAAGATACCAAACAATAAGCAGACCACATAAATGATCATGCCAAGAAACAGGCTGTTTCCTGCTACCTTTGCAGCTTTTTTACTGTTCCCCTGTCCAAGTGTCCTTGCAAGAAGTGCATTGGTTCCTACACCGGTTCCAATCCCCACTGCCACCATAAGCATCTGCACCGGAAATACCAGTGTCAAAGCATTTAGTGCTGCCTCACTGCCTGCTTTCATATTTCCCACAAATGCACTGTCTACAATGTTATAGACTGCCTGCAATGCCATAGATAGGATCATCGGGATTCCCATCTGGATCATCAGCTTATTTACCGGCATCTCCTTCATCTTGTTGCTTTCCGCCATTTTGTTTTAACTCCTCTCTTCTTTTTGGCACAAAAAAAGTGCGCACCCTGTCATATAAGCTGGACTTACGCTGACACGCTACACACTTTTTTATGGCGATATTCATTTTTGCAAAATGAAAACGAGTAGCCGGTAAACTGGATTTACGCTTACTTGCCACTCGTTCCCTGTAATTATATTGCCTCTTTTTCAAAAAGTCAAACAAAATTTGTTTCCGTTAGCTCCCTCCGACTTCATAAAGAAGGGTTCGTCTCCTGCTCAGGTTTCTCGATTCTGAGCATGCGATATCCGATTCCTATGTGTGTCTGGATATATTGTACACCGTTTTTTTCAGGCTCCAGTTTTTTCCGCAGTGTTGCCATAAAGACCCTGAGAGAAGCAACATCGTTTTCCGAGCAGCGTCCCCATATCTGCTGAGTAATATATGTATGTGTCAATACTTTTCCAATATTACGGGATAAAAGGCAGAGCAGCTTATACTCAATGGGCGTCAGATGCAGTTCTCTATCCTTCAGGAATGTGCAACCAGCCGTGTAATCTATCTTTAATCCACCATTTTCAAAAACAGAGGTTTCCGGCTGTTTTCCTGCCTGCGTTATGGCAAGCCGCCTTTGACTGACACGGATACGCGCAAGTAATTCTTCTACTGAAAATGGTTTTGTGATATAATCATCTGCACCCGCATCCAGTGCCTCTATTTTGTCCATATCTTCACTTCTGGCACTGATCACGATAATAGGCATATTCGACCAGGTACGGATTTTTTTTATTACCTCTACTCCTTCCATATCAGGAAGACCAAGATCCAGAAGAACGATATCCGGATTGTGTGATGAAGCCTCCAAAATGGCTGAAGCCCCATTTTCTGCAGCCAGATATTTATAGTCATGTGTTTTTAATGTGGTAACGATCAGGTTCCGTATGGGTCTGTCATCCTCAACCACCAGAATTAATGTCTTATTCATTTAATGTCACCTCGCTTAATGGTAAAGTAAAAGTAAAATTACATCCATGCGGAGCATGATCCGAAAGAACCAGGGTTCCATCGTGAGCTTCTATGATAGAGCGGCAAAGTGCCAGGCCAAGCCCCAGACTCCGTTGGCTGTCTGCAACGGTTGTTTTCCCTGTATAAAACATCTCAAAAATATGCGGCTTCATTTCATCCGGAATTCCGGGGCCGTTATCTTCCACGCTTATCTGCGCTTTCCCGGCTTTTTTAAACCCCCGAATGCTGATGACAGAGCCTGACGGCGTATATTTTATCGCATTATCGATCAAATTTACCAACACCTGTATAATAAGATGCACGTCCATACGTGTAAGAACAAGTTCTTCACAGTCCGCCACGATCTTATACTCATCATGCTTCCGGCTGATATGTCGGAGTGACTCTGCTATTACCTCATCCAAAAGCTGATCCGTAAATTTAAACTTCAATCTTCCATCATTGATCCTGGTGATTGAAAGCAGGTTTTCCACAACTCCGATCAGCCACTCTGCATCATCATGAATGTCCGTGTAGATCTGATACCTTGTAGCTTCATCCAGACGGTCACTGTTACTGAGAAGCATATCTGCATTTCCTGAAATGGAACAAAGCGGCGTACGCAGATCATGGGAGATCGCCCGAAGAAGATCGCCACGCAGCTGCTCATTTTTTGCTAAAACCGCATTTCTCTCTTTTTCTATGGCATTTTGTACATTCTCCATTGCAAGTGCACATTCATTTATTACAGACAGCAGGATGCTGTATTCAAAAGAGTCCAGTGTTTCTTTTTGCAGAGGGATCCCAATTACGCCATAAACATTATTTCCGCTTCGGATTGCCAGATATAAGCATTTTGCCTGTGAAAAATGCTGCGTGGATGCGCCGGCACGCTGTCTGTTTTCATAAGTCCATCTGGCCGCCTGTTGTTCTTCCTGTGTCAGAAAATCCTCTGTGCTTTCTTTTTCCCCGGAAAAAAGCTTTCCTTCTGATAAAGTTCCATTTTCCACAACATATGCCGTGATGCTGCGGTTTAACAGACGTATCAGTTGTGTACAGGTAACTCCGAGGATTTCTGTCTCACTTTTTGCCTTTTGCAGCAAACGATCCGTATCAAACAGAACCTGTGCACGAAAGGCAAGCTGTGAAGACAGCTTTGCATGCATTTTCAGCTTTGCCGCAAGGGTTCCTGTAAGTACGGACAAAATAAGCATTATGAAAAATGTCACCGGATATCCCACCGCATATGTCTCAAAAGACATCCTTGGCTCCGTCAGGAAAAAGCAAAATAAGAATACACTTAAAAAGGATCCGGCTACACTGCAAAGATAACCATCTGTCACGATCGAAGTTATCAATACGCCCAGAATGTATATCGTTACAATATTTGTATCTGTAAGATCCAGTTTCTGAAACAACAGGCCAATCAAAGTGCATACTGCAAATATAAAAACCGTCAGCAAGTAATCTTTTGCGGACGGTTTTTCCACATACCATGCAAATGGCCGTTTCGGATAGGTTCTGTTTTTTACTGTATCCTCCATTTTCAAGCTCATTCTGTCATTCTCCTTCTGCTACTGTTTTCTGGAATTATATCACGCAGCTGTTCTGTGGTCAAAATTTTTTCTTCATGGCAATGAGCTATATGCGGAAGCACTTCTGAAGAGCTCTGTACTCTCCTAATACCAGTAATTTATCATTCTCTGCAAAATACGTTTCCGGAGAAATTGTAATACTGAATTCCTCTTCATTTTTTACTGCCAGGATATTAATATTGTAGCGTTTTCTGATGTCAAGTCCACCCACTGTTTTTCCAACCCATTCTTCCGGCACTTCCACTTCAAAAATTGCATGGGAAGCGTCCACCTCCATATAATCCAGGATATGATCATCTGTATAACGGATGGATGCCCATTTTGCCACCTGCTTTTCCGGATAAACTACCTTATCGGCACCATTGCGTAAAAGAAATTTTTCCTGAACATCACGTTCAGCTCTGGATATCACCAATTTTGCGCCCAGTTCTTTTAGAAGGGATGTTGTTTCAAGAGAATTTTGAAAGCTGTCTCCAATGGTCACAAAACAAATGTCGTAGTTTCCAATTCCAAGGGACTGTAAAAATTCAGCATTGGTACTGTCACCAATCTGAGCATTCGTCACAAACGACAGTACTTTGTCCACTCTTTCTTCCTTCCAGTCAACTGCCATAACTTCATGTCCCAGCTGATTGAGCTGCATGGCAATATGTATTCCAAACCTTCCAAGTCCAATAATCAATACATTTTTCATAATATTATTTTTCTCCTTCTTATCCAACTGTGATTTTTTCCAGAGGAAGCTTTGCATTTCCCTTATTTCTTCCGGAAAATACCGCATAGATCAGGGTCAGACCACCTACACGTCCCAAGTACATCAGTATGATCAACACGACTTGTGAAAAAATATGAAGTTCCGGTGTAATTCCCAAAGTCAGACCTACCGTACCAACAGCTGAAGCAGCTTCGTACAGACAATCTAAAAGTGGAAGGCCTTCGTACACACTGATCGCTATTCCGCCGCCAAAGAACAAGGCAAAATATAACATGGCGATTGTCGCTGCATTTTTTATCACATGATATTCAAGCCTTCGACCAAAAGCCCCTGCATTTTCCTGACTTCGAAATGTCGCAATTGCATTTAAAATAAGTACTGAAAAAGTTGTTGTTTTCATTCCACCTGCTGTAGATCCCGGTGAACCACCAATTAGCATTAACAATATCATAACTGCTTTTGATGCCTCACTCATCTCTGAAATGTTTATAGTATTAAATCCGGCAGTTCTTGTCGTTACCGATTGAAACGCTGCTGCCAGCAGGCGTTTTCCCATGGGTAAATTTGTCAGGTCACAGATATAGAAAAAGACTGCCGGGAATAAGATCAGACATGCGGTAGTCATGAGAATGATCTTGCTTTGCATGCGGTAGCGTTTAAAGTTCAGTTTATTTGTATAAATATCATCCCATGTGAGAAAACCGATTCCTCCTGTAATGATCAACAGCATAATTACCAGATTTATAAGTATATTTCCGGAATACCCAGTCAGCGATGGAAACATACTGGAATCTGTCCCCAGAATGTCAAAGCCGGCATTACAAAAAGCAGAGATTGAATGAAAAATTGACATCCAGATTCCCTTTTTTCCAAAATCCACCAGAAAAACCGGCAGAAGCAGCAACGCCCCCGCTGCTTCGATCAAAAATGTTCCCTTTAAGATAAACCTTGTCAGTCTGACGATCCCTCCAACTTTAGGTGCTGAAATAGCATTCTGCATGGTGCTTCTTTGCATGAGGGATATTTTTTTTCCGGAAAGAAGGGAAACAGACGCAGCTACAGTCACTACTCCAAGCCCACCTGTTTGTATGAGTGCAAGAATGATCGTCTGGCCTGCCAGGGACCAGTAGCTTCCAGTGTCCTTTACCACAAGACCTGTAACACATACCGCCGAAGTGGCTGTAAAGAGCGCCTCATGAAATGGAGTAGACACTTTCTCCAAAGAGGAAAACGGAAGCATCAGCAGAATGGTTCCCACCAAAATCACTCCTGCAAAACCCAGAATGATCAGCTGAAAAGATGTCATATGTTTTTTCTTATATGATTTTTCCGGCATAAATGATCAAAACTCCTTATCAATACTTTTAACAGTGCTATCTTCGTAACGCATTTTAATTTTATTATATATAATTGCTTTCAAAGATAGTATAAAAGTCTCTGCTTCCGTATTAAGATTTTATAAAGATATGTTATTCTCTTGAGAATTATTTTAACCGATTCAAGAAAATTCCCTGCTTCGATAAGGCTAAGCAATACCGTAATACTACAGCTTTTAATTGTAAACCCATTTTATATTCATAGTTGACAATCAATATTTCTATGTGATAAAGTGATATCCGTACAAAAAAACTCAAAAGGAAGGTATTGACATGAACACTGCATCATGCGAAAAAGAAGCTCCATCGCTTTCCAGAGATGAAGCCATTGCAATTTTAGATACTCCGGACGAAGAACTCGAGGCACTGATCGACCGTGCCAGCAGTTTACGTTACAAATATAAGGGAAACCGGGTAAGCATCCACATCCTTACCAATGCCCGCAGCGGCAACTGTTCCCAGGATTGTGCCTACTGTGCCCAGTCATGTCGTTCCACTGCCGATATTGATAAATACAAATGGGTAGATGAAGACAAATTATATCAGGACAATGATTTCGTAAATGAGTATCATTTATCCAGACATTGTATCGGCCTGAGTGGTATGAAATTTACAGATAAAGAGATTGAGGAGCTGGCACGCCGGATCCGCAAAATGAAAGAACACGGAACTCATCTCTGCTGCTCCATAGGCTTTCTCACAGAGCACCAGGCAAAAATGCTCAAAGAGGCCGGTCTTGACCGGATCAACCATAACCTGAACAGCAGCCGTTCCTTTTATCATAATATCTGCAGTACACATACCTTTGACCAGCGTGTCCGGAATATCCATATGCTTCAGGGACTTGGTTTCGAGATCTGCAGCGGCGGTATCATTGGCATGGGTGAAAGCAAGGCGGACGTTGTTGACATGCTTCTGGAATTACGTGAGATCCAGCCGGAAGCACTGCCGATCAACTTTCTTCTTCCGATCAAGGGAACTCCTCTCGGAAATGCAGATATTTCCCAGCTGACAACAGAATACTGCATGAAAGTCCTCTGCCTGGCAAGACTTCTTGTACCTAAAGCAGATATACGATGTGCTGCCGGAAGAGAAGTTTATTTTAAAGGCGAAGAAAAAAAACTGCTCAGTGTTGTGGATTCTATTTTTGCTTCCGGTTATCTTACAGAAGGTGGCCAGGGAATCGAAGATACTCTGAAAACCATTACAGATGCAGGATTCACCTATGAGATCGAATCTGCGTAAGCATCCTTATGGCATATGATCTTTCATACACACTTACAGCATTTCATTGCTTACCCGAACCAGTAAATACATTACCTTTTTCAAAGGAGGCTCTTTCAATATGAATCAGACAAATACTGTCTCTGCACCACGTACAAAAACCTACGAGATCACCATGACCGCTCTTATGGCAGCTGTCACCTGTATACTTGCGCCGCTGTCCATTCCAATCGGTCCGGTTCCGATCTCATTTACCAATCTTGCCATCTACCTGTCCCTGTATCTTCTCGGATGGAAAAAAGGAACCATCAGCTATCTGATCTATCTGCTGCTTGGCCTTGTAGGTCTTCCGGTATTTTCCGGATTTACCGGCGGTCCTGCAAAGTTGGCCGGTCCTACAGGCGGTTACATCATCGGCTTTATCGTTATGGCTGTTATTGCCGGACTGGTAATTGACAACTGCCATAAGCCTCTGATTCAGCTCGTTGGTATGATTGCAGGAACAATCGTATGCTATCTTTTCGGAACTGTATGGTTCTGCATCGTTGCAGATTCCACTTTCAAAGCAGCTCTTGGAATCTGTGTAATTCCGTTTATCCCGGCAGATCTCATAAAAATGATCATCGCCATGATCATCGGACCAATGATAAAGAAAAGAATTCGATAGGCTGAAACTCTGTACTAAAAGAGGCAGCAGGAAATTTCCAACATTTCCTGCTGCCTCTTTATCGCATTTCATTTTTCTTATCTGAGTTTTTTCTTCAGTTCCTGGATCAGTTCAAAATAATCTCTGTGCTTCATCTCCGGGAAAGCCTTAATGATTCTTCCCTGACCGAATACGGTATGGTTTGTGATAGAGTTTGACAGCTCATCAAACTGTGCCTGAAGCTCCGCTTTCTTCATCCGAAGCATTTCGGCAGATTTTTCTCTCTGAGCCACAGTCGCATCTCTGAGCTCTGCCTTAGCAAGAGCAACCTGAACTTTTCCCTCTCCCACCTTCTGTGCTGTATCAATGGTAGTTGTTGCCAGAGTATCACTGAGCTTATCGCTCACGATCCGCAGATCTGCACGTACCTTATCCAATCGGGTAAGCTTCTTATTCAGTCCGCGGATCACCGCTACTGTTACAATAAGATCTGCCAGATACACCGCATACAAAATTGCCATAACAACCCATTCCAGTGTGGAAGGTGTATGAGAAGCCTGACGCTCCACATACTTCTGAAAAACCTTTACAACCATCACAATGGCAAGTCCCCATATCAGGGAAAACTCAAGACAGATATAGCCGTGAAAATTCAGCGGCTTATTGGAATAATCCCACCATCTTGCATGAAAGCATACATCCAGAAGCCATCCGGCAACCAGCTCTACCGCAGTTGCAAGAACGATTCCAAACAGAAAGATCATTCCCTCACTCATCTGATGTCCGCCGCTCTGAAGCGTATTAAGCAGTGCAAACACGGAAAGTACACCAAATCCGTACACCGGGCATACCGGACCGTTGAGAAATCCCCGGTTTATAACCTTTCCTAATGTTACTGCATGGAAGATAACTTCAACGACCCATCCTCCAAAAGAATAAAACAAAAAATACAGACATATCTGAAAATACGTCATCCCGCAAATCATCCAGTCCTCCTCCTTTACAGCTGTCAAGATTCCGGCAGCTATTTCAGGGTCAGTACCATCACCTCTGCCGGGGTGATTTTGATTATATCATATCACCCCCTCATTTACATCCCTTTATCTGGTCATTCTTCAGAAACAATTTCTTTTTTCGCACGGGTGAAGTACAGAAAGAATCCGATGTTCAGAATGATTCCCACCGTGGTAGATACCGGTGCTGCAAGTCCGATCTTTGTCAGGCTGGCATCCGGCTGGATACTCATGAAGTACGCCATTGGAAGTCGTACCAGAAGCGTCTGGACCAGACCCTGGACCATAACCCAGATGGTCTGGTTGTTTCCGTTGAAATAGCCTATCATACTGAACAGAACAGCTGTAACCAGTGTCTCCGGTGCAAAGCCCTTCAGATAATCAAAGCCCTTTTGGATAACGCCGGCATCTGTGGAGAAGAATCCTGCCAGTACATCCCCTTTCAGAAGGATCAGGATAAATACCAGGCATCCCACAGACAGACCAACTCCAATTCCCGTAAGCATAGATTTTCTCGCACGTTTTGGCTTTCCGGCTCCTACGTTCTGTGAAACAAAGGAAGCCATGGACTGCATCAGAGAGCTTGGAACCAGCATGGCAAAGTTTACGATCTTACATGCAACTCCGTAACCGGAGGATGCTTCCAGACCCAGGCGATTGACAAATGCACACAAAGCAAGGAATGAAATCTGTGTCAGGAATTCCTGAAGTGCCAGCGGCAGTCCAATCTTTAGAAAACGTCTGCACTGGGGATTCAGCCGGAAATCTTTCTTTGTGATGGTAAACGGAAGCTCCTTCTTTATCAGAAGAACTACTGCAAATACAACACTTAGGGCCTGCGCAGAAACCGTAGCGATAGCTGCACCTGCTGCATCCATATGTAACCCGGCTACCAGTATCAGGTCTCCGATCACATTTACAATACATGCCACCAGCACAAACAGCAGCGGAGATTTACTGTCACCAAGGCCACGGAAAATAGCAGACAGCAGATTATACGCAACAATAAAGAAAATTCCGCTTCCACAGATCCGTACATAAGATGCAGTCAGCGCTACCGCTTCTTCCGGTGCCTGCATCAGTACAGAAATCGGATGTGCAAAGCCTACCATAACAATAAACAGCACGATAGAGATCATGGTAAAGACGACCGCAGCTCCACCGATGACGGAGCCGATCTGCTCCGGTCTTTTTTCTCCAAGATAACGTGCGATCAGAACTGTGATACCCATAGCAAACTGAATCACTACAAAGGTAACCAGATTCAGTACCTGACTTCCGGTGGAAACCGCTGACAATCCGGATGTGGAACCAAATCTTCCCACCACAAGAAGGTCGACCGCACCATAAGCTGCCTGCAGGATCAGTGCGCCGAGTACCGGCATCATAAATGCAACCAGCTTCTTCAGGATATTTCCCTGGGTAAAATCTGCCTTATCACTTGTCATAATCTTCTCTCCTGTCACACATAATCTGATAAAATTTCCCGATGGTCCGGATCATACTGTCTGCTTCTTCTTCGGAAATCTCTGAAAGATAGGGCGCCAGACTGCTGAAATAATCCTGATCATACTTTCTGGAAAGATTCTCTCCTTTTTCTGTTATAGAGATGTAAGTAACGCGCCCGTCATCCGGAGACATGAGCTTCTGAAGATATCCCTTTGTCTCCATTTCTTTCACTGTTCTGGTGACACCGGGACGCGGCAGGTTCATGGCGTCACTGAGATCGGAAATCCTGATATCTTTTTTTTCCTTCTGCAGAGAGTGGAGCACATCCAGATACTGAATGTAGGATGGCATTACTCCCTGGGGCAGTGGCGGAAGCATATCCCGGATCCGCTTCGCCTGATAAAACGCATCAAACATCCGCTTGATTTTTTCATTTGTCATAAAAAAAACTCCTTATATAATTATCTTAGTTAATTACCATTGATAATTATATAAGAATTTCTGATTTTGTCAAGCCTTTTGACTTTAACTCCAGCAAAGCTGCTGTATGATACCCGTCGTACCCTTCTCTTAAACTTTCACGAGTAATGTTTCGCAATTACCTAACTATAAAAAGTACCGGACAGATCAAAATATCTCTGTCCGGTACTTTTTATGGAATCTTTACAGAATTTCCCCGTTTGATTCAATTACTTTCTTATACCAGTAGAAAGATTTCTTCGGTGTCCGTTTTAAGGTACCGTTTCCCTCATCATCTTTATCTACATAAATAAATCCATAGCGTTTTTTCATTTCACCTGTAGATGCGCTTACCAGGTCAATACAGCCCCAGGATGTGTATCCCAGCAGTTCTACACCATCTTCTTCCACCGCTGCCTTCATAGCCTTGATATGTTCTCTCAAATACTCAATCCGGTAATCATCTTCCACATATCCGTTTTCATCCGGTTCATCTGACGATCCCAGACCATTTTCCACAATAAACAGTGGTTTCTGGTATCTGTCATATAATGCGTTTAATGTACATCGAAGTCCCAGCGGATCGATCTGCCATCCCCATTCGCTTGCTTTAAGATAAGGATTTTTTACTGTGGCAAAAACATTTCCATCTGTTTTCTCAATCGTATTATCTGCACTTGTGCATCTGGATGAATAATAAGAAAACGAAATGAAATCAACCGTATTTTCTCTCAAAACATTCCGGTCTTTCTCTGTAATATCCAGTTCAATCTTTTCTCTCTCAAAAAATTTCTTCGCATATGCTGGATATTCGCCTCTTGCCTGGACATCGATAAAGAAATAGTTCTCTCTGTCTTTCTGCATGGACTTCCACACATCTTCCGGGCTGCAAGTATAAGGATAAGTCATTCCTGCTGCCAGCATACATCCGATCTTGTTCTCCGGATCGATCTCATGTGCGATCCGTGTCGCCTCCGCAGAAGCAATCAGTTCATGATGGGCCGCCAGATATTTGGAAAGTGTTTCATTTTCTCCCTCCTGCTGGCACTTTTCATAGCATAATTTCATAAATAAAATATCTGTCTTTTCGTGGATGCCTGCAGGTTTCTTTCCACGGTTTCTCTTTGCTGTTTGTATAATGGAGGATTTTGGGATGTTCCATCCACATTTTTGCCTCTTTTTCTGTAATATCAATTCTGCTGTAATCGGTTTCATAAAATAAAGCCGTCATTACATTCCATTCAGCTGGAAGTTCTTTCCGATCATTCCAAAGTACTGCATTTAACCCATCCTGATCATGCCACAGTACATCTTCTTTATTTTCTGTAAGATACTGAATGATTTTTTCTCCGATCTTTTCCTGCCTCCACTTTTTTAGATTAACCTTCAGGACACCCGAATTAAAATATTTCTGCTTTTCAGGAATTCTCATCTTTTTCCAGGTACGCAGTGCTAATGGGCTGGAAACATAATATGCCTCATGAAACATCTCCGTTGCTGCCATCAGTGCTTTTCCATCCATAGGTATCTCCCAGAGTTCTTTGATATCCCCTTCAACAAGAATATCTCCATCCAGATAAATCACCTGTTCCATTGCCTCCGGCAGCAGTTTATCCAGAAACAGACGATAATAAGCCTCTATCGGAATTGTGGCAGATATTTTCAGCTGTTCCACCGGTATCTCCTGATCCATCTGAATAAAATGAATTTTTATTTTTTCCTCTGAAAATTTACGGATAGTTTCTTTCTTTTCCTCCATACTCCAGCCTTTTTGTAAAATATAAACATTCACAGGAGCACTGGTATTTACTTCGATGGATTTTATCATCACCTGTATTGGCTTTATAAAATTACAGTCTCCCGCGCAAACTACTGAAATTTCATTTTTTATTTTAAATTTTGTATTCTCCATAAAATTTCCCTCCATCAGATTGTTTATCTTTATGTATTTTCCGGAGTTTTACAGTGCAGTTCCTTTCTTTGGAACAAATAAACGGCTCATATCTGTACGCTCCAGCTTAAGAAGTGAAATTTTTTTGTCAATTCCTCCAGCATAGCCTGTCAGGCTTCCATTTGTTCCTACGACCCGATGGCAGGGAATGATAATGGAAATTTCATTATGACCAACCGCACCGCCTACTGCTTGGGCCGACATATGAGAAGTATTTTTCATCACTGCCATTCTGCGCGCAATTTCTCCATATGTGATCGTCTGTCCGTAAGGGATCTGTAATAAAATCTTCCACACTTCCTGTCTGAATACTGAACCAGTGGGATGAAGTGGCGGAGTAAATTTCGGTTCTTCACCGGAGAAATATACGTCTAGCCATTTTTTTGCTTTTGTGAGAATTTTCGTTTCCTGTGGAACATAATCTTCCGGAAGTGTATTGGCAAAATATTTCTGTCCTCCAAACCACAGGCCGGTAAGTCCGATTTCATCTGCGGCAAGTAAAATATCCCCGATTAGCGATCTATATTTGCATGTGTATACCATATTTTCCCCCACATTCATTTATCTCTACATTTTTTTCTAATTCACTTTCTGTATCATCTTAAAAAACACTTTTCGCTTATACATATAGAATTTTCTTATCTGGTCTGCCTTTTTCCAATATCAGCTCCTGCAGTTTTTCATCCAATTCCCGTTTTTTATCTTCGGATAACTGTACCCAGACATCAGTAAGTCTGGCCATTTCCCGGATTACATCTTCATAGCCGTTAAGCCCCGCTACTGACATTCCACAGAAGCATAGAACGATTTCAGATCAATAGCTATATAGATATGTTCTTCTTTTTTATCCATGGACACACCGTTACTGAAAACTTATAAAAAGTTATAAACTTCTATGTTTCATTCCTACTTCAACGAGTATGCTTTTGATGATATAAATAT
>ENA-OUQP01001699-OUQP01001699.1-human-gut-metagenome-genome-assembly--contig:-NODE-1699-length-14008-cov-40.710743_pt1 | contig 14008 bp, 11 predicted proteins | sample MGYA00237951_ERZ548836 | MGnify/ENA primary metagenome ERZ548836 (study PRJEB26490, sample SAMN05194702) | human gut metagenome | biome: terrestrial biome; feature: human-associated habitat...
TACTTAGATCCTAAGGCAGACCTCACGTTCAAGAAGATATTCGGCAATCATCCCGCAAGACTGATTAGCCTTTTGAACGCACTCCTGCCACTCAGCGAAGAGGAGCAGATACACGAGATAAAGTATCAGCCAACAGAACTTGTGCCCGAAAATAACAGTTACAGATATGCCATTACAAACATACTCTGTACAGATGCCAAAAGCAATAAATTCTGTGTTGTGATACGAATAGAGTGGTCTGATGCCTTCCAGCAGCGAGTACAATTTCTTGCATCAGAACTCTACGTGAATCCGGCTATAAAGCAAGTGAAATACTTTGCCCAATATCCAACATATTCACTCAATCTGATAAATGACATTTTTGCGCATGATACTCCGGATTTCATCCACAACTACCGCATCGTGCACGATAAGGACAGCAATAAGGTCATCGAGGGTTTGCATTTCACCTTCATAGAACTCCCTAAGTTCACTCCTCATTCCATTGCCGACAAGCGCATGATGGTATTGTGGCTCCGTTTCCTCACGGAAATCAATTCCGACACGAAGGAGATTCCTGCCGATTTGCTTAATGACCCGGAGATAGGAAAAGCCGTAGAAGAACTGGAGATTTCCGGTTTCTCGGATGCCGAACTCTGGGCCTACGACAAGTTCTGGGATTCCGTAAGCGTTGAAAGAACCCTCATTGATGACAGCTACCAGAAAGGCATAGAGAAAGGCATAGAAAAAAGCATGAACCAGCGAAGCCTTGAGATTGCCAGAAAGATGCTGGCAAAGGGTATGGATGAAGCAATGGTCATGGATATGACGGGGCTGACGGCAGAGGAAATCAAGCAGATAAAACTCTAGGCTTGCTGTGCCATTATATGCAGCTGTGAAAGGATTCATCGCCAATAGATACCATGTTAGGTTTTACAAGTTAACTTTTTTACAATTATGGAGAATAATGATAGAAAAAAACTCCCGAAATCCTTGGCAGTTTCAAAAAGAAATCGTAACTTTGTGGTGTGGTATATAGCCACATCAATAATAGTAAAACGATAACATTATGATTATCAGTAGATTTACCCCCCCATATTGGGGAAGTTGGCTCTTGTAGCCGCATTTTTTACGCTTACCCTTGCCAGTTGCTGCAAGGATGATGTAAGCTCCGATATCGACGACCCGGTTGTCAGCCCAGCTGCCGACAGCGAGGCTCCCAGTTATTATGCCATTACCGATGCTGAGGGTATCGGCTTCACCAAGGATGGCATAGCCTATGAATACATTTCTAATGGTAAGACCCGATGGGTGCTTAGCTATCAGGAGATAGCCAAGCGCCTCGATATAGATTTCTCCAAGATTTCAACCATCAAGATTACCAGAGACCAGATTTTGAAGAACGGTCTCTGGCGCTTCGACGTGCGCTTCGACGGACAGCAGGAGGGCACGGCGTATGCTATTGATGTCGACCCAGAGGATGGCGTGATAGAGTGGGTGATAACCTTGGAGGATATGCCAGGGGGAAATGTGTTTATACTCAGCTTCTCTCCAAGCGAGAAATAATGTGAGAGAAAAACTGGAAACAAGAGTCAAATATACTTTATTTACTAAGATTTTATGATAGAAAATATCAATATCAACCCTCGTACAGAGGAGTTGAAGACCGAGTTTAGCAACATGATTTGGAAGATGGCTACCAACCTGGTGCATGGAGGCAAGGTGAACCCTGTGCAGTTTATGGACTATACCCTGGGCGGTCTTTTCTACCGATTCATTTCCGAGAACATCACCGACTACTGCAACCAGCTGATGCGTGATGCTGGCGTGGAGAATGCCGACTATGCCCACATGAGCGATGAGATGGCGGAGAACGCACGACAGCAAATCATCAATGCCAAAGGCTTCTTTATCCTCCCTTCACAACTCTTCATCAATGTGGCGAACGCAGCCAAGAATAACACGGAGCTGAACACTACGCTGAGCAATAATTTCCGTGCCATTGAAAACAGTGCCGTAGGAAAACCGAGCGAGAACGACGTGAAGGGACTCTTCAATAACTTCAATACCAACGACCAAGGTCTGGGTGCTACCGTTGCCGAGCGCAACGAGTTGCTTACTACGCTCTTGGAGAGCATCCGTGACCTCAACTTCGACAAGTATATCGAGAGCGGCATCGACGTGTTTGGTCTTTGCTACGAGCACCTCATCAAGATGTACGCCCTCAATTCGGGTACCAAGGGAGGCGAGTTCTATACCCCTGGCGATGTAAGCTATCTCTTGGCGATGATAGCTGCGGCAGGACGCCAGAGTGTCAACAAGGTGTATGACCCTGCTTGTGGCTCAGGCTCTTTGCTTTTGAACTTTATCCGTGTGGTGGGTGCCAAGAACGTAAAGGATGGTTTCTATGGTCAGGAAATCAACATGAAAACCTACAATCTCTGTCGTATGAACATGTTCTTGCACAATGTGAACTACGACCATTTTGACATTCAGAACGGCGACACCTTGAAGAATCCGCTGCACGAATGCGACGAGCCATTCGATGCCATCGTCTCCAACCCGCCATATTCCGTGCCTTGGGATGGTGATAGCGATGCCACGCTCATCAACGACCCTCGTTTTTCTCCTGCTGGCGTGCTCGCCCCAAGAAGTAAGGCAGACTTTGCCTTCACCATGCACATGCTCAGTTGGTTGAGTGCCGAAGGCACGGCTGCCATCGTAGAATTCCCTGGCGTGTTGTATCGTAGCGGTGCGGAGCAGAAGATACGCAAGTACTTGGTAAGCAACAACTTTGTGGATACTGTTATTCAGCTTCCTGCCAATCTATTCTTTAGCGTATCTATTGCCACTTGCATCATTGTTTTGAAGAAGAATAAAGCTGACAATAAGGTTTGCTTCATAGATGCAAGCAATGAGTTTATCCATGAGGGAAATAAGAATAGACTTTCTTTGGATAATCTTAAAAAGATATACAATACCTACATGACTAAGGAGGAGATTGCTCACTTCTCTCATGTGGTTACCACTGCCGATATAGCCGAGGAGGATTACAATCTCTCCGTTTCTACCTACGTGGAGCAGGAGGATACTCGTGAGAAAATCGACATTACGGAGCTGAATACTCGTATCTCTGAGATTGTGGCAAGAGAGGAGCAGCTGAGAAAAGATATTGATGAGATAGTATTGCAGTTGGAAGGAGGTGCAGCATGAAAAATCTTGAAACTTTGATACAGGAGCTTTGCCCGGATGGAGTGGAGTTCGTTAAGTTGGGGGATGTTCTTGACTATGAACAACCAACGAAATACATTGTAAAATGTAAGGATTATCAGAATGAAGGCATGCCTGTTTTGACAGCAGGGCAAACTTTTATTCTTGGTTATACTGACGAAACAAATGGGATATTTGAGGCTTCTAAGGAAAATCCTGTTATCATTTTCGATGATTTCACTACATCCTTTCATTGGGTAGATTTTAACTTTAAAGTGAAAAGTTCTGCCATGAAAATGTTACGAGTTTCGAGTGAAAAAGAAGTCTCATTTAGGTTTGTATATTATGCTATGAAATGTATCAAATACCAAACCTTAGAGCACTCTCGCCAATGGATCTCCAAGTATTCGCAAATAGAAATCCCTCTTCCTCCTATCGAGGTGCAAACCGAGATAGTCCGCATTCTCGACAAGTTCACTTCGCTAGAAGCGGAACTAGAAGCGGAGCTAGATTGTCGCAAGCGACAATACGAATACTATCGTGACAAGCTGCTCTCATTCGACAATGTGGGGGGGCAAGAAGTAGAGTGGAAGAAAATAGGGGAAATTTGTGATACGCTTTCTGGCTTCCCATTTGACAGTTCCAAATTTCAAACAAGTGGTATAAAACTTATGAGAGGAAAGAATGTCAAAAGAGGATATTTTGATTTCAACAAGGATGATGACAGATATTGGGAGAGTCCTGATGGATTAGAAAAATATTTGCTACAAGATAAGGACATAATAATATCAATGGATGGTTCTTTGGTGGGGAAAAGTTTCGCTATGCTATCAAAAAAGCATCTACCCCTTTTACTTGTACAGCGAGTGGCGAGAGTTAGGGCAAAAAGGGTAAACCCAAATTTCCTCTTTCATAATATAGCTCACAGATTTTCTGGTTATGTTGACAAGAAAAAAACAGGTGGTGCCATTCCTCATGTAAGTATGAAGGACATTCAGAACTTCTCAATTCCGGTTCCTTCTCTCCAAGAGCAAGAGCGAATAGCAACCATCCTCGACCGATTCGAGTCCCTGACCACTTCCCTCCAGTCTGGTCTCCCTGCCGAAATCACGGCACGCCGCCAGCAGTACGAGCACTACAGAGACAAGCTGCTTACCTTCAAGCGCAAGGGAGCGGCATAGCAGAGGGGATTACAAATCCCCTCCAAAATTTACTTGGGATGAAATATAATAATTTTAAAAAATAGAAAACAATGGATACATTACTTAATTCTGCAACGTTTAGTTTACAATATAATTATCCACGTGATTATACAGCGAACGTGAAGATTTCACTATACAAGCGTGACAAAAGCTTTAAGCTTCGTTACTTGTATAAAGCAAGAGAATCAGATTATTATATCAATTATTCTGGAGTATCTTGTGAGTTTGGTCAGGATTCAATTAATATTGATGTTAATAGTGAACCAGAAAAACAATTTAAAGAAGTATGCTTTCATTGGTATCGCATGCAGGTGAATTCTGAGCATGACCCAGTAACAAAAGCATGGGGGATGACTAGTGGCATTTTTAAAATGGGTTTACACATTTTGACTCCGTATGTATATGATACGTCAACTAATAGATTTACGCTTTATTTGAGATTTGAGAGTCAATTCGGTTATTTTGCAAAAGAGTTTTCTCGAATTTCTGGCCTGAATATATCAGAGGCAGATATGCCTTCTATGATGTTGTCCGTAACAAACAATTCGGTATCATTAAATAGGGTAATAGGTATGAATGGAACACAACCACAACTACAATTAGTCAAGATATTGGATAACCCTGTGGAATTTATCAATATGACTCTTGGGGCTTATTTCGCATTCGAAAATCATCGAACACCTTTGTTTTAATCCCCCCTAAGTACAAAACTTATGCAAGCAAACGATATAGTTTCAGAGAACCCCCAGAGCACGGTGGTAGCCCAATACGAGCGTACCACCCCTCGTGCCGAGGCTTACCAAAGCGAGGCGGAGCTGGAGCAGGGGATGATAGCCCAGCTACAGCGACAGGGCTACGAGTATGCCCATATCCACCACGAGGACGAGCTGATACAGAACCTTCGCCTCCAGTTGGAGAAACTCAACGACTTCCACTTTTCCGACAACGAGTGGGAGCGTTTCTTCAAGGCGGAAATCGCCAACGAGGGCAAGGGTATTGTTGACAAGGCAGAGACTATTCAGCGTGACAACATCAAGGCTTTCACCCTCGACGATGGCACGCAGAAAAACATCTACCTCATCGACCAGCAAGACCCTCACCACAACACCACCCAGGTAATCAATCAATACGAGGTTAGCGACGGCAAGCGACCAAACCGCTACGACGTGACCATCCTCGTGAACGGTCTGCCCTTGGTTCACATCGAACTAAAACGCCGTGGAGTGAGCCTGAAGGAAGCCTTCAACCAAATCAACCGCTACGGCAGGGAATCGTTCTGGGCAGGGTGCTCGCTCTACGAGTACGTGCAAATTTTTGTGATTAGCAACGGTACGGAGACCAAGTACTATAGCAACACTACCCGTGACAGCCATATCCGGGAACAAGCCAAGCAGGGCAAGAAGCCACGGCAGAAGACCTGCAACTCGTTTGAGTTTACCAGCTACTGGGCAGATGCCAAGAACAAGGTGCTCGGCGACTTGGAGGACTTCACAGCTACCTTCCTTACCCGCCACTCCCTGCTGAACATCCTCACTAAGTTTTGCGTCTTCACCGACCAAAAGATTCTGATGGTGATGCGCCCATACCAGATAGCAGCCACCGAAAAACTGCTCAACCAGATAGAGATAGCCCACAACGCCAAGCTCTACGGCACAAGAGACGCTGGCGGCTACGTATGGCACACCACAGGCTCGGGTAAGACCCTCACCTCCTTCAAGGCGGCACAGCTCGCCTCCAAACTGCCTTACATCGAAAAGGTACTGTTTGTGGTGGATAGAAAAGATCTCGACTACCAGACGATGAAGGAGTACGACCGATTCCAGAAGGGCGCTGCCAACGGCAACACCTCGACCAAGGAACTGGAAAAGCAACTGAACAACAGCAAGAGCCGCATCATCATCACCACCATACAGAAGCTTGCCAACTTCATCAAGGATAACCCCGACCACGACATCTACCGCAAGGAGGTGGTCATGATATTCGACGAGTGCCACCGCTCACAGTTTGGCGACATGCACACCGCCATCACCAGGCGATTCAAAAAATACTACCTCTTCGGCTTCACCGGTACGCCAATCTTCGTGGAGAACATCTCCGCTTCGAGCAAGGGTACGCTGAAAACCACCGAAGACGTGTTTGGCAAGCGTCTGCACGCCTACACCATCGTGGATGCCATCAGAGACCACAACGTGCTGAAATTCCGTGTGGCATACATCTCCACCATGAAGGAGAAGGAGAACGTGAAGGATGACCAAGTATGGGGCATCGAGGAAGAGGAGGCGCTGAAGGACGACCGCCGCATCACCAATGTGGCACAATACATATTAGACCACTTCGACCAGCAGACCAAGCGCGCCAGCAGCTACACCTTCAGCAAGCTCATCAACATCGAGGAAGTGGTGACCGACAAGAAGAAAAAGGTAGAGGAAGAGCGACAGAAGACACGACTCAGCGGATTCAACAGCATCTTCGCTGTGCAGAGCATCGACTTTGCCAAGCTCTACTACAACAAACTGAAAGAGCTACAGGCAGAGCAGCCCGAGAACAAGCGGCTCAAGGTAGCCACCATCTTCAGCTATGCGCCCAACGAGGAAGTAACCGACGGCGAGGAAGACGAGGACAACGACTCCACCGACGGACTCGACCAGAGCAGCCGAGACTTCTTGGAGGCAGCCATCAAGGACTACAACCTGATGTTCAACACCGCCTACGATACCTCTTCGGAAAAGTTCCCCAACTATTACAAGGACGTGTCGCAGCGCATGAAGAACCGAGAGATAGACCTGCTGATAGTGGTCAACATGTTCCTGACAGGATTCGATGCCACCACGCTCAACACGTTGTGGGTGGATAAGAACCTGCGCTACCACGGATTGCTGCAAGCCTACAGCCGCACCAACCGCATCCTGAACTCGGTAAAGACCTACGGCAACATCGTATGCTTCCGCAACCTGGAGGAAGCCACCAACAAGTGCCTCGCTCTCTTCGGCGACCCTACCGCCAAGGGCGTGAGCATCCTGCGCCCATTCGAAGACTACTTCGATGGCTACGACGAGGTGACGGAAGACGAGAACGGCGAGGAGAGACAGGAGCACGTGAAAGGCTATACCGAATATCTCGAAGAACTGAGAGAGTTGGCACAGCCAGGCGAGATGCCGCTCACCGATGCGGACAAGAAGCGATTCATCAAGCTCTTCGGCGGCATCCTGAAGATAAGAAACCTGCTTACCAGCTTCGACCAGTTTGCCGAGCAAGACCCCCTCAGCGAGCGAGACCTGCAGGACTATACGAGCATCTACCTCTCGCTGAGAGACTGGGCAAAGGAGAACGCAGAGAGCGGCGACAAGACCAACATCAACGACGACATCGAGTTTGAGATGGAGCTGGTGAAGCAAGTGGAGGTGAACATCGACTACATCCTCTTCCTCGTGCAGCAGATGCAGGGCGACCGTGCCGACATCGCCGAGCTGACGATCCAAATCAACAAGGCAATCGACTCCAGCCCAGACTTGCGAGACAAGAAAGACCTCATCAACCGATTCATCGAGAGTCTTACTCCGGATAGCGAGGTTACCGACAAGTGGAAGGAATACGTGGATGCAGAGAAGCGCAAGGAGTTTGAGCGCATCGTGAGCGAGGAGCACCTGAAGGAAGGCCCTGCCAAGGAGTTCATTGAGACCGCCTGGGAGCGAGGTTACGTGCCAGAGGGTGGCTTGGAGTTGAACGCCATCATGCCACCTATCAATCCATTCGACCCGAACGCCAACCGAGAGGGCAAGCTGCAAAAAGTACTTGGTAAGATCAAGGGCTTCTTCGGCAAGTTCTTCGAGATAGCAGGAGGAGAATTCTAGAAAGAAATCAGCAGCGCAGAGTGCTGCACCTACCATACAAATTTCATAAAAGTAACAGGGAGAAGTGATGCTGCAAGAATGCTCACTTTTCCCTCTTTTTTTTCGAAAAAACTAAAAATCAGAAAAATAATAGTACTCATATTACGAATTAAGGAATCGTAGTACATGCCTCTATTTCGCTCTTTCTTTGTAATTTCACACCGAAATTTAAAAAAGAAATTATGGGAAAGGGACGTAGTTACATGAATTCATATGCCGATGGCTATATGAGAGGCAAGGTTGTCAAGGAAGTGGGAGCACTCCTTGACCACATGATAGTGGAGGAAATCACAACCCCCACAATAATAAATTTGGAGTTTGGCTCTGCTTACGATACCATCAGAAAACTTAGGCAGCAAAAAACCTCAATATCTTTTGAGGTCATCAGACAATTCTGCTACGTCATTGGCTACTATCTCTACCAGGAAATACAGGCGGTGGAGAACTACAAGAAAAATGTAAGAGATAGGGAAACCAGGCTTGCCATGCTATATGAGATGAAAGAAAAATATAAGAAAATTTACGGAATGCAAGCTGCTGTGGTTCTTAACCTCATGCATAAGGGAAAGGATTTGCTGGCTTTAATGAAGTAAATATAAGTGAGATTTTCCGCCTCGCTATGTGTTAGCGAACTCATTTTGGGGCTAATTACTAATCTATAAAATAAATACTGATAAAAGAAAATAGTATCTGATAATATCGGAGACCAACTGTCCCCTAAGGGTGTATTCCCTTATAGCACTCCTGGCATTTGCTTGTTCCAGCAAAAATATGTTAGCGCAAACAAATTCTGACGTCCTCTACTAAGGAACGAGCGACAAAGAACTTAATTTACTAACCATCATCAATTTAGAATTATGGGTAGATTTATCATCAAGCTCGTGCGCTTGATTCTGAAGTATGGGCGATTCAGCCTTGTTTGCGTGGTCATTCAATTGAATGGCAACAGCAAGTATATTGAGTATATGAACAACGATTTTAAGGAGGAGAAGCCATGCTTGGAGAAGGAAGAACCATAAACGTAACGGGCAATGCCTGCTATATAGAGTATGTGGAGAATTGCTATGTGAATGGTATCGCCAAAAAGAAGAACGATGACGATCCTGCGGCACGTATGTCGGATGAACTGAAGGGAGAGAGGGGACTGGCAGTCTTGAAAAATCTGCAGAAACATGGGCTGCTCGATGAGGACTTCTACCCTATGGGGCTGTCCAACTCTGAGTCTGCGGTCCTTGCCTATCAGATAGCCATAACGCTGGGTATCAATGAGATGTGGAAGGTGTTCTCTGACCTCTGGAATATTACTCCCAATGCCCTGAGAGCTGCTTATAATAGAGGAATGGAGCAGAAGAAGACGATGAAATTCCTGGATGAAATAACCCCTTTGCTGAACGATAGTACTAGTACGCGTACATAGTACGTACTAGGTAAATATAAAAAAATCACCGTACCTTTGCACCCGTAATCAGACAAGTAAAGTCTGGTTGCGGGCGTTTTTCGTTTATAGGAATCCGGTACCGTTCCTGAAACTGAAATCTGGCGAATATCTCGCAGTCCAACCCTTTAACATAATATATTGATATGTTAGGAAAAGCTTATGTGTTTTATCATCCGCAGTATGGCGGATTGAGAGTGGTGAACAACGACGAAGGGTTGTTCTTTTGCATTGAGGACGTGGTGGCCATCACCGATATCGGCAGAGATACATTGTTCCCGGTATTAGCCGACACGGAGGGGGAAGTGGTCGAAATGTGTGTGGAAGAGCAAACAAAAAAGGTACCGAAGGATTTTAAACAACGTTTGTTTTTCGGTGAATTCTTTGGCCATGCTGACAAGGTAAACCGAAATAGTAGATTAGCTTGGAGAAATATGATATTCGTAGATTCTCAGGTGGTGAAAGATATGACGATAGGCTGTTCGAAAGATCCTGAGCGTAAGTTGTTTTACAAGTGGGTCAAGGATTTTATCCAGCCTGTGATGGAGAACGAGGACAGATTGTGGCATTATGAATGTGTCATGACGAAAAAAGTCTGTTATCCCCTTCTAGAAAAGCCGATGGACATCCGATATGCTGCCGACGGTCTGTATATCAACGGTATGAGAATCAACTGACATTATTCATCTTATAAACAAGTGGTTACAATCATGAAACAAGCAACAAAGAAGCAGCTCCTCAACGCCCAGAAGGTGGACGGAGCCATCATCAGTGAGGAAAACGGTACCATCGCCTTCCGCAAGGCGCCATGGAACGATGCCGAGGTTATCTGCGAACAGCCTAAGGTGATACCGGGCAGAATGGTATGCTCTGGCGAGAAGGGAGGCGACGAGTTCGACTTCAAACCTTACGAGCATACGGGCGAGAAGATCTTCGAGGAAATCTTCAAGACCAACCACGCCGTGGTGCGCACCACCAAGCGCACGGTGCAGGTGAACTATACCTTCAGCCGAGACCTGGACAAGCAGGACATGCTGCGCTACCTCAAGGCAGAGCACAAGGAGCTGATTGCCGGATTCAAGGAGGCAGACATCAAGGGGTAATGTATCATTCAACATTTCAAAAAAATGGAACATATTATAGCATATAATCCGTACAAGAATGGCAATAAGGGGAGCGTAAGCTCCCAGCCACTCTCGGTTTACGACAAGACCATCGCTTATCCCTGGATGGCAGACCTGGTAGCTGCCATCCGTGGGGGTAACGATGAACTGAAGAAGCAGCTGCCTTTCCGCTGCGCTCACTACTACCAGTTCCGGGACAACAGACGCTCGCAGAAGAACGCTGTGCCCGAAAGCTTCCTCTTCCAGACCACCGTCGACGTGGACGATAAGAAATATGTGGACAAGGCGATAGAGAAGGCACGTGAGCTGAACTGCAGCGACACCATCTGGAAGGGAGCCCTGCTGCACCTGGAGTACTCTGCCCGCAAGAAGCTGCACATCGACATCCGCATGCCCGTAGGCATGACTATCGAGGAGACGCAGCGAGCCTATTGTGAGGCGCTGGGCGTGCCCTACGACGAGAGCTGCATCACGCCTGAGCGCATGCTCTTCATCACCGACAAGGAGTCGGAAATCTATCGATCGCCCCATTGGTATGAGGTGCTGCCACAGGAAGAGCTGAAGAAGCGCAGACAAGCCTACCTGGACCGTGGACTCACCATCGATGGAAGAGGTGTGGCTGTTTCTTCTAGCTCTGCTATTCAGCCTGCCCAACCTTGTGATAGCAATGCTGCTCATGCTGCTCATCTCAGCCCTGCTGGAACTCCTCAGGAGGCTGTCGCAGTGGCAACCGGCAAGAACCTCGCAGCCTTCGACCTCTTCCGCAATGCGGCAGGTCTGAAGGACGTAGACATCAACACCCCAGGCTCCCGCCACTCATCGCTCCTGGCGATTATGAGCGCAGGCGCATCGAGAGTGATGCCCGAAGAGGAACTGAAGGCGGTGGTGGCGCAGAAGATGCCTGCCTTCTCGCAGGAACGTGACTGCCAGCAGCTCATCCACGATTTTTATGCGAAATATGGTGACAGTTCGAAGCCGATGTCGCAAGCCGTAATCCGCATCAATGCTCAGGCAGAGAAGTCATCCCAGAAGGATGCCGTGTCGTTAAAAAACGAGAGTTCCGAGGGTGGCACGGATTCCAATGCGGAAGATGATAAATTAGTTCCACCTCCGATGCCCGAACATCTCCCAAAACTCGTGGAGCTGCTGCTATCGAAGACCCCGGACATCTACAAGCCTGCCGTGGCACACGCCATCTTCCCGCCACTTGCCACACACCTCTGCAAGACCACCTTTAAGTATATTGACAACGTGGAGCACGAGGCTACCCTGATGTGCTGTCTGCTGGCGGGTACGGGCGCAGGCAAGAACTGTGTGCAGATGCCTATCAACATGATTATGGAGGACATCAGAAAGCGAGACCGTGAGAACCTGAACCGGGAGAAGGAATGGAAGGAGGAGGTGACACGCAAGGGAGCCAACAAGGATAAGCGCAAGCGCCCGGAAAACCTCATCATCCAGGAGATTGACGCCGATATGACCAACCCGGCATTCGTCATGCGCACGGCTGAGGCTCAGGGGCATTTCCTCTATACATCGCTCAACGAGATAGACCAGTTCGACGCCCTCAAGGGGCAGGGCAACCAGCAGTTCAAGATCATGTGCCTTGCCTTTGATCCGGGGAACTCATACGGCCAGACCCGCGTGGGCACATCGAGTATCACCGAGCGCATCACCATCCGGTTTAACTGGAATGCATCGACCACCGTCCAACTGGGGCAGCGATATTTCTCGAAGGTGCTTACCGACGGACCTATCAGCCGCATCAACTTCTGTACCATCCCGGAGCGGGAAATCGGTGCCGATATGCCTGTATATGGCGAATACGACGATGCCTTCAGAGAGGCGCTCAGACCGTACATAGAGAATCTGTGCAAGGCATCGGGTAGGATAGACTGCGCTGAGGCTTTCGCCCTGGCAGAAAAGTTGAAGGAGGAGAACGCCGACTTTTCGCGTATGTCGCAAAACAGGGTGTTCGAGAATCTCTCCTTCCGTGGCAACGTAATAGCCTTCCTCAAGGCTTGCGTGCTGTACGTGGCAAACGGCTGCAAATGGGAACCCGAAATAGAAGAGTTCATCAGATGGAGCGAGAGCTACGACCTGTGGTGCAAGATGATTTTCTTTGGTGCAGGCATAGCCAAGGCTAATGAGGTGGGAGAGAAATCGAGCAAGCGAGGACCTGCCAACCTGCTGCAGCAATTGCCTGACACCTTCACCTATGCGCAGGCTGAGATGGTACGTCAGCAGAACGAGTTCGGCAAGAAGGGCACGGCGATGATGCTGAGAAACTGGGTGAACCGCCATTACATCGAGAAGATTCCTCCGAAGGGAGCAAATGCCGACGGAGCTGACGGAAAGCAGGGCGGAAAGGTATTCAGTATTCAGTTATTCAGTTTTAAGAAGCTATTATATCGTTCCGACGGACTCGACCTGAGAGGTTTCAACGTTTAACAGTTTCAAAAACTTAACACTTAATATTCAGACAAAATGGAAATAGTATTAAAGCGTATAGCTAAAAGAGGAACTTATACCATAGGCAGACTCTATCTGCTGACCGATGCGAGCGTAAGTCGTAACTCGCTGCCTGGTAAGAAGATAGACGACAAGAGAAGATTGGTTCATACCTTTGACAGCCAGCTGCTGTCCAAGGACACATATCTCTGCGATACCATGGAGCCTACATGGCGCAATCTGTTGGGTATCAAGCTAAAGCCAGAGGAAGTGGATGCCCGCTATAGCCGCAAGAGCGGCGTGAAGGCACGTAAGGTACCTGGCCATACGGCCATTCCTGAGGGATCATATCCCGTGGTCATATCGTATTCGCCAAGATTCAAGCGTTGGCTTCCATTGCTGTTGGGCGTGCCGAATTTCGAGGGCATCCGCATCCATGCAGGCAATTATCCTGACGACACGCAAGGCTGCATCCTCGTTGGGGAGAACAAGTTCGAGGGCATGGTGGTGGACTCCCGCATCTGTCTGCAGCGGCTCATCAACGCCATGGTAGCGGCTCGCGACCGAGACGAAAGTATCTGGATAACCATCCAATAGGATAGGGAGTCATAACTTTTACCATAAAAAAAGATGGCGCGTCATAAGTTTATGACACGCCATCCTTTGTACACCCTTAGGGATTCGAACCCTAGACCCACTGATTAAGAGTCAGTTGCT
>ENA-OUQP01001700-OUQP01001700.1-human-gut-metagenome-genome-assembly--contig:-NODE-1700-length-13994-cov-6.351460_pt1 | contig 13994 bp, 8 predicted proteins | sample MGYA00237951_ERZ548836 | MGnify/ENA primary metagenome ERZ548836 (study PRJEB26490, sample SAMN05194702) | human gut metagenome | biome: terrestrial biome; feature: human-associated habitat; material...
GTATTACCATTAGGGTCTGAAGATATCTCATAATAATTATATAATTGATATGCATCCATATCATTACCTACCTGAGCAAAAGAAGCACGAACTTTAGCATATGTAAACCATGAAGGCATCATCTTACCTATTTTACCAACCATATCACTAATGATCCAAGAGGCAGAGATTGATGGATAAAAGAATGAACGATTTTCTTTACTTAAAGCTGAAGACCAATCATTTCTGAATGTTGCATCCAAAAATATCCAACCATCATAATTTATACCCAAAGTACCATATAATGAATTAATTTTCTTATGGTTATAAGTTTCCTTGAAATTACGATCATTTTTACTACTATTTAATAAATTAAATAGATTCGGCACAGTAAGCTTTGTCGCATCACCTTTCAGACCTGTAGACTTTCTCTCCATAAGATTACCACCAAAGGTCATTGTTCCACCAAACTTATTAATCAAATGATCTTTTTGAGCACTGATCAAAAAACTAAAGTTATTTTCGTAAAACTTCTTTTCTTCTAAACTATATTGACTATTTCCATTATTACGGTTACTTCCAGCATATAGTTTATTATTACTTTCGGTATTATACATATCGCTACCCGCCTTAATTTCAGCATTCAACCAGTCCGTAAACTTATACTTTAAAGATGCATTCATCAAGAAACGGTTACGTGTATCATGATTTGTATTATATAATTCCGCCCAATAAGGGTTCATACCGCTATTATTGTACCAATTAATTTTACCCTCATCTGTTAAAGGATTACTATAATCACGAATATCCATAGAAGAAGGTAATTGATAAATAGTACGGAACATATTTTGATCATTCGAACCTGTCATCGGACGATTATCTGCATTTGTATTAATATACTGAACCTTAGCATCCAAACTCCAACGATCATCTTTACCAAAAGTATAAAAGGCACGTAAAGTTAAGTTAGTACGATCCAAAGTTGCTCCTGGAATCTTACTAGAATCATCCATACGATTCAAAGAAGCATAAATTGAAGTTTTATCATACTGTTGAGAGAAAGAAATACTTTCAGTCAGATTTGTTCCTGTTTTAAAGAAAGAATCCACATTATCATAATACTGCATAATGCGCTTTTGTCCATTAAAAGTATACTCAGTTCCCATAGCAGGTCCCCAGCTATTAGAGGTTTCAGCATTGTACGAACCATTATCACCTTGTCCAAATGCCTTTTGCATCTTAGGATTCATAAAAATAGTTTCCGCTGAAACAGAACCAGAAATAGTAATACCTAATCCTTCACGTTTTGTTCCTTTTTTAGTCGTAATCAAGATAACACCATTACCTGCGCGAGATCCATATAGAGCAGCAGCTGAAGCACCTTTCAATACAGACATAGATTCTATATCTTCCGGATTGATATCGGAAAGACCATTACCCATATCCAATGAAGGATTATAAAAATCAGCATTATCAGCACCAGTAAAATTATCCATCGGAACACCGTCTACAACAATCAGCGGCTGGTTTGTACCTGTAACTGAATTTGCTCCACGCAACTGGATCTTAGAAGATCCACCAGGACCATTACTAGAACGAATAACCTGTACACCTGAAATTTTACCAGACAACGCATTAGCAAGATTTGTTTCACGAGCTTCAACCAAAGACTCACCCTTCACTTCTTGTATTGCATAACCCAAAGCTTTCTTTTCGCGTTTGATACCCAAAGCAGTTACTACAACTTCCTGAAGAACTTCCGTATCATCAGACATTTTTATAGTTCCAAAATCCGGAGTAGCTGTCAACTGTTGAGTTTTATAACCGATATAAGAAATCTCCAATGTAGCGCCAGAAGCTACCTGCAGAGTAAATTTACCATCTATATCGGTTATCGTACCATTAGTTGTACCAACTTCAAGAATACTTACACCAATCAACGGCTCACCTTGAGCATCGACAATTGTACCCTGAGTGGTAATTTTAGCTGATTGCTGTGAAATAGATGCATCCAATGATTTTTCTGGAGCAGCCCATACAGTTCCCCAGCCGGAAACCATCAGCAATAAAAACATTTGTGAAAACCTACTAATTCTCATAGATTTAACATTTAATAATTATATAATTAGAAACTTGCAGTTAAAAGGTCATTCATAAAGAATAAATAAAAAACAAACAAAACATATCATTTTTTCAATTAAAATGACAATAAAAATTTCATAATATTAGATTCCTTTTTATATATAGTAACATTCTTGTGGACAAAGATAATTATATTTTAAAAATTTTTATTAGCAACTATATAAAATATTTAACCACTTAAACATTATTAACAATACTAACTAATTTCCTAATACCACTATCATTATCAGTTATTTTACAAGAAGATAATCATAGTATTTATATATACTTCACTACTTATTTAGTTTCCATAGAGATACAAAATTTCACATAGCAACATTATGGCAAAAAAATTATTACAGAATATAAGTGTGCCACATTCCATGCCACTTATATATAATATAAAAGAAATTCAAAAAACAGAAAGCCGATATAAGTATTATCTTATACCGGCTTTCTATAAAAATATTTTTAAATATTAATCTTACTCTGTTTCATCCAGGCTATCAATAATTTTCAGCAAACGCTCACCTAATCCAATTGTGTAGCCATGTGATGTAAATACAATTCTATTAAAAGTATCACCTATTATAAATATAGGTAATTGAGTATTTGCCTCAAGCTCTAATGCTTCAAGGAGTTTTTTCTGAATAGAGCTATCTGGATCAATACCAAACACAACATGTTCAGGAAGTCCTGGAGCAGGTGCAGTCTGATACTTTTCATAAGCAGCACGAGTTGGGAACAAAAGAATCATTTTTCGTCCACAAGCATCAAATTCCTTTGCCTTGACAGCAATATCCTTCAATGTGTGATCCGTAGGTTCCTGTCCTACGCCTAAGATAGCAAGTACAAATAATCCACGTCCTGAAGTTTTCAGCACTGTAGTTTCTTGACCTGTGGCAGCATCTATAAACTTAGATTCAGAGTCAAAGTTACCAATCACCTTCACAGCTTCAGTATTATCACGCACAAGCAATTTTTCATTTGTCACCTCACCTTTGCGAACGTTGAAAAAAGAAACCTGTCCTAATACACCACCATCTGCCAGACGGCTTCCAGAAACCATTATATAATATCCTTCATCCAAAGAAGATGGTTCTTTAAACAAAGCACTCCATTTTGCAAAATCAGGATAATTCAATAATGCAAATCCTGCTCCATCAAATTTTGAGAGAGTAAAGTGACGAAGGTACTCCGGATCATTCAGCTGCGGTATAGGTGAATATGCTAATTGCAATTTACCTGTTTCAGAAACTCCAGATACTCCACTTTCAAAATCCAACTGGATATCTGAACCATTATTTTTATAGAACACATTTCCTGTAACTCCATCTATCCACGCTGGAATGCCTAACGAGCGTGCAACTGCAACAAAGAATATATCACGTGACACACGGTCGGCAATACGGCTACGCCAAACTCCTTCGGGTGAAATAAAAGTTCCAACACAACACAACTCATCTCGAAGTGTAATATTCTTACGACACCATTCTGCCAAATTATTCGGATTTGCACGGAACATTTTGGCATCTTTTTTCGAAATCTCTTTCTGGAAGAAAGAACGATATGGAGTCAACATTTCGCCAGCTATACGCGGAGCTAATACTTTATCCGCATCCAAAGCCAGATCTGTATTATATAAGTGATCATCCAATATACTCTTAGGAGTATCACGTAAATCCTTATCTGAAAGCGTTGCTAACAATTGAAGTGCACGTGTTGCATAATTTTTTTTGGCAGCTTCACGCAAAAAAGCCATTATATCACCATAATTACCTCTTGAAGCAACAATATATTTATTGACATCCGCAGCCTTATACCCAGTTTCTGATGCAAATTGTTCGATAGCTGAAGCATTTGGGAAAGATGCAACATAAGCATTTCTAATAGAATCTTCGCGATTGAAACGAATATCATTTTTAGCGCGCTGCTCAGGAGTAACTTCCGGTATGTTCGGTTTTACGGGAGGAGGTACTAGATCTACAGGAAACGAAAACTCTTCACCTATACGGTGACTAAGTTCTATATCAACCTCACGTTCTTTTCCAAATGTTACTTTCTTAATACCAAACTGGTCACCTTTCGTTACGAGCACCATCATGTCTCCCAGACCAGCAGACAAGCTAGCCTTACCATCCTTCTCTGTTGTACGAGTATGAACAGTAAAGAATTCTGCATAATTATAGACCTTAAACTGTACACATGCACCTTCTACAGGTTTCTGTTGGTTATCAACAACCGTCACAGTAAGAGGAGCAAACTTAGCATAATTTCCTATAATATTAATCTCCGTATAATTCGCTGTACGGCGCATAACATCTTCTGGACCCTGATAATAGCCAAATACTTTTGTATGCATTAGCATACCACGGCTGGCAGGAGCATTAAACCATCCCAAATCGAGAACGGGTTCAGGTTCGCAGGCTCCCAAGAAATGCCATTCACCATCAACCCATGCTTCTACCCATGCATGATTATCATCCGTATGAGCCCAGCGAGGAGTATAAACCTGACGGGCAGGAATGCCTACAGAACGAAGAGCAGCAACAAGAAAAGTAGATTCCTCACCACAACGTCCGTAAGCTGTCTTCACTGTAGCCAATGGCGCACTGGTACGAGCATCAGCCGGTTGGTAATTTACTTTTTCATGACACCAATGATTTACTTCAAGCACAGCATCGTGCATAGAAAGCCCTTTTAAACGGGGCATCAGTTCATCATGAAAAATCATGCGTGCACGATCCAGATTTTCATTATTTATTCGTACCGGCAAGACAAAGTGAGAAAAGATATCATCGGGTATTGTTTTACCCCATGTCGTTTCTTTTCGCGTAGACAATGAGCTACGTACATTTTCCAAATAAAAATCACCGGAATAATCTGTTATATCTCCGACTGACATATAAGCATAAAAGAAAGTAAGTGCATCACGTTCTTCTTGTGTAAGCTGTTGTCGGAAAACACTAAACAAATCACCAGTCGGCAGTGCTTCTTTCTTTTTTTGGAAATCGGCATTCACGCGATCCATTGAAAGATTTTGCGCGGTAATGGAACAGACTGACAAAAACAGCCCTGCAATCATCATTAGAGATCTCTTCATAGTATAAAATAATTAATAATATTATGCTACAAAGATATATTTTTAAAAATTAACACACAATATAAACCAAAATATTTCCAATTCTTAACGAATCCAATCTTAATTATATAAATATCTATCTAACTAGATATGAAACAAAAAAATCGGCATAATCCATTGAAGGATTATACCGATTTCATTTATTATTTAGTCAATATATTACTTAACTTCCTCAAAATCAACAGTATCTCTGTATGAGCAACTTGCGTGAACGTGTTGCAAATATAGCGGAAACCCGAAAATAAGCATCCATAAGCAACCACAGCTCTTTACTGCAAAAGTACAGATTTATTTGATAAATATCGTGATATAAACACATAATAATCAAATTAATGGGGCAATTTTAACATAATATCCGGTTTTATCCTTACCTTTGTATATAGAACTTAGGCTTTATCCCCAAACAACAAAAAGAAAACGATGCAAATTCATAACAATACATTGATAGCGGAATGCTCGTCTTACGATTTCAAGGAAATGCTGGAACGTAAGAAGGTAAAGTCATGGCTTAAATCTGTGTCGGCTTTTGCCAATACGGACGGTGGCAGCCTATTCTATGGAGTAAACGATGACGGAATGATTGTAGGCTTGGAGAATCCACAAGCAGATGCCGACTTTATCAGTGAAATGATAAAGGCAAGACTTGACCCGGTACCTGACGTACAACTTATCCCGATCGAACACGAAGGACGTGCCTTGCTTGAAGTAAGAGTAAAGGCAGGAACGCTGACACCATATTATTATTATCAAGACGGAACACGTACAGCTTATACACGAGTCGGTAATGAAAGTGTGGAATGCAATTCGCAACAACTTCTTTCATTGGTATTAAAGGGTACGCACATGACCTGGGATTCGCTGCCTACACAAGTGGATGCCAACAAACATTCTTTCGTTATCCTTGCCAATACTTTCCGCGAGCAAACTCATCAGGAATGGAACGATAAATATTTGGAATCATTCGGACTTGTCACATCTGACGGTAAGCTGACCAATGCCGGATTGCTGTTTGTGGATAATTGCACAGTATTCCAATCACGTATTTTCTGTACCCGATGGACAGGACTTTATAAAGACGATGCTATCAGTTCCGTAGAACATCGGGCAAATCTCGTATTGCTTTTGAAATATGGTATGGACTTCATCAAGAACTATACCATGAGCGGGTGGGTCAAGATGCCGAACTATCGCCTGAATCTCCCCGACTATTCCGACCGTGCTATTTTTGAAGGATTGGTAAACCATCTTATCCATAGAGATTACACAGTAATGGGTGGTGAAGTACATATTGACATCTATGATGACCGAGTTGAATTGGTATCACCAGGTGCAATGCTTGATGGCACACAAATCCAAGACCGAGACATATACAAAGTACCGTCCATGCGCCGGAATCCTGTTATAGCGGATATGTTTACTCAATTGGACTATATGGAGAAACGTGGTTCGGGCTTAAGGAAAATGCGGGAACTTACGGAGAAACTGCCTAATTTCATGCCGGGCAAAGAACCACAATATCAAACGGAAGCAATTTCTTTCTATACCACATTCTATAATTTGAATTGGGGAGAGAACGGAAGGATACCTATAGAGGAAGTCGCCAACAGAGTAAATAGTAGCCTCGAAAAGTACTCTATCGATGAAGAATCTTCGGTGAAAACTTTCGGTGATTTACAGAAATCTTCGGTGAAAACCTTCGGTGATTTGCAAAATTCTTCGGTGAAACAAAAGCGATTGGGACGGACTGCACAAAGCATTCTTGACCTTGTAATATCAGATGGTTCTATATCTCAAGATAAGATGGCGGAAAAAATAGGAGTCAGTAAACGAGCCATTGAAATGCAGATCGCAAATCTAAAAGCCAAAGGGTTGCTTGTCAGAGAGGGAGCAGATCATGGTGGCTATTGGCGTATTGTAATTAATCCTAAAGCAGAAGAATAGAACTATGGGAATATATCTTATACCACTCTGTGTTATAGTTGCCATTTTGGTAATCGCCTTTTTGTTTGCTTCTTTACAGCAAGTAAAACATAAAACTCGATATATAGTGCTTTATGTAATAGCCATCATCATGCTATTTGCCGTTATTCCTATCAATGAATATTTGACTAAGTTTACGCAAATTTCAAGTGAAGAATACCTGCTTATTTTAATATTCGATATTGCGGTGGGATATTTTTGTATGTACATTGCCGGTTTGCTGAAATTCAATCTTCTTAAACAAAAAAATCAAGCATTAGAAAATGCCTTGACAGAAAAGCAACAAAAAAATGTAGATGCTCTATTAAAGCATCAAAATGAAAAGCAAAAAACACTTCTCAAAGGAGAACTTGAATGGTTAACAGAAAAAATCAAAGTATTTACTGAGGAAGAGCAGAAAGCTATTCTTGCCTGTGCCTGCGCATTTGCAGAACATGACTTGATAATCGCTCCATCAATATCTATTCAGCAAAAAGAGACGTGTAGTCAGCAAGACCTTATGTATTTTGTTTGTTCTGCTTTTTTCAATATGGGAAAGAAGCGTAATGATATTGTAAGTTTCTTGTATAAAGTTTTTCCTATCTATTTTCCTGCCGGAGAAAGTGTATTGGCTAAAAAGATGCCGGGACAGGAAAGTGTAAAAGAGAGAAGGGAGAAAGAAAATAATTAAAAAAACAATGTCATATTTTAATTGTACAACTTCCTATAATATAATTTTATTGGAAGTTACTTATACTATCAGGCAATTTATATAAATTTGCCTTTGGATTAAAACATTTTACTTCATGGCTAATTTAAACAGACTAAAAGTTGTGCTTGTCGAACAACAGAAGACAGGAAAATGGCTTGCAGAACAAATTGGAAAATCTAATTGTACTGTAAGTAAATGGTGTAGTAACTCAGTTCAACCAGACCTTAAAACACTTAATGATATAGCCAAAGTTCTTAATATTGATGTAAAGGATTTGATTGTCAGCAGTGTAAAACCATAAATGAGTTATTGTTATGGAAGTAAACAAGAAAGAGCTCAAAGAACAAGAGATACGCACTCTGTTCATTACTCCTGCACTCCAACAAAAAGGATGGGCAGTAAGTGTAAATATGCGTGAAGAGTACTATTTTACGGATGGTCGAGTACTTGTTGTTGGCAACCAACATTCAGTAGCAGAGGGTAAAAAAGCCGATTACCTATTATACCATAATGGCAAGCCCATTGCTGTAGTTGAAGCCAAAGACAATAAACACGCAGTTGGAGGTGGTATTCAGCAAGCCATAGATTATGCCCAAATCCTTGACCTGAAATTTGCGTACTCCAGTAATGGCGATGCTTTCTTGGAACATGACTTTATCACGGGGAAAGAAACCGAAATCAAGTTAGAGGATTTTCCCACAGAAGAAGAACTATACAACCGTTATCTTGCATCTAAGAACTATACTTCGGATGAACTCAACATAATAGAAACGCCGTTTTATTATGATGCACATAGCCATGAGCCAAGATATTATCAACGTATAGCGGTTGACCGTACTATTGAAGCCGTAGCCAGAGGACAACAACGTGTACTTGTCGTAATGGCTACCGGTACAGGTAAGACATTTACTGCATTTCAGATTATTCATCGTCTTCATAAAAGCGGAGCAAAGAAAAAAATCCTATATCTTGCAGACCGAAATATCCTCATAGATCAAACAATGGCTCAAGATTTTAAACCATTCAAGAAGTTTATGACCAAGGTAACTTCTGTTGGAGAAGGTGAAGAAAAGATAGATTCATCATACGAGGTGTATATGGCTTTATATCATCAGCTAGTCGGAAAAGAAGGAAAGCCAGACCCGTTTTTGGAGGTACAACCAAACTTCTTTGATTTGATTATCGTTGATGAGTGCCATCGGGGAAGTGCGAAAGACGATTCTGCATGGCGTAAAGTATTGGAGTATTTCAGCTCGGCTACCCAAATTGGTATGACAGCCACTCCAAAAGCCGATGAAGGAGCAAACAACTTGGATTATTTCGGGGAACCTGTATATACTTATTCACTTCTACAAGGAATACAAGATGGTTTCTTAGCTCCATATCGAGTTACTGCCGACTTTATCAACGTTGATTTACAAGGGTGGACTCCAGAAGAAGGTGAAATGGATTTATTGGGTAAAGAAATTGAGCAGAAACTATATCAAAGACAAAATATAGGTCGTGATCTTGCTATCAATCTAAGGCGTAAAGTGGTAGCACACAGAATCACTCAAATGCTGCATGACATCGGGCGTATGACAAAAACGATTGTGTTCTGTCCTGATATAGAGGAAGCTGCTGAAATGCGAACACTACTTATCAATATGAATAGTGATTTGTGTAAAAAGTCACCCTATTATGTTACACGCATTGTCGGTGAGGATAAAGAAGGGAAAAAACAATTAGATAACTTTATCAGCGTGGATGAGCCCTATCCAGTGATAGTGACCACCTCTGAACTTCTATCTACGGGAGTGGACTGCAAAACTTGCGGATTAATTGTCATAGACAAAGAAATTGGCTCTATGACTGAATTTAAGCAAATCATCGGACGTGGTACACGACTTAGAAAAGACAAGGGTAAGTGGCATTTGGAAATACTTGACTTCCGCAATGCCACAGCAAAATTCAAAGACCCAGCATTTGACGGTGATCCGGAACCGCCAAAAGGAGGTGGGAAGAAGCCGAAGCCATACCAACCTGTTGACCCTGCTTCAACACCTGTGTCTGAACCTCGTGAGAAATATCTCATCAATGGTAAAGATATTCGTATAGCCCATGAGATAGTATCTGTTTTAGGGGAAGATGGCAAAACCATGAGAACAGAAAGTGTTCAGTCGTTTGCAAGAAAACAATTATTACGACACTATCAGACCCTTGATGAGTTCATACATACATGGACAGAAGCGGAACGTAAGCAAGCTGTGATGGACGAGTTAAAGGAATATGCCATTCTGATAGACGCAGTCCGCGAAGCGAATCCGGCACTGAAGGATGCAGACATCTTTGATGTGATATGCCACGTTGCTTTTGACCAACCACCATTGACAAGAAAAGAAAGGGCAAACAACGTGAAAAAGCGTAACTACTTCGGTAAGTATGAAGGTAAAGCTCGTGAAGTCTTGGAGGCTCTTCTTGATAAATATGCAGAGAATGGCATTCTTGACTTTGAAAAGTCGAATATTTTAGAAATACCACCATTTAATAGTATTGGTAAACCAACTAAGATTGTGAAATTATTTGGCGGCAAACTTGAATTTGAGAAGGCTGTCAGAGAACTTGAATATCAAATATATAAATCCGCATAAAAATGGCAGTAAACAACATCATAAAGCGAATCCAGAATATCATGCGACAAGATGCAGGTATTAATGGTGACGCACAAAGAATCGAACAAATGACTTGGATGTTCTTCTTGAAAGTTTATGACACGCAGGAAGAAACATGGGAGTACAAAGATGAAAACTACAAGTCCATCATTCCAGAAGAATTGCGTTGGCGTAATTGGGCGGTGGACGAAAAAGACGGTGAAGCATTGACAGGTGAAGTTCTGCTTTCTTTTGTCAATGAGAAACTGTTCCCTGCATTGAAAAACCTTCCTGTAAATGCCGACACGCCACGAGCCAAAAGCATTGTTCAAGAAACATTTGCCGACTTGAACCAGTATATGAAAAACGGAACGCTTTTACGTCAGGTAATCAACATAGTAAATGAAATTGAATTTGATGATGCAGAAGACCGCCACACATTCGGGGATATTTACGAAGGTATTTTGAAAGATTTACAATCGGCAGGTAATGCAGGAGAATTTTATACACCTCGTGCCCTGACTGATTTTATTGTGATGATGCTTGCTCCTAAGTTGGGTGAGACCTTTGGCGACTTTACCAGTGGTACAGGAGGATTTCTTACGTCTGCCCTTAATTATATGGCAAAGAGCGTACGCTCTGCCGAAGATGGTGAAAAGTTGCAAAATGCTGTTGTTGGTCAAGAATGGAAACCGTTGCCTTATCTTTTGAGCATCACAAATTTGTTGCTTCATGATATTGAAGCTCCCAATATAACGCACTGTGATTCGCTTGGAACAAATGTCACGGATTTCAATGAAACCGATAAAGTGGATGTTATCGGTATGAACCCTCCATATGGAGGCAGTACGGACGATAGCGTAAAGAGCAACTTCCCATTACGTTACCGTTCCAGCGAAACTGCGGATTTATTTATAGCCCTTATTATGTATCGTCTTAAAGCTAGTGGCAGATGTGGAGTGATTATTCCTGACGGCTTTTTATTCGGTACTGACGGAGCAAAGCTTGCGCTTAAAGAGAATCTTTTGCGTAATTTCAATTTACATACCATCATCCGTTTGCCGGGCTCAATATTTTCTCCATACACTTCCATTGCAACCAACATCCTTTTCTTTAATAACGAAGAAGCCGAAGGCTGCGAAGGAGGATTCAAGACAAAGGAAACATGGTTCTATCGTTTGGATATGCCGGAAGGATACAAACATTTCTCAAAAACCAAACCGATGAAGGTAGAGCATACTCTGCCTATTCAGGAATGGTGGAACGACCGTAAAGAGATAGTCAATGATGAAGTGGGAGAAAAAAGCCGTGTGTTTACTGCCCAACAGTTGATAGATTTGGATTGCAATTTTGACCAATGTAAGTTTCCGAAAGAGGAAGAAGAAATATTACCTCCGGCAGAATTACTTAAACAGTATTTTGAGAAACGTGCCGCACTCGACCATGAAATAGACAAAACACTTTCAGAGATTCAAAAGATTCTCGGTATAGACATAAAATCGTATAACTGATTAATGGGATTTATTGGGAAAATGGCAAACGAAATAGATAAAAAACTGACTGACCCTGAAAAAGTTTTTGTCTCTGACTTGAAGAGTATAGCAGGGGAAACAAGACGTCAAGCCTATCGTGCAGCCGACCGTATATTGGTCGTCCGCAATTGGCTTATCGGTTGGCGTATCGTAGAACAGGAACAAAAGGGAAAAAAGCGTGCCGGATATGGTAAACGGGTATTGGAACTTGCTTCGCAAAGCCTTACAGAAGAATACGGCAAAGGGTTTGGGCTGACAAGTGTCAAGAATATGCGCTCTTTTTACATCAAGTTTCGCAATCTTCAAATTCGTCAGGCATTGCTTGACGAATTCAATATAACTCAGCTTCCGATTCGTCAACCATTGCCTGACGAATCTGTGATACCATTCTATCCTAATGTGTCGTGGCTTCATTATGAACGTCTTATGCGTGTAGAAGATGAAGTCGCACGAATGTGGTATCTCAAAGAAACTGCTCGCACTCAATGGGACTATCGCACATTACAACGCAATATTTCTTCACAGTATTATCAACGTCTGCTTCAAACGCCGGAACAGTTGCGCCACGAAGTAAGCAACGAGATGAATCGCCTTACCGCAGATTTTGAACGGGACAAGCTCTCATACTTGAAGAATCCTGTCATTGCCGAGTTCTTGGGATTGTCTCAAAATCCGGTATATAGTGAATCGAACTTGGAAACTGCCATTATCGACCACTTGCAGACCTTTATTATGGAGTTAGGAAAAGGTTATGCGTTTGTGGCACGACAACAGCACATCAAGACTGATATGGGCGATTTTTATATTGACCTCGTATTTTACAATATCATCTTGAAGTCTTATCTGATTATAGACCTTAAAACGACTCAAATAACTCATCAGGACGTTGGTCAAATGGATATGTATATCCGTATGTATGATGAACTTAAAAAGGAAGAGGGAAACAATCCGACTATAGGTTTGCTGTTGTGCTCAGATACCAGCAAAGACCTTGCCCGCTACTCTATTCTGAAAGATAGCAAGCAACTTTACGCTGCCAAATATCTCACTTATCTTCCTTCAGAAGAGGAATTAAGTCGGGAAATTCGTGAACAAAAAGAATTCTTTGAGTTACAAGAGGGAAAACGGAATATTGAAAAAGATTCAATAGAGGAAAAATGAACGGAAAGCAATTAAAAAACAGTATACTTCAGTGGGCGATACAGGGAAAACTTGTACCGCAAGACCCTAATGACGAACCTGCATCTGTGCTTCTTGAACGTATCAGAGCAGAGAAAGCCAAGCTGATTAAGGAAAAGAAAATCAAGAAAGACAAAAACGAATCAATCATTTACCGTGGTGAGGACAATTCCTATTGTGAAAAGATATTCAATATCTCAGCAAAAGTTAGATATCTTGAATACCAACATTCATGACATTTTGCAAAAATCTATACTTCAAGAAGCTATACAAGGAAGGCTTGTACCTCAGTTTTCAGAGGAAGGGACAGCACAAGATTTGCTTGAACAGATACGGCAGGAGAAACAGGAACTCGTGAAAGAGGGAAAATTAAAAAAGTCCACTTTGATAGATTCTGTTATCTATAAAGGTGACGATAACAAGTACTTCGAGAAGAATGGTAAAATTGAAAAAGATATTACTAATGAGATTCCATTTGAAATACCTGATACTTGGGCATGGTCTCGTTTATCCAACCTTGTTATATTGCTTTCAGGACGAGATTTAGAACCAAGTCAATACAATTCAGTGTCAAATGGCATTCCTTATATGACTGGAGCCAGCAATTTTCGGAATGGTAACCTGATAAAAAATAGATGGACAGAGACTCCTATTGTCATTTCTATATTGGGAGATCTTTTAATTACGTGTAAAGGTACAATTGGAGAAATGTCATTTAATACTATTGGAGATATTCATAT
>ENA-OUQP01001701-OUQP01001701.1-human-gut-metagenome-genome-assembly--contig:-NODE-1701-length-13991-cov-9.129808_pt1 | contig 13991 bp, 10 predicted proteins | sample MGYA00237951_ERZ548836 | MGnify/ENA primary metagenome ERZ548836 (study PRJEB26490, sample SAMN05194702) | human gut metagenome | biome: terrestrial biome; feature: human-associated habitat; material...
AGAGCTACGGCAAGAAGGGCGACGCTGTTGTCCAGATGAACTGGAAGGCTATCGATGCCGGTGTTGACGCTGTCCATAAGGTCAACGTCCCCGAGAGCTGGCACAACCCGGCTCCCGATGCTGCCCCGAAGGCCCTGAAGGGACCCGATGCACTGGTCAAGCAGATCCGCGACGTCATGGAGCCCATCAGCCGTATGGACGGCGACAGCCTGCCTGTTTCTGCCTTTGAAGGCAACGTCAACGGCGAGTGGGAGCAGGGTGCTTCTGCTTACGAGAAGCGCGGCACCGCTGTTATGGTTCCCGAGTGGGATGCTGAGAAGTGCATTCAGTGTAACCAGTGTGCATTCGTCTGCTCTCATGCTACCATCCGTCCGTTCTGCCTGACTGCTGACGAAACTGCTAATGCTCCCGAAAGCACCAAGCTGGCTGACACCAAGCCCAAGGCAAGCGATTACAAGTTCACCATGGCTGTCTCTCCGCTGGACTGCATGGGCTGCGGCGAATGTGTCACCGTCTGCCCGACCAAGGCGATCGAGATGAAGCCGCAGGAGAGCCAGGCTGCACAGCAGGCTGCTTTCGATTACTGCGTCGAGAACATCCGCAAGAAGGACAACATCCCTGGTGTTGTTTCCGATATCTCCGTCAAGGGTTCTCAGTTCAACCAGCCGCTGCTTGAGTTCTCTGGCTCCTGCGCAGGCTGCGCCGAGACTTCTTACGCCCGCCTGATCACCCAGCTGTTCGGCGAGAAGATGTTCATCTCCAACGCCACCGGCTGCTCCTCCATCTGGGGCGGCACCGCTTCCATCAGCCCGTACACCACCAACAAGGAGTCTGGCTTCGGCCCCGCTTGGATCAACTCTCTGTTCGAGGATAACGCTGAGCACGGCCTGGGCATGCAGATTGGTTACGAGACCGTTCGTGCCAACCTGATCACCAAGGTTGAAGCTCTGAAGGGCAAGAACGCTGATCTGGATGCTGTCATCGACAAGTACCTGGAAACCAAGAACAACACCAAGGCCAACGACGCTCCTGCCAAGGCCCTGATCGCTGCTCTGGAAGCCTGCGGCTGCGATGAATCTAAAGAGATCCTGAAGGATAAGCAGTACCTGGCCAAGAAGAGCTTCTGGATCTTCGGCGGCGACGGCTGGGCATATGACATCGGTTACGGCGGCCTGGATCATGTTCTGGCTTCCGGCCACGACGTCAATGTTATGGTCTTCGATACCGAGATGTACTCCAACACCGGCGGACAGGCTTCCAAGGCCTCCAACATCGGTGAGGTTTGCCAGTTTGCTGCTGCCGGTAAGGAAATCAGCAAGAAGAGCCTGGCCGAGATCTGCATGACCTATGGCTACATCTATGTTGCTCAGATCGCTCTGGGCGCTAACATGGCTCAGGCTGTCAAGGCCATTGCTGAGGCTGAGGCTTACCCCGGCCCGTCCATCATCATCGGCTATGCTCCCTGCGAGCTGCACGGTGTTAAGGGCGGCATGACCAACTGCCAGAACGAGATGAAGAAGGCCGTTGAGGCTGGCTACTGGAACCTGTTCACCTTCAACCCGGCACTGAAGGCCGAGGGCAAGAATCCGTTCACCCTCACCTCCAAGGCTGGCAAGATGGACAAGTATCAGGAGTTCCTGGCTAACGAGACCCGTTACAGCCGCCTGAGCCGCGCATTCCCGGATCGCGCTAAGGCCCTGTTCGAGAAGAACCAGGAAGCTGCTGAAGCTCGTTACACCCACCTGACCAAGCTGGTTGACCTGTACAAGTAATTTGTTCGGTCCGCGGTGCTGCCGCTAAACCAGTAATATAAAACCCCGCCCCGCGCATCCGATACGGTTTGCGCGGGGCGGGGTTTTGTTATCTCTTCCTCTTCGCTTTCTCCCTGTAAATAAACCCAATAAAAAGGCACAGCCCCCGGTTCTTCACCCGGCGCTGTGCCCTTTTTGTTTATCTTATCCTGTATTAAAGTTTCTTCGGTTCCTTCTTTTCAAAGAAGGAACATCGTCCACTCCAATTATTCTTCGTCCTCGCCCTCAGTGTCCGGTGCGGCGTCCTCAGCAGCCTCTTCGGCGGCTTCGGCTGCGGCAATGGCTTCCAGCTCTTCAGGGGTCGGGTCAGTCTCGCCATCATCCTCCGGCTTGGCTGTTTCGGCGGTGGCATCGCGGTCCACGCGGGCCAGCACGGCTACCTTGTCCTCGCCAATCAGGCGCATCACGCGCACGCCGCTGCCATAGCGGGACTGCACGTTGATGTCATTGGCGTGCATGCGGATCAGAATACCGTCCTGGCTGATGAGGATCAGGTCATCGGTGTCATCCACAATCTTGATGCCTGCCACACCGCCGCGGGTGTAGTTGCGGATGCCCAGACCACCGCGCTTGGTAATGCGGTAGTCATCAATCAGGCTGCGGCGGCCTTTGCCGTCCTCGGTGACGGTCAGCACGGTTGCGCCGGGGCGGCAGACGCCCACGCCCACAACATAGTCACCATCACGCAGCTTGATGACGCGCACACCATGGCCTGTGCGGCCCATAGCGCGCGCTCCAGCCTCGCTGAAATGGATGGCGGCACCATCATGAGTGGCCACAATCAGCTCGTCCTCACCGCCTGTCAGGTGGCACCAGACAAGGGCATCGTCCTCGTTCAGCGCAATGGCGTTCAGGCCGCCCTTGCGGATGTTGCGGAACTGGGAAAGCGGCGTGCGCTTGATCAGGCCCTGCCGCGTTACCATCGTGATGTAGCTGGCATCCTCGTCCATGTTGGCGGGCTGGCGCATCATGATGGTAACTTTCTCGCCCTCCTGCAGCTGCAGCAGGTTGGCAATGTGGCTGCCCTTGGCGGTGCGGCTGCCCTCGGCTACCTGGTAGCCTTTCAGGCGGTACACACGGCCCTTGTCCGTCATGAACAGCATGTAGTCATGCGTGGAGCCAACAAACAGTTCCTCGGTAAAGTCATTGTCTTTCTGGGTCATGCCGGCCACACCGCGGCCGCCGCGGTTCTGGGCACTGTAGGTGTCCACCGCCGTGCGCTTGATGTAACCTTCATGGGTCAGGGTAAAGACGCAGGTCTCTTCGGGGATCAGGTCCTCAATGTCCACTTCGCCGGAAACCGCCTCAATGGAGGTGCGGCGGTCGTCACCGTACTTGTCTGCCAGAGCCGTCAGGTCGGTCTTGACGATCTCCATGGTGTGGGCGTCGTTGGACAGGATATCCTTGTAATTTTCAATGCTGGCGCGCAGCTGGCCCAACTCCTCGTCGATCTTGAGGATTTCCAGGCCTGCGAGACGTCCCAGCTGCAGTTTCACGATAGCATCGGCCTGCGGGTCATCGAAGCCGAAACGCTCCATAATGGCCGCCTTTGCCTCTGCAAAGCCGCCCTTGCAGGCGCGGATGGTGGCGATGATCTCATCCACAATATCCACAGCCTTGCGCAGACCTTCCAGGATGTGCTCGCGGTCCTGGGCTTTTTTCAGCTCATACGCCGTGCGGCGGCGGATGACCTGGAACTGGAAGTCCAGATAGCGCTGCATCATGGTCTTCAGGCTCATGATCTTGGGCACGCCGTCATCCAGCGCCAGCATGATTACACCCACGGTATCCTGCAGCTGGGTGTAGCGGTAGAGCTGGTTCAGCACTACCTGCGGGTTGGCGTCCTTCTTGATCTCGACCAGGATCTTCATGCCGGTGCGGCTGGAGGACAGGTCGTTCAGATCGCTGATACCCTCAATGCGCTTATCTTTGACCAGGTCGCCGATGGATTCCAGCAGACGGGTCTTGTTGACCATGTAGGGGATCTCGGTGATCACAATCTCATACCGGCCGTTCTTCTTCTCCACGATCTCGGCACGGCCACGCAGGGTGATCTTGCCGCGGCCTGTGGCATATGCCGCACGGATGCCGCTGCGTCCCATAATCACGCCGCCGGTGGGGAAATCGGGTCCCTTGATGTGCTCCATCAGGCCCGCCAGATCAATTTCCGGGTCATCAATCAGGGCAATCATGCCGCTGACGACTTCGCGCAGATTGTGCGGCGGGATGTTGGTGGCCATGCCGACCGCAATGCCCTGGCTGCCGTTGACCAGCAGGTTGGGGAACCGGCTGGGCAGCATGTGGGGTTCCTTCTTGGTTTCGTCAAAGTTCGGGTCCCAGTCAATGGTATCCTTATCAATATCCGTCAGCATTTCGCATGCAATTTTGGACATGCGGGCTTCGGTATAACGGTAAGCAGCCGGGGGGTCGCCGTCCACGGAACCAAAGTTGCCCTGGCCGTCAACCAGCGGATAACGCAGGCTGAAATCCTGTGCCAGACGCACCATCGCGTCATACACACTGGCGTCGCCGTGGGGGTGGTAAGCACCCAGCACAGCACCAACCGTATCCGCAGACTTGCGGTACGGGTGGCTGGGGTCGTTGCCGCGCTCGTGCATCGTGTACAGGATGCGGCGGTGTACGGGCTTCAGGCCATCGCGCACATCCGGCAAGGCACGGGATACGATAACGGACATGGAATAATCCAAAAATGCCGTTTCGATCTCCTGCTTGACATCGCGCACAATGACCTTCGTGCCCGAACCGGGCACCATGATAACATTTTCTTCCATTCAACTCACCTTTCGGATTGTTTCAAAGCCCTTTTGCAAAAGCTTCACCGAAAATCTTCACTCTATCATCAAAATATCAAAAACAAAATTCATCAGCGTCTGGCGGCAGCGGAAATTTCCACCGTAATCCGGGGTGGTAATAGATTGCCCACACGCAGCGGGCGCACAATGTGCGCCCCTACAGGGGCCGCCATTCGCCCTGCCCCGTAGGGAACGGTCTTGACCGTTCCAAAACCTGCGTGCTTTTTGCTCCCTCTCCCCTGCCGCCTTTTCTTTAACCCAAATGATTAAAGTTTTTTGCCAGGCTTTTTTTTCAAAAAAGCCGCCAAAAAAGCCGCGAATCAAACGTCCAGACGTGCATACTTGGCGTTGCGCTCAATGAACTCCTTGCGGGGTTCCACCTGCTCGCCCATCAGGATGCTGAACGCCTCGTCGGCGCGCTCGGCATCTTCGATCTTGATCTGCACGATCACGCGGTTATCAGGGTTCATGGTGGTTTCCCACAGCTGGTCGGGGTTCATCTCACCAAGGCCTTTGTAGCGGTTCACCTTGGCGCCCGGCATCTCAGCCGAAAGCTGCTTCATTTCGTCTTCGTTGTACGCATACTTGACGGTGCTGCCCTTTTGCAGCTTGAACAGCGGCGGCTGTGCCACATACACATACCCGTGTTCAATCAGCGGCCGCATGTAACGGAAGAAGAAGGTCAGCATCAGGGTACAGATGTGGGAGCCGTCAACGTCAGCATCAGCCATGATAAAAATTTTGTGGTACCGCACCTTGTTGATGTCAAATTCATCGCCAATTCCCGTGCCCAGTGCCGTCACAACCGGCATCAGCTTGTCGTTGCCGTAAATGCGGTCGGCGCGGGCTTTTTCCACGTTCAGCATCTTGCCCCACAGCGGCAGGATTGCCTGGATGTTGGAATCACGCCCCTGCTTGGCAGAGCCGCCAGCAGAGTCACCCTCGACGATGAAGATTTCGGTCTTGGCGGGGTCATTCTCGTGGCAGTCTGCCAGTTTGCCCGGCATACGGTTGCTTTCCAGCGCACTCTTGCGGCGCACCAGGTCGCGGGCCTTTTTGGCTGCGGCACGGGCGCGGGCTGCCTGGGTCACCTTTTCAAACACAGCCTTGGCAACAGCAGGGTTTTCTTCCAAAAATTCGCTGAGCTTGTTGTACACAATGTTGGAAACCAGCGTCTTGATATAGGTGTTGCCCAGCTTTGCTTTGGTCTGGCCCTCAAACTGCGCTTCCTGCAGCTTGACGGAAACAACGGCGATCATGCCTTCGCGCACATCGCTGCCCTGCCAGTTTTCATCCTTTTCCTTCAGGTAGCCCTTGGCACGGCCAAATTCGTTAAACACGCGGGTCAGCGCGGTTTTCAGGCCTTCCTCGTGGGTGCCGCCCTCCGGGGTGTGCACGTTGTTGGCAAAAGAAAGGATCAGCTCGTTGTAGCTGTCGCAGTACTGCAAAGCAACTTCGGCCACAGCGCCGTTGGCTTCGCCTTTCATATAGATGACCTGCGGGTGCAGCGGGGTCAGGTCGCGCTTCTCATGCAGATACTGCACAAAGCTGCGCACGCCGCCCTCATAGCACATGGATTCCTGCGGCGGTACACCGTCGTTTTTCTCAATGCTTTCGGGGCGCTCATCCGTCAGGGTAATGCGCACACCGGCGTTCAGGAAGCTTTCTTCCCGCAGGCGCTTGAGCAGGATCTCATAATCGTATTCGGTGGTTTCGGTGAACATTTCCGGGTCTGGCTTAAAAGTAACGGTGGTACCCGTAGATGCCGCCAGACCGATCTTTTTCAGGTCTCCATCCGGTTTTCCGCGCTTGAAACTCTGCTCGTACTCAGCGCCGTCACGGCGCACATGCACAACCAGCCATTCGCTCAGCGCGTTTACAACGCTGGCGCCGACGCCGTGCAGACCGCCAGCCACTTTGTAGCCGGAATCCTCGCCGCCAAACTTGCCGCCGGCATGCAACACGGTATACACGACCGTGACAGCCGGGATGCCCAGTTTGGGCTGGATATCCACCGGGATACCGCGGCCATTATCACTGACTTCAATGATATTGCCCGGCTTGATGGTCACTTCAATATGGGTGCAGTACCCGGCCAGAGCTTCATCGATGGAGTTATCCACGATTTCATAAACCAGATGATGCAGACCGGAAGGGCCTGTGGAACCGATATACATGCCGGGGCGCTTGCGCACAGCTTCCAGCCCTTCCAGGACCTGGATCTGCGCGCCGCCGTACTCATGGTCGGTCGCCGTTTCGCGGTTGGTTTCGGTGATGATTTCTTCTGACATGAACTTTCCTCCCATTTCTTACGAGGTGCGGGGATTTCGGCAGCTTTTTTTCAAAAACTTAAACCGGCATTTCTGCCGTTATCAGGGTAAAACCTGCCCCTTGGTATATCTGGGGTGCATTTTTGTATCTGTAAAAATTATAGACGCTTTTTTGTCCGCCTAACATTTTTCTGCAGTTTTACTGCCCCATATCAAACTTTGCCGCGCGGTTGCGGATGGCGGCGGTGGATATCTGGGTAATATAAACCGTATCATCGGGGAAATCTGTCAGGACAAAGCTTTTTGGCATACTGCCGCTCACATCCACAACAGCCCCTTCCTGCTGGGCATGCCGCAGGAATTCATCGGTGATCTTTGCCTTCTGGCCCGCATCGGTTGCGGTATCCAGGTCAAACACCCCGATGACGTCCCGCGTATTTACGATAAAATCCTGACCTAAGTGAAGATACATGATAATTAGTAATGAGAAATTATGGCAATACCGCATAATTCTAAGTGCCGATACGGCGAGCGAGGTGCGGCAGCTGCTAGGCCAAAAGCGCAGATAATACTGGATGTCTTATCGAGCATTTTGGCAACGCAGATGCCGTGCCGCAGCCGTCGGAGCGGTGCTTAAGCCGTCAGGCGGGAATTGTGCGGTGTTGCCTTAGCAATTAGGAATTGGAGGCAGAACAAACTGCCGGGTTTGTCTTTTGGGGATCACGGTTCAGGAATGGGATGGCACTCTACGCCGCCCTTTGGTCGTCTCAAAATTTAGAAATTTTATTTCCGCATCGCGTCAATTTTTGCAATGTTTTCATTTTGAACTTTGCATTCATCAGCGCTTATTTTAAGACTGCGCTTTACTTTTAGTTTTCTATTATTATAAAGATGATTAAAAGTTTTTTCCGGTTCCCTTTTTTTCAAAAAAAGGAACAAAATCCCCCGTAAAGCAAAACCTCAACCCTCCCGCACGGTTCCGTGGTCCACAAAGACCAGCTTGCCGTTGGTTCGGGCAAAGGCGGCGGAATCGCAGGTGGTCACAAATGTCTGCTTGTCCTCAATGCGGGTCAATAGATACGTCTGGCGTGCGTCATCCAATTCACTGAGCACATCATCCAGCAGCATCACCGGATGTTCGCCCAGCACCTCGCCCGCCACGCTGGCTTCCGCCAGCTTCATGCTCAGCACCGCACTGCGCTGCTGGCCCTGGCTGCCATAAATTTTTCCCGGCTGGCCGTCAATTAAAATTTCCAGGTCCTCGCGGTGGGGCCCCGTCAGGCAAAAGCCTGCCCGCAGCTCGGTGTTTTTCACCTCGCGCAGCTTGGCCGCCAGCGCTTCCGGGCTGCCCGGATCGCAGCAGGGGCAGTATTGGATCTCCAACTTTTCTGCCCCGCTGGAAATATCACGGTAGTTCGCCGCTGCCGCCGGGGCCAGCTGGTCCAGATACCCCGCACGCCGCCGCATGACTTCGCAGCCATAGGTCACAAGCGCTTCGTTGTATGTTTCCAGCAGAACATCCCCACCGGGGGTGATGTCATACGCTTTCAGCAACGCATTTTTCTGCGCTACCACGCGTAAATACCGCCGTTCCGCCGCCAGGTAGCCGGGGTACAGCTGACAGAGCGCGGCATCCAGGAAATGCCGCCGCCCTTCCGGCCCGCCTTTGACCAGGCTCAGATGGTTGGGGTCAAACGCCACCGCCGTAAAAGTTCCTGCGATCGAAGCAGCTCTTCCGCGGTCGGCTCCGTTCAGACGTACCGTCCGGCCGGGGCGCTGGGTTCCTTTGGCGCCAACGGTCAACCGTATTTCCTGGGGGCGGTCTCCCGCTTCAAATGCGGCCTCCAGCACGGCAAAGTCAGCGCCACGCCGGATCAGCTCGGCGTCCTTTGCCCCACGGAAGCTTTTGCCCCCGGTCAGCAGCCAGACGGCTTCCAACAGGTTGGTTTTGCCCTGCCCGTTTGCCCCGCACAGAACCGTCAACTGCGGGGCGGGTTCCAAAACAGCGGCGGATAAATTGCGATAATCCGTCACCGCAAGGCGGTTCAGCCGCATCAGCAGCCCTCCGCGATCTGAACCTGGCGGCCTTCCAGCTCCACCACATCGCCCGGCACGCATTTTTTACCGCGCATGGTGCAGGGTTCCCCGTTCAGCTTCACTTCTCCGCCCTGGATCAGCTCCTTGGCTTCGCCGCCCGTTTCACACAGGCCGGCAAATTTCAGCAAAGCATCCAATTTGATAAATTCCGTGTGGATTCGTACTTTTTCCATCGTATCAGCCTTCATTCTTAAAGCGTACCGGCAGCACCAGGTAAATAAAGTCTTCGCCCTCCACCGGCAGGACCTTTACCGGGCTCAAGGGGCCGTTGATCTCCAGGCGCAGCTTTTCGCACTTGGAATAGCGCAGCGCATCCAGCAGGTAGCGGTTGTTGAACCCGATTTCCATGGAATCGCCTTCCATGCTTTCCGGCGTAAACTCATCCACCACCTTGCCCAGCGGGGTCTGGCAGCGCACAGTTACCTTATCCGGTGCAAAATTGATGCGCAGCGGGTTCTTCAAACGATCGGTAATAATCAAAGAAGCACGTTCCAGCGTATCAATAAAGCTCTTGCAGTCGATCACGACCTTGGTGCGGCTCTCTTTGGGAATCACGCTCTCATAATTTAGGAACTCGCCCTCGATCAACCGGCTCATGATGGTGTAGCCGTTGGTAGTGAACACCACATAGCGGCGGTTTGCATCAATTTTGACCGGTTCGTCCGGCCCGCCGGTGATTTTCAGCAGCTCCTGCAGCGTTTTTGCCGGAATGATAATGCGGATATCGCGGGTGCATTCCACATCCCGCTTAATGATGGCCAGGCGGTAACCGTCCAGAGCCACAACCGTCAGGCGGCCCGGCTCGATCACGAACAATTCACCGGTGTGTGCGGGCTTCTTATCTTCCACAGCGACCGCATAGATGGTCTTTTCGATCAGCTCGCGCATCATCGAAGTCGGAATGGTCATGGTATTTTCGGCTGCCGTGTTGGGCAGGCTGGGGTAATCGCTCGCGTTCATGGCGGGGATCTCAAACTCTGCCACGCCGCCAGAAATAATTGCCATACCTTCGTTATTCAGCTCCACCGATACGGTGCCGGACGGCATACGGCTGACCATGGAGCCAAACAGCTTTGCTTCCAAAACCGTCTCGCCGGGTACCTGAACATTGCACTCAATGTTGGTGGTGATGCCCATTTCCATATCGTAGCCGGTCAACGTCAGCTGGAACCCTTCGGCTTTCAGGTAAATGCCCTCCAGCACGGGGATCGCTGCGCGGTTGGTGATGGCGCGGGAAACGCCGTCGATCGCAGCAGACAGCAGCGACTTGTCACATTCAAACTTCAATGTTGTCACCTCGTATATAATCACTAAACTTACAGAAAACCGTGAAGTGTTGTAGCCTGGCAGACGGTTCAGAAATCTGAAATATCCGTTTTGTATAATCTTTATTTACTGATGGGCCTGACGGTGCAGAACACGTAAAATGTCAGGGTAAACTAGATACTTTGATAGTCATAGTAGTAGGCTACGTTGAATCTGTGGAAAAGCCTGAAACCTCTGATTCTGAAGCAATTTTTGAGGACCTGGCTTTCCGCAAAACCTCGTGGAAAGAAAAATCTCAAATGTGGAAAACCTGACCTTTCAACCTGCTCTGTGGAAAACCTGTGTTAATTGTTGAAAAATCAGTTGAAAATGTTGAAAGTCTAAAACTGCTGTCGGAACCCGGAATATCCGTTTTGAAAACCCGGAAAAGGCATGACATGTTCTGCATATTCATGTATAAATATGCAGAACGTCGGGCGTTTCATTGTCAACCTGCAGCATGCATCAGGTACGGATGTTCTTCATGATGTCGTCCACGGTCTCCTTCAGGTGGCGGTCCTTGCCGATGTTCTTCTCCATCGTATTGATGGAGTACACAACGGTGGAATGGTCACGCTGGAATTCGGAACCGATGGCTTCCATGCTCATACCGGTGATCTCGCGGATGATATACATCGACATCTGGCGGGCGGCACTCACATTGGCGCTGCGCTTTTTCCCGCGGATGTCGGAGGGAATCACATTATAGGTGCGCGCCACTTCGTTGATGATCTTTTCAATCGTAACGGGGATGGGCTGGGTATCATTCAGTGTATCCTTGATGGCGGTCGTCGTCACGCCGATGCAGGGGGCAATACCCTCCAACATATAGTAGGCGTTCAGCTTTTTCACTGCGCCCTCCAGCTGGCGGATGTTCTGCTTCAGATGGTTGGCGATGTATTCCGCAACGTCATCAGGCAGATCCAGATTCAGCAATTCGGCCTTGCGCTTGACGATCGCCACACGGGTTTCGAAATCAGGCGGCTGGATATCCGCCGTCAGGCCCCACTCGAACCGGGTGCGCAGACGCTCTTCCAGGCTCTTGATCTCCTTGGCCGGCCGATCGGATGCCAGCACGATCTGCTTGCCGGCATTATGCAGCGTATTAAAAGTATGGAAAAACTCTTCCTGCGTTGATTCCTTGCCCGCCAAAAACTGGATATCGTCGATCAGCAGCACATCGGCTTCGCGGTATTTCTGGCGGAACTGTTCGGTCGTTGCCATTTTGACCGCGGTGATGATCTCGTTGGTAAACTTTTCGCAGTCCACATAGACGATATTGTAGTCCGGATGGTTTTTGTGGATCTCGATCTGAATCGCGTTCAGCAGATGCGTTTTGCCCAGACCGGACGGTCCGTAAATGAACAGCGGATTGTAAGCGCCGGACGGGTTTGCCGCAACCGCCTGCGCCGCCGCAAAGGCAAATTGGTTGGACGGGCCGCGGATGAAGTTTTCAAAGGTGAAATCATACCGGCCCGAGGGCAGGCTGGCTTCATCCATTGGGCGTTTTTCTTTGGCAGCCTCTGGTTCAGGCTGCGGCACAGTGAACTTGACCTCAACATCAAAGCCAAGTACAGCCTTAAACGCATCCTTCAGCAGACTCGTATAACGGTCAGACACGATCTTACAGATAAAATCATTGCGGACTTCCAGCGTGATGCAGTTGGAATTTTCAAAGCTGACCGCTTTCAGCCCGCTGATGTAATACTGGTACGTCGCGTCGGCAGTATGTTCGCGGCAATAGGCTTTGGCCGCGTCCAGTACGTCGTTGAATGAATCCATGGATACTCCCCACTTTTGTGTTAGTCAAGGCAATGCACTGCCGCCCCGCAGGCTGCCGCCCAATTTTTGCAAACAAAACACAAGCCGCCCCCATTGTAATAAAGTAAGAGCGCCGCATCGTTCCACAAAATTCCGGCTGCATCCGGCAGGGTATTGCTGCACGGCCTAAAATTCTTGGGCAGGCGGGCGGAGCATGCAGCAGCCGGCGGCTGCGGGGAAGATGTTGCCTTTCCCGGTCCGCCAAAACCGCTGTGTCAACCCGCGGAAAGCAGGCCCGAAAGCCCGCTCTGCCGATTTTTAGACACAGAGATACAGATATAGTATAGCATAAATTTATCCCCAATACAATTATAATAGGGTACAATTTTCCACGATATGGGCAATAAAAGTTGAAAATTTGGCAAAAAATGCAGGTTTTGAACCAACATTCCACCAAATCCACACCTCACAGCGGGCTCGTTTGCATCTATTTGTCCGCTGGGCCCGCCCGCGCAGAGCGCAAAATCCAATCCTTCGCGCCTGGCATTGGATCGCCGCGTGGATTTTTTCGCGGTTTGCTATTGACAAACTTGCCGTCCTTGCGCTATAATCAAAGTCTGCAAGGCTGCCCCTGTATCTACGGGCATTTGCCAAGCGTAAATCGCCAAAAAATGCCCAGTATTGGGGAAACTTTGAAGGAGGGAATACGAAATGAAGCAGACTTTCCAGCCGAAGAAGCGTCAGCGCAGCCGCGTTCATGGCTTTTTGAAGCGCATGGCTTCTAAGAACGGCCGTAAGGTGCTGGCCCGCCGCCGTGCTAAGGGCCGCAAGAACCTGACCGTCTGATTTTTCAGGCACAGGTTTCGCAAACACATGCAAACAAAGGCTGCTGATTTCTTGTCAGCGGCCTTTTTTGCTAGGAGGTACTGGAAAAAAGCCAAAATTTGGAGCATTTTCACAAAGGCAAACCCGTTTTTTCGGCGTTTTGCCTTGGCCTATAACAGTTCCGGTGCACCATCCATTCCCACTCCCTGCACGTATTAAGCCGTGCAGGCCATACAATCCTACCATGCCGGAGGAACCCCGCCATGCGCTATCGAACCCTGACCAAAAATAAGGAATTTTCCCGCATTTATGCCCGCGGCAAAAGCTATGTTCACCCCAATCTGGTGCTGTATGTGGCCAAAAACCGGCTGGGCTATACCCGCATCGGACTGACCGCCACTAAAAAGGTGGGCCATGCCGTGCAGCGCAACCGTGCGCGGCGCATTATGCGCGCAGCACTTTCGGAACACCTCTCGCAAAATATCGGCGGATATGATATAATCTTAGTAGCGCGTGCCCGCACGCCATACCTGAAAAGCACCCAACTGAGCAAAACACTGGCGGGCCTGATGCGCAAAGCCGGCCTGCCGGATAAAGCTGCCGCGGTGCCGCAGCAGCCCGCGGCCAAACCGCAGCCGAACGGTGCACCGGAGTGATCAGCCGGGTGCTGATTGCCCTGGTGCGCGGCTACCAGAAGATCATTAGTCCGCTGCTGGGGCATAACTGCCGGTTTATCCCAACCTGCAGCCAGTATATGATCCAGGCTATCCAGGTGCATGGCCCGGCCAAAGGCCTGCTGCTGGGCCTGTGGCGCATTCTGCGCTGCAACCCCTTTGGCAAGTACGGCTATGACCCCGTGCCGGAAAAGGGGCGCTGGATGAACCCAGAGCGGAAGCTGTTCAGAGAAAAGCGATAAGGCTGAATTAAACTAAATTAAAAAAGAATAAAGAATAGAGAATAATGTTGGTGGACCGCTGCGCCGGAACGGCGCAGCTCAAAAAATTAGGGTTCTGCCGAGCCAAAACCCGCAGCAGAACTTTTAGGATGACCCTATCCTAAGGCAACACCGCACAATTCCCGCCTTACGGCTTAAGCACCGCTCCGGCGGC
>ENA-OUQP01001703-OUQP01001703.1-human-gut-metagenome-genome-assembly--contig:-NODE-1703-length-13982-cov-4.358584_pt1 | contig 13982 bp, 8 predicted proteins | sample MGYA00237951_ERZ548836 | MGnify/ENA primary metagenome ERZ548836 (study PRJEB26490, sample SAMN05194702) | human gut metagenome | biome: terrestrial biome; feature: human-associated habitat; material...
CTACAGTTTTTTCACATATCGTATTTCCCTGTTCCGAAACCAAAATCTTAATATACAAGAAAAGGGCTTTGAGCCCCTTTCGTGCAAAATGTAACTATTTCTTTCGCTTCTTCATACCATGCCCCATTAACATCAGAACACAGACAGAGAAACATGCACAGAACAGAATCAGCCAGAAGGCTTCTCCTGATTGAACTCCTGTAGGAATCTCACTTGCCTTGACTGTAATCTTAGCAGGAGGGTCCTGTTTAGAAGGCTTCTGTGGAGATACTTCTGGTTTAGGTTCTGGCTTTGGAGTATGAGAATTTGTGATGACAAAATCAAATTCTGGACCTGCCATTATATAAGGCTCGATTCCTTCATCATTGTCGTCCTTGTCATCTTCGCCTTCGTCTTCAAAGACTTTATGCATGTCCACAATTTTAGAAGTATAGCCATCTACATCATCCTCTGTGACAGAGTATTCAATAGATTCCCCATTTTCAAACATGAACAGGTCTGGAATTTCAAGCTCCCAGTCATTATCTTTTGTAATTTCGTATGTTCCAATATCTGTTCCGTTTGACAGAAGATGAATCGTTACAGACTCAGGACGAATCTTGTCAGCATCGTCTTTGTCGTCCCACTCTTTACGAATCTTTAAAGACATCTTTGCAGGTTCATATGAGTTTATAATCTGGATATCGTTTTCATTCTGGACTGTTTCTGATGTGTAAGGAACAACCTCATCTTCAACTGCTGTATAAACTACTTTCTTGCCATGAGAATAAGCTGGAAGTCCGCTAAAAATGTAAGTCCAGTTCATATCCTTGGAAATTGTCTTTTTGGCTGCTTCAACACCATTTCCGTATAAAGTTACAAAAATATTGTCTGGACGCATACCATCTCTGTTATTGTCGTCGTTCCATGATTTTGTAACGAATACAGATGTAAGAGCTGGTGTATGAGAGTTTGTAATTACAAAGATACCATTATCATCTTTTTTAACAGATGCTGTATATCCACTCGGAACATTTTCTTCCTGAACAGTATAATCAATGTTTACACCATTTTCCTTTTCGAATAAATCGGTAAATGATGCCTGCCATCCATTCTTGTCAGACAACGTCAATGTTTTATCTGTTGCTGTACCGTTTTTATACAGGCGAACTGTGACACTTTCAGGACGGATTCCATCCTGATTTTCATTGTCATCCCATGCTTTTCTGACTGATACAGACAACTTGTTTATATCATGTGTATTAAACAAGTTGAATTTGTCATACGATGTTGTATAGCCTTCAACTGCATCTTCAGATACTGTATAGATGATTTTCTGCCCCGCCTTGAATTCATCCAAGTCTGTGAATTCATATTTCCACTCGCTTTGAGCGTTAACACTCTTATGAGCAATCTCTTTATTATTGGCATACAGATGAACAGTTACAGAATCTGGACGGATTCCATCACGGTTCTCGTCATCGTTCCACGTCTTTGTACCGGAAACAGATGTCTTGCTTGTTTTATGTGTGTTCGTGATTGTCCATGCATTTCCTTTATTTGATACAGCAGAAGTATATCCTTTTACTTCGGATACTTCACGAATTTCATACTGGATAGCCTTGCCGTTTTCATTCTTGTTTAGATTGCTGAATGTCTTAGTCCATCCATTATCTGCGTCCAATGTGAACTCCTGTACCTTTTTATTGTTGGCATAGAGTTCTGCTTTTACAGAATCTGGTCGGATACCGTCCTGATTTTCACTGTCGTTCCATACCTTGTTTACACTTACTTCTGTTTTTTCAGGAGTATGTGAATTGGTAATTGTCCAGTTGTTTCCATCTTTAGCATAAGATGCTGTATATCCTTGAGGAGTATCTTTTTCACGGACTGTATATTCGACTTCTTTACCGTCTTTGAAACGATTGACTGGATTAAATGTATAACTCCATCCATCACTTTCTCCAAGTCCATCATATTCCTGAACAACCTTTCCGTTGCCTAGAAGCTGAACTGCGATTTCACGAGGACGGACCTTATCTCTGTTGTTGTCGTCATCCCAGACTTTTTTGACACTGATTGTTTTCTTTTCAACGGTCTTTGTATTTGTAAATACGATTCGACCTGACTGGATTTCAGCTTTGCCTGTATAATTTCCATTTTCCTTTTCGGCGAATGTGTATTTGATTTCCTTACCGTCATCTGTGTATTTGGAAAGGTCTCCAATGGCTTTTGACCAGTTTTCAGCGGCACTTAGTCGAACTGTTTTCGACGATCCATCGCTGCCTGTTATATCAACATCAATAACAAGAGGCCTGAAACCTTCTGAATCATTGTCATCGTTCCATACCTTTTTCAAAGTTGTCTGAGGAGCTACGGTTCTATAGAATCCAAAGTCATTGTGTTCGGATGTCCAGCTGTCTACCAGATTGATTTCATCTGACAGGGCATTCAAAGGTCTGTCATCTTTCATATCGCCTGCCATTGCATCGGAGTCAATATCTGCATCCGTTCCCTGCTTTTTACCAGTGACTGTATAGGCCATGATTCCATCATTTACAACAGTTACATAAGTTCCAGCTTCAAGCTGATGGAATTCGTATCCTCCTCTTTCACCTGTAATTGAAGGACTGACTTTATCTCCAGTTGTTGTATAGGCTGGATATAAAGTTTTTCCTGCAATAGTTACAGATGCTTTATCTGCTCCGACGTTGCTAGGCGTTGTACGGTAAAGTATAACTTTCTTTCCTGAAATACTTTCTTCATCAAATGACTGGATACCATCTTTATTCTTGTCAATCCAAAGTCGACCAGAAATCATACGATCTTTTACAGTTGTTTTTACGATGTTTGATTGAACGATAGCAATCTGACCTGTTGCATATTCATAGAATGAGTTGACATACACATCTTTAGCAATCTGTACAGAACCATCATCAGCTGTGATAAGTTTTCCATTCATATCTGTTGGAGAACATTGAATGTGAGCTTTGATAAACTCGTTTCCGACAAGGTCTCCACCAAAATCCATGAATAAGGCTGTAACATCGTTTGTATTGACTGCAAATGTAATTGTTTTCTTGTCTTCGTTGACAACACCGTTTGTCAGCTTATTCCAAGCATCCAGCCCTGTATAATTCAGAATATTGTTATAATCTGGATTTGTCTGGTATTTTGTATCGGTTGTTGTCTGAATATAAGCATTATTTTTATTGGCATCAAATGTTCTTGGAGCGTCTTTATAATCCAATGTTACGGATGTAATACGGTATTTTCCATGATAATTTGAGCCTCTTTCATCGCCATTGAAAGGCATAACATCATACAGACGAGCTTGTTTTACGTCTATTTCAGACGTGTTCCCCATGTTTAATGTGAATTTAAAAGGTGCTCCGACTTCGTTCAGTTCTTTATCGACTGTTTTTGCAATAGAACTTGTTGCCAGCTTGATGATATTAATTGTTGTTTTTGAAAGGTTTCCGTAATCTGTTGTACATTTACGTTTATCCTGATCTGAACTTATTTTAGCCTGTGCTTGGATCTGCTGATTGTTTTCAACATCATTTTTTGTCCCCGCAGCTCCGATTTTACAATCAAATGTAATTGGATCGATAGCTCCTCCAACTTTCTGGTTTTTTAAAGTCCATTTGATGGTTGTTGTTCCATCAGCATTTTCTTTTACGGAATCAGGTTCTTTAGAAGCTGTGCCGACATTGTAATGCAAATCTTTTGGAAGAGTTGTTGTGATGTATACATTATCGTATTGTTCAGAATCTGTAGTACTGCTGTTTGCTGAAGTGACCTTTAAAGACGGTGTCATTTTGTATGTTACCGTTCTTTCTCCATTGTCTACATCATAGTATGTTTTCCCATCGGCCGGAGTAATTGTAATACTGGTTTGATCCCCCGTGATTAACAGAGACTGTCCTGCAATGTGTCCGCCAGTATGACCGCTAACAATGGTACCATCTTGATAAACTGCTTTTTTATATGATGTGTTGCATTGATACTTAGGAGCTCTATAAACTTGAGTATCTTTTGAATCATCTTCATCTAACCCATATGCATTTGCAACTCCTTTATAAGGATGTTCTATCCATGACCCTACAACCTCGTCACCTTGCCAAGCTTTCGAACTTTGCTTAACCATAGCTACAATTCCTGGTTTGGCATCATTTCGAACTTTCATGCTATAGTCTATCGTAACACAACCGTATTCACCGTTTCGTACTTCAACTAAAAAACCAACGCAGGTGTATCCGGCATTTTTTAATTCTTTGTAAGTTTTAAAATAAATCAAATCTTCTTCTGTAGCTTTATTTTGTTCATTATCATCCTTCCATCCTGTTTTATCTGGCTTAGCTGCATATAAAATTGTTGTTTCACCTTTTTGATTCGTGGAATTACTAAGGTGATTAACAGAAGGGTTCTTTCCTGTAGGTTCAAAAACTGAATCATCAAACTTTTGTAAAAAATTCCAATTTGATAAAGGAATATCTCCTGTGAAATCTATCCACCCAACTAAATACTGCCTTCGTCCAGGTTCTACCGTTTCACCGATAGAAGCTGTTCCATCAGGAGCTGCCCAGGAAGTTACATTATTCCATCTTTGTGCTGAAGCATAATTTCCACGAGGATATAAAGCAATAACGTTTGAAGCTGTATTGTCAGTGGTTAATATTTCACTATCAGCCGATTGCCCACTGATGGATGTGGCTTGAAAATTAGATACTTCCATAAACATCTTTAAATTTGTTGTAGTATCTACTTCACGTGGAAATTGACAAAACATTTGAAAATAACCTACAGAAAAGATTCCATGATTCTTTTGAAATGAAATATCTGTGGTTTTGTTTGCCCATCCAACGCATTGAGGGAAAAAATACTGATCTAAATCAAAACTATAATCGTTTAAAGTTACGTTAATACGCCCGTTCCCATTGTCTGTCATGGTGAATTTTCCTGCATCCCATGTTGACCTGGCATCTCTCGTAAAATAATCAGAACGACCATAAGGGTGATTCCCTGGATTTACATATACATACGAATCTCCATTCAAATTCATATTATGTCCCATTTCACCAACTGTTTCATAATTATTCAATTTATAATCCCAAAGAAAAGGAGAGTATCCTTCTTGTCCTGTTACATCTGTGCTATCTATTTTTTCGGTAGCTTTTAGATTAAATGATATTTCACCAGCAGGAAGCTCAATCCCTTTTAATCCTTTATCTGCATCCGTGTTTAATAATTCCATTTGCAACGTATAACTTTCCATACGTCCTTTCATATATCCATCTTTTTCTTTAATAGAAAGCTTACTTCTATCTTGTGAGATATATACAATTGGATCAGTATTTCCATCAAGACCATTTCTCACCAAACGAATATTATATCTAGGCTCAGCACTGACTGTAACAGGCTCGCTCTGAGTTGTTTTAATCTTGTCATTTCCTTCAATCCAGCATTTAAATTCCGGTTGAATAACAGCTCCATTCACATCTCCTTTAACATACACGCCAAATGAGAGTGTTCCAATTCCAGGTATCGCATTCGTGTCAGCATTGTTCGTGATTTTTCTACGTCCAGTCAAAACCTGTTTAACAACTGTTCTCTTCTGGTCCCATTTCGTAGAATTCGTTCCATCTTCATAATAATACGTAGTAACTGGATTCTCACACCATGCAAAGGAATCTTTGTTGAACACAGCTTTCGATGGATCTTTATCTAATGAAAACTCGATACCTACATAAGCTTCGTTGACAGTTTTCGTTTTATCAGTGATAGCTGTAACGTATTCCAAATCATAATTCACATAATCAAAGCTTCTGACTCTCCTGTTTGACTTGCTTGAATCGTTTCCAGGGTTATCATCTTTATCAAAGCTTGGAGTTCCATCCGTCATCTTCTTAATACCAAAATCAGAAATATAACAGCCTGGATCCTCAACAGAAGTCCTGCTTTGTGCTTTGACCAGAGAAGATGTTTTGAACTTGCTTCGTGTTGTTGAGATTTTTGGCTGCACTGTTTTCTGTGTTGTGCTTTGTACGGCGACGTCTGTTGTTACAGAAGATGAAGTCGTTTGAGCTGAAATACTGGTCATACACCCAGACACGCTCATAACAAAAGACAAAACTAATGCGGATGTTTTCTTTAATAAACCTCTCATAAAATCCTCCTTTTCTTGTTAAAAAATAGAAACGGGACTGCTTCTAAACAATCCCGCTGTTGTTATATCGTATTAGCCACGACGATTGCTTCGATATGCTGTCTGCCGATTGCTCTGAACATTTCTTGATGGCTGTTCCGGTCGGCGAGAGTTGTATCGCGTTTGCTGCTCAGAATTTACTGAATAATTTCCCGTATCACGAGAGCCTCTTTCAGAACGTCTGTTGTTTGGTTCTTGTCTGGAATTTGTCTGAGGTTGGTGAGGTGGATTTTTAGACACGGTTGGTCGAACTTCAGGAAGTGGCTTGACCGGTTTTGCTTCCGGTTCTTTTCTCATGCTGATAAATTCAAGGTTTCCACATCCTGTTACCATAAAGAAAATGTTTGGGAAAAGGAACAATCCTAATCCGAACAGAAATCCTTTCTGGAAATTACCTGCAATTTTCACGCAGTTGATGATGTCAAAAATGATACATACCGCAATCAGTACAAATGTTGCAACGGAAAGTCCAAGTCTTAATACATCTTCCGCACCTGTTTCAAACGTATATGTCCAGATGCCTGCTGCTAAAAACAGACAAATCAATCGCAGGATGTATACCCATCCTTTTCTGAATCCGATACGGAATTTTACGATTCCACCATAGATAGGAATGATGCAGGCAAAACCATGTTCTCCTGCGTTGTTGAATGTCTTCCAAATTCCAGCAAACTGAATAATCAAAGCAATGATACAAGGCAACAGCAATAATGTTACAAGCAGAATGCTTGAACTCAGGATGTTAATTAACTGCCATAAATAATATGCTAAATATTCCATACTGATTTCCTGCCTGATTAATAGCTGTAGCGACGACCTTTACGACCGTTGTCCTGAGATGTCTGCTGCATATTCTGCTGGTTTCTATATCCACCCTCGTCACGAGAGTAATCATTTTGATAGTTCTGGCCAACGTCGTTATTCATATAATTTGGCTGAGGCTGTCCCTGCACAGGACGCTGTGGCTGACGTGAATTCTGTTCATCGTTCTTATCCGCCATCTCAACAATCGACTGACAGATAACACTGTCCATGTAATCTTCAAACTGTTTTACAAATGTTTCTTTTTCCTGAGCTGAGATTTCAGAAAGAAGTGTACCGTCGTTCAAATCTTCTTTCATCATTTCAATCAAATCTTTTGCACACTGCACAGACTCGCTGAGCCCGTCGATATATGCGTTTTGTGTTTCGTCTAAATCATCTCTGGAGTATTCACCAGAATCAACTAACTCTTTGAAATTCATATATAGTCCTCCTTGTTATTGTTGCTCGTACTACTCTTTCAGCTTGATGCGTTTTGTATATTCCTTCATATATCCAGACAATACGATTCTTCGATTCGAGTTCAGACCATAACTCAAATCACATGTAGACAATGTTGCAAAATGATTTGAATCGGGAATCTCTGGGTTGTAGCCGACATCATCAAGTGTTCTTGAATACATAGACTGAAGAGCTACCTGATTCAGTTCATCTTCCGTGAAAGATGTCTGATAATGAATCGAATTGCTTGGAACTCTGGCAAAGGCATATACCTTACATCTCCATGTCTTAGCTGGAGTCAGAAGATAGAAATACGGATGTGAATCGAAGAAATCCTGAGCTGCAAAATACTTCAGGTTTGTGAAACGTCCGCCCGTCAATACGGAGTGTCCATAAATTACCGAATTCATATCCGAGAAATCTGCACTGGCAAAACCATCAAGGAAAATCGCACCATATTCGTCATAATACCCAGAAGCATCGGTTGAAAGATACCTCTTGTTATCTCCGCTTCTGTATACGAGTGGGAAATTGATATCACAGTCAGGAACGTATATCCAGCCGATAATATCTGGATTCTGAGCTTTTAATGCTTCCCAGTCAGGCTCTAGATATTTATCCTTGGTTACGACCTTTTCTGTTATGGCTTTTTCTCGTTTTACAACGACTTCCTTTTCTGTCCATAAGACATAGAGCTGAAAAGTACATAAAGCAAACACGATAAGGAGTATTGCGATAAAGAGTCTGTATAAGATATTTGATAGTCTTCTTCTGGTACGTTTTTTCACAGAAAACCTCCTTATAATGTTCTACTGTACAGTTAACCAGTTTCTAAATAGAATGGTTTCTAGAGAAAATCCTTCCTAACTATTCCACTGATGGTTTAATCAGACCAGTCTATGATGACAAAGGTGGAGCCCGACTAAGACGATGATATAGACTCCTGCTAAGAATATGTATTCACTTATGCCAAGTAGACGCACTCGCCCCCTAAGCAATGACATAGTTCTAACTTATACAAGGATGTTGTGCTGCTCTAAGAACCTAAAGGTTCACATGCTTAAGTACATTGGAGCAATGTACTCAAAGAACTGGTTGACCTATACCATGGGATAGGACTATCCAAGAGGAGATAGACAGATATATATATCATTAGCTCCCCCAGTTTTTTCCGTCCTCCTTAAGCAGTTTGGAGGACGGTTTCCCAGCTGATTCCCGACAGCTTCTTTCGAAGATTTAGAAGTGCTTTCCAACCAAAAACAACTACAGACTTAGAACGCTCCATACATATTTCTGGAATGTTTTCAAATCCAAGCATTTCACATAAGAAACTATGCATGTCGGCGTAGATGTGTTTCAGGTCTCCTTTTACAGTCTTGACAGAACATTTGAACTTCTTGGCAACTTTCTGGATACAGTCCTGAAGACTGATTTTATTGTCTTTCAAAAGGTTTGCCAGCATCTTTCTTCTCTGAAAGATTTCTTCCTGTTTGTTTGTACGGCCTGTTAAAAGATTATGAGTTTCTCTGTATTTGTACTGACGTTTTCTGGCTCTTTCTGTTTTCAAGACCTTCATATGCCTTGATTCTTCGTCGGTAATGTGAAGATTTCTTACGATTTTTCTTAATGAACTTGTATACAGATATCCTCTTGGAGGCATGCTTTGAGCTTCTACTTCTTCATCAGATAAAGGCGTATGAAGCATATCGTTAAGACGATGAGCACGTTTTAATCCTATTTCAATTGGATTTCTGTCGTAGATATTTTTCTCAAGAATAACAAACATCATATACTCTCTTGAACCGACTGAACCTGCGTTTTTATCCCATTTGCGAATACGGATCAAAGTCTTGAAATCTTCCAGAACTTCTTCTGCGTAGCTTTCCTGAGAATGTGGAGGAAGCTCACGGAAAGGATTTCTTGGCTTGTTTTTAGAAGTTGATGAGATTCTTTTTTTCTTTTTCTTCTTTGGTTCTGGATGATTTCTTTTATATTTCTTAACTTCTTTTTGATCATATGGAAGAAACTCATCAATGAACTGTTTCAAGGTGTAATCTGTTTCGTTTTCTTCCAGAATGGTTACAGGTTTTTTACTTTTTGAATTGATGCTTCCAGGAATTCGAATAACCTGCGTAACATTCATAGCTTTTTCATCCATGCCTTCTTTTTCAAACTTTTTCTGGATGGCTTTATAGACTGATTTATAGACTTCGGTACATTTCTTAGGAGCATGCTGAAAACAGTAGATGACATACAGTCCTCTACCTGAGTCGATTACAAACGTTGGCACAAATGGAAGCTTATCCTTGATATGTTTTTGATACATCTGCCAAGGAGTCAGATTTGAATATTCTTCGATTTTGTAGAAGTCAAAATCCATTGCAATTGCATTTAAATGACGAGCGTGTTCTGTTTTTTTCTGGCATCTGTCGAAACTGTTGATGCTGAAATACATGTCTTCTTTGTGTTCTGAACAGATTTCTGAGCATGCTGAAAAGAATTCTTCAGGCTTATACAGTCTGTCTGCAAAACATCTTGCAACATAGTCAGGCATGTATTTTTCGAAAAGATTCAGATTGGAATCATTATAGTTTAGTCCAGCTTCTTTTCCGTCTTTCGTGATAAAAAGCTGGTGTCCCAGAACAGCTGACCAGCATGTTCCGTTATCTTTGGAGTGCATTTTATCGGTAATCCCTTGGTGGATTCTTCGAATAACTCTTTCAGCTTCATTCACAATAAAACACACTCCTTTCCTTACGATTGTCTTTGCGATATACATTGAACCATACCATTATTTTACAGCGAAATTATTTTCTTTTCCGAAACTGTCACGTCACCTTCCTTTTACCGTGCTACTGAGTAAAATTTCTGGTTCATTGTAATAGTGAGAGGACTTTAAAAAGCTCTTATTTTAGAGAAAGGAGAAAATTTATGAGACGAGACTATGATGAATACGATGATTCTCAGTATGACGGATATGATGAAGAAGACAGCGGTGGTCGAAAAGGCGTGCTGATTGCAGGCATTGCTGCGATCTTAGTTGTTCTTTTTGGTGGCGGAGCATTTATTATGATGAACAGCGGTAATGATACAACACAAACCGCCTCAAATGATTCCAGCAATTCAGCAATCTATGTTCGAGCAGACAGAAAATTCGAATTAGGCGAAAAAATTGTGCTGTCTCCGTCGACGTTTGCGGATTCAAGAAGAATGTCATCTTCAGATATTTCCAAACTGAAACTGGATTCTAAACTAATGACGGATACATCCAAATATTCATACAACTCATCAACCAAGGCAGTTACGACAAAAGGAGCCAAGCTGCTTGAAGTCGGAGAATACTCCGTACAGCTGAGTCTGGGAAATGACGTAAAAACAGCCGAATTCAAAGTTGTAGACACAACAGCTCCTGAATTTACGAACTGGTCTGACAAAATCTACATAACGCAGGTAAGCAAGGAATCTGATGTCAACCTGAATCAGTACTTTGCGGTTACAGATTATGCTAAAACAACAATCAGTGTAAAACCAGACAGAAAAAACGGTACAAATAAGTTTGACGTAACCAAGGCTGGTGAATACAACATCATCGTTACAGCACAGGATGAATCAGGAAATAAAACGGAAAAGAAATGCGTTGTAGATGTACTGGCAGTAGACAGTTCATCAAAAACTCTGATGCTTTCAAAAACTACAGATACGATTTTAAAGAACGGCGAAGAAATCAAGAAGAACGAGGAAAAGAAAGAGGAGGAGAAAAAAGAAGAAGAAAAGAAGAATGAGAATACTTCAGAAGTTGTCATTCCAACTACGAAACCTTCGTCTCCAGTAACTCCAGAAACTCCAGAAGCCCCAGTTACACCAGCACCTGAAAAACCAGCAGTACAGGTTCCAGCAACTCCTGTTTCTACGATTGCTGATCAGAATGTGTATCGAGATGAACATGGAGAACTTTATCAAAGTATCAACACACTTCCAGCTGATGGATTTACTTACTTCTTCTCCGACGGAGTAAAACAGGGTGGATGGCAGAAGATTACTATTCAGGAAAACAGACATGATTATGTTCAGTATTATCTGTTCGATAATACAACAGGACGTATGCAGACTGGATGGTATACAAATGCGGATGGAAACAAGTTCTGGTTCGGACCAGAAGGCGATCAGCAGGACGGACGTATGCGTACAGGAATCGTCGTTATGGATGGAAAGAGATATGAATTCTCTAATGATGGTGTTCTGGTAAATACAACTGACGCTTCGTCTTCAGACAAGACAAATACTTCTGGTACTCATTTAGGACCTGACGCTGCAAAAGACCCAGAAAGCTCAATGCCATCATCAACTACAGGTATCAAAGGTACTATTGACCCAACAGATACGACAGTCTACAAAGATGACAAAGGAACACCTTATGAAGGATTTGTAACATTGAATGACAATGTTTACTACTTCAACAAGGGTATCAAACAGAATGGATTCATTGTTGTGAATGCTTCTAGACGTTATTTCTTTGACCCAAGCAACAAGTCAGCTATGTCTGTAGGTGAAATCAAGACAGGTGGTAAATGGTACCTTGCAAATACAAAAGGTGTCATTATGACAGGTCTGGTTCAGCTGAAGATTGTTGATGACAATGGAAATACAGCAACTCACTATTATGGATACGATACGACAGACGGGCACAAACTTTACGGCTATAAGAAAGTCGGAAACAAATACTACTGCTTCGATACGAAAACAGGGGAACGTTTGTATGGAGATGTTGTCAAGTACGTGAATAAAACAGATTCAAAAGATGTTATCTACGTTGAAAAAGGAAAAGAATCAAACTACGATTTATCTAAATACAACGAGAAACAGACAGCTCACTTCGGAACATCTGGTGCTTTGGAAGGCGAAGGATTCTCCGATTAATATCTGAAAACAGCAGGATTTAAATGTCCTGCTTTTTTTGTGGAAGATTAATAGATTCTAATTGAACTACTACGCGTGTTATTGTATAATATAGATGCTATCGACATATGCTACATTATATTCATATAATATTTTTATTGATTTGCTATTGCAATTATATGCGTTATATTGTATAATATATGTGTAAGAGATATATGTTACATTGTATTTGACAATGTTTATAGAAACGAAACTATACAGGAGGAGAACAATTATGTTAAAACAGGACTACGAGAGATTCAATACACTTATTCCGGATGAAATTTTCCAAATGACTTGCGATGAAGAAATTCCGTCAACGTGTGAAGCGTCTTCAAAAGAAGCAAATGCGTCTATCAAACGTTTCATGAAGGAAAACAAAATCAACAAGACTATGTTTGGACAAATGATTGGAATCAAAAAAGGAAGTACAGCCCGCGGTAAAATCAACGGTCAGTCAAGATTCACATCAGCTGAATTAGCTAGAATCAGCGAATTGACTCACATTGACATGGAAACATTGGAAAGAGAAAACCCAACACCTGATGTAAAACGTGATTTACCTTATATCGGTGAAAGAACAGAAACTTCCAAACAATTACGCATCAGAAACAATTCAAATCGCAGCATCACTCAAATCAAAATCAGATTATGCAATAACCACATTCGTTTACGCATGATGGAGGATGACGAAGTGATTCCTGCAGGTAAAGAATATATTATGGAATATGAACCAGAATGGGGAAGCCATATTGATATGTCAGTTGAATTTGATGGCGGTGAAAAGACTGCGGTAGAAGGATTCTGCTTAACAACTCACAATTGGATTAGTTTTGATAAGTATTGTGACTGGAATTCAACGACTGGTGGAACAACTTATTTGCTATTAAAACGCGATCCTGATTTTGGAGGATACATCAACGTAATGCCTATGGATAGACGTGAAGCTGATATCTTTATACATAAGTTTGGAGATGTTCCTAAATCACAGAACTTGACAGCTTTCTTGGCTACATCGACAGGTGAAGTTAACGGCGGCGAATACTGCATTATTGAGAATGCATAATCGTGCTATGCTACAATGTATTTAGCTATCCTTAATGGGTAGCTTTTTTTTGCCCGTTATACAAAAAGATAGGTTCACTATAGGTGTCTATATACGTTGTGTCTTTGACACTTAAAGGAGGAAATTATATGGATATGAATAATGTTTTTTGGCAGTGGTATATCACTGCATTTTGGGATTTGGTGATTTTTGCCAATTTATTTGGATTTTTCTTTTTTAAAAGAGAAATTCCAAAAGCAATTCGCTACCTAAAAGCAAACCCAGATTTATGGGTACCAGACTGGTACTATAGTCTGCAATATCGTATTCGAAGAATGAAGAAGCATAGCGCATAATGCTTCTTTTTTCTGTTTTATTTGTATCCATATTCCCTCTGCCCGATGGGAGACCGTCGGTTATTGCCTATGGTGGACTTCCTGATAGTGCTTGCTAATGAGAACCTCGTGACCTTAGTCATCGGGAGCAGTCAGGTACAGGAGAGCTAACTATATAAAATTCAAGTATTATTTATGAAAAAGTTTGAAAATATAA
>ENA-OUQP01001713-OUQP01001713.1-human-gut-metagenome-genome-assembly--contig:-NODE-1713-length-13907-cov-7.302339_pt1 | contig 13907 bp, 11 predicted proteins | sample MGYA00237951_ERZ548836 | MGnify/ENA primary metagenome ERZ548836 (study PRJEB26490, sample SAMN05194702) | human gut metagenome | biome: terrestrial biome; feature: human-associated habitat; material...
TACGAGATCAGCCTCGGTCTCGTGGGCTCGGAGATGTGTATAAGAGACAGATGCAACGGTTACGGCCACCGGCGGCGTGGAGACCAAAAAGGATAGTAACATCAAAAATTCGAAGCTCATTGCAAATGGCGGCATTTACACCAATGGAAAGTTCATTGTTGGAGAGGGCAGCGAGGTCATTGCCATTGGCAAGGATGCGAAGACTACGGACGGAAAAGCCCAAGGTGGTAATGCTCTCGGCTTCTGGAGCATCGGCAGCGGCTATGAGGTCCAGAAGGGCGGCAAGCTGACGGCGATTGGCGGCAATGCAGAGTCGGAAAGTGGCGATGCCACGGGAGGCAATGCCCTCTGGGGAGAGTATGGCGGCATCGTGTCCGCCGGTGAGACTACGCTCATCGGCGGCAATGCCAAGTCGGGCTCGGGCGAGGCCACCGGCGGCGATGCTATCACGGGAAACAGCTATTACTTTGAGCGGGTCACGGTGAAGGAGGGTACCTTCACTGCCGCAGGCGGAAAGGCAGAGAGCGCCACCAGTACAGCCACCAATGGCAACAGCGTTAAGATCACCCCGGTGAGTTACGGCGATGGTAGAAAGCCTGAGCTGAAGGTTGAGGAGGGCGGCACCTTTGTCACCGCCAAGCCGGGTGAGTCGGAGGACAATGGAAACGGCATCACCGGAGAAATCAAAATCAACACCCAGGGCGGCAAGATCGAAGAGGTCGAGAACGCCGAGGTAGTCAAGAAGGAAGACGGCACGGTTGATGTGGTCGGCGATCTGGTCGGCGTGGAGACCGGCAATCTCAAGTATGAGCTGACGGCTACGGTAGAGCCCACCTGCACCACCCCGGGCAAGCGGGTCTACACCTGCACCACTGAGGGCCATGTGGGTGAGACCTACGAGGAGACCATCGATGCACTGGGCCACCACTTTGTGGAGGGCGTCTGCACCCGCTGCGGCGCATCCGAGAGCAACGGCGGCTCCTCCGCTGTCACCCTGACCGTGACCGGTGCCGAGGCCTACGAGACCTCCATCGTCGATGGCCGGTACATCATCGCAGTGCCTGCTGAGACTGCCGTCCTTTCCGGCTGCCTGAGCAACCTGAAGGAGCTGAAGGCTCAGGGCGTGAACACCCTCGTGTTCCGCACCCAGCTCCGTGAGACCGCCTTGAACATCGACAGCATGCTGTCTCTGGGCGTGGACGACACCCTCTTTGCCCTCACCCACTCCGGTGAGAGCGCAGAGCTGACGGTGGGCGGTTTTGCACACAACGAGCTGCTCCACTAAATAACCACCTCCCCAAGGCGGAGAGCTTCCGCATCTCCCCGCTTTGTACGAAAAGCCCCCCGGCACTTCCGCATGGTGCCGGGGGGCTTTTTTGCGCCGGGAGGGGCGGAGGTTCAAAATTTTTTCATAATTCACTTGACAACAGGGTTTGTATGTAGTATACTCCACAGCAACCGAACAAACATACATACAAAGTGGGTTTGCGCCAAATGGGAGGAACATCATGAGAGAGCGAATGTGTTGACAGACAAAAACGACTCTGGCTGTGGGCCTCGTGTTCAAGGGCCACCACACCTATGTCGCCGCTGTGGGTACCATCTACGCCCACGTCGTTTCGGCTGTGGTCATCCCGCTGCTGATCTTCAGCATCATTTCCAGCATTGCTGATATGGCTCGTACTGCCGCCAATGTCGTCGGCGCTGCCGCCGCTACCACCCTTGTGGCTGCCACCGAAGGCCAGTTGGACAAGGCTGTGTACAATGGCGAGGTTGAAGCACCTGCTGCCGAGGCAGTCTGAGCACTTTTCAAAGTGCTTTTGAGACAAAACCTCAGGCACATGAAGTAAAATAAAGTCCGGACAGCCCGCTATGCAGAAAAAGCATAATGGGCTGTTTTCTTTATAAAAGAAAGATGCAGCACGAAACTGTACGCGGCAAAAGCACAAGTAATACTTATTTCACCTGAATTGTACTTCACATGAACACACATCAAGGGCAAAACTATACAAAATTCAAATCAAAATTTTGGTGTGCAGTTGGGCAAACTACAGAAATCGTTGGGTCGAGGGGATAAATTTGGCAAAAAGTCTTTTCTTTCGGCGGTGGACGATGTATAATGCCGCCAAGGCACAAGGGTGTGCAGAAAGCTCCAGAGGGGGAGCAGAACACCTTGTGCATTTTTCAGAAACAGTCGCTTTAATACGTTAAAGCGGTGTTAGAGAGGGGAAAAGATATTATGAGATTCGATCGTCGTATTTCGCGCCGCAGCTTTCTGGCAGCAGCAGGCGTATCCGCAGCAGCCCTGGCCCTGACGGCCTGCGGCGGCTCCGGCTCCACGGCAGCGTCTACCGCTGCCTCCACCGGTGCTTCCAGCGCAGCTGGCACTGCCGCAGGCGGCACCCTGAACATCATGCTGGAGACTGAGGTCCAGTCTCTGGACCCGCAGATCGCCACCGACGGCACCTCCTTTGAGGTCATCGCCGACTACACCGACGGTCTGATGCAGATGGATGCCGACGGCGCAGCTGTCCCGGCCCTCGCCGAGACCTACGACATCAGCGAGGACGGTAAGACTTATACCTTCCACCTGCGCGATGCAAAGTGGTCCAACGGTGACGCCGTCACCGCAGCCGACTTCGTGTTCGGCTGGCAGCGTGCTGTTGACCCCGCCAATGCTTCCGAGTATTCCTATATGCTGTCTGACATCGGCCAGGTGGTCAACGCCGCAGAGATCATTGCCGGCGAGAAGCCCGTCACGGATCTGGGCGTGACCGCAGTGGATGACAAGACCCTCGAAGTTCAGCTGAACGTCCCTGTCAGCTACTTCCTGAGCCTGATGTACTTCCCCACCTTCTACCCTGTCAACGAGACATTCTTCAACACCTGCAAGGATACCTTCGGCACCAGCCCCGACACCGTCCTGTCCAACGGTGCATTCATCCTGACCGACTACCAGCCCGCTGCTACCGCATTCGAGCTGACCAAGAACCCCGACTACTACGACGCTGCAAACATCGCTCTGGATGGTCTGGCTTACCAGGTCATCAAGGACAGCCAGCAGGCTCTGATGAGCTACCAGACCGGTGCTCTGGATCTGACCCTGCTGAACGGTGAGCAGGTCGATCAGGTCAAGGATGACCCCGAGTTTACCAGCGTGGGCGCTGGCTACCTGTGGTACATCAGCCCCAACATCGACGGTGTGCCTGAGCTGGCAAACGAGAACCTGCGCAAGGCGATGACCTTTGCTCTGGACCGCGACGCCATTACCGGCGACGTCCTGAAGGATGGCTCTGCTCCCTGCTACACCGCCGTTCCTCCGCAGTTCGCCACCGGCCCGGACGGCAGCGATTTCAGCGCCGACCAGACCAAGTACGCCGATTACTGCGCATTCGATGCAGCCAAGGCAGCCGAGTATTACGAGACCGCAAAGAGCGAGCTGGGCAAGGACAGCTTCTCCTTCGATATGATCGTTGATGCCGATGATGCACCTCAGAAGGTGGCACAGGTCGTTAAGGAGCAGCTGGAGACCACCCTCCCCGGCTTCACCCTGAACCTGACCGTCGAGCCCAAGAAGCAGCGTGTGCAGGATATGCAGGACGGCAACTTCGAGGTCGCCCTCACCCGTTGGGGACCCGACTACGCCGACCCCATGACCTATCTGGGTATGTGGGTCACCGGCAACTCCAACAACTACGGTCTGTGGAGCGACGCCGAGTATGACTCCATCATCGCAGAGTGCACCACCGGCGACCTCTGCACCGACCCCGAGGGCCGCTGGGCAGCTCTGTACGATGCAGAAGCCATCGTTCTGGAGCAGGCAGTCATCTTCCCGCTGTACGGTCAGTGCAACGCCGAGATGATCTCCAGCGCTGTTACCGGTGTGGAGCATCACCCCTGCGCTCTGAACCGTGTGTACAAGCGCACCGTGAAGAACGCCTAAATTGAATCGCTGAACATAAGGCCGCACAGTGGCCCGCAAAAGCCACTGTGCGCCTTTTTGCCATTGCACCTGTCCGCGGCCTACGCACGATTGACCGCCGCGGTCACATAAAGGGGGTTCACCTGACGTGAAAAAATATACGATCAAGCGTATCCTCACTTCGCTGTTTACGCTGCTGGCCATCCTGCTGGTGCTGTTTATCCTGATGCAGCTGATGCCCGGCTCGCCCTTCAACGACGAAAAGCTGACAGCCGATATGAGAGCCGCGCTCTATGCAAAATACGGTCTTGACCAGCCGATCTACATCCAGTTCTTCCGCTACGTGGGCAATATGCTCCGGGGCGATCTGGGTGTGAGCTACAACATTTCCAAGAACACGCCCATCTCCCAGCTCATCCAGTCCCGCCTGCCCATCTCCATCCAGATCGGCGGCATGGCCGTCACGCTGGGCGCGCTGGTGGGCCTCGTGCTGGGCATCATCGCTGCCCTCAAGCGGGATACCATTTTTGATACCATCGCCACCATCATCTCGGTCATCGGCGTGTCGGTGCCGTCCTACGTTTTCGCACTGGCCCTGAGCTACACCTTCGGCTTCAGGCTCCGCTGGTTCCCGATGCTGTTCTCCGCCAAGGATGTCTTTGGTTCGAGTGTCTTGCCCAGCGTGTCGCTGTCCATGTTCACCATGGCATCCATCGCCCGCTTTACCCGAAGCGAGATGATAGAAGTCCTCGACTCCGACTATATGCTGCTGGCCGAGAGCAAGGGCATCTCCGGCCCGGCGCTGATCTTCCGCCACGCCCTGCGCAATGCGCTTATCCCTATCATCACCGTGCTGGCCCCGCTCATCGTTGATTTGATGACCGGCTCGCTGGTGGTCGAGAAGATTTTCGCCATCCCCGGCGTGGGCAGCCTGCTGGTGACGGCCATCCAGTCCAACGACTACAACGTGGTCATTGGTCTGAGCTTCATCTACAGCGCCATGTACATTGGCATCATGCTGGTCGTTGACCTGCTGTACGGCATCATCGACCCGCGCATCCGTCTGGCAAAGGGGGACGACTGATATGGCAGAAAAAGCGATCCGACTGGGCGGCGAAAGCACCGCCGCAGCCATCACGCAGGCCGTGCAGGAACTGTACCCTGAGCACAAGTTCACCGAGGCAGAGTTTGCCCGGAAGGACAACGCCGCTGAGATCGCGGTGGATACCAACTTCGCGGCCCAGAGCTTCTGGAAAGACGTCCGCATCCGCTTCTTCCGCAAGAAGAGCGCCGTGCTGGGCCTCGTGATGATCATGATCATCCTGCTGCTGGCCATCTTTGGCCCGGGAATGAATGCTTATACTTATTCCGGCCAGGATCTGAGCCAGAAGAACTTCGCGCCTCGCGTCCCCGGCATCGAGCAGTTCGGCATTCTGGACGGCAGCGAGAAGATGAGCACGACCACCGGTACCAAGATCGTCAACAACTATGTCGAAAAAGGCAAGGATGACGTCTACTACTGGTTCGGCAGCGACCTCTATGGCCGCGACATCTGGACCCGTACCTGGGAAGGCGCCCGCGTCTCCCTGATCATCGCCGTGGCGGCTGCCGTCATTGATATGGTCATCGGCATGAGCTATGGCCTCATCTCGGGCTACTTCGGCGGCAAGGTGGATATGCTGATGCAGCGCTTTCTTGAAGTTGCCAACGGCATCCCCCGTCTGGTCATCGTTACACTGCTGCTTCTGGTGCTGCAGCCCGGCATGATCACCATCATCTTCGCCCTGATGCTGACCGAGTGGGTGGGCATGAGCCGCATCGCCCGCGCTGAGATGCTCAAGCTGAAGGACCAGGAATTTGTTCTGGCTTCCCGCACTCTGGGTGCCGGCAGCTTCTTTATCATCTTTAAGGAAGTGCTGCCCAACATCATCGGACCCATCATCACCCAGGTCATGTTCAGCATCCCCACCGCGATCTTTACCGAAGCATTCCTTTCCTTCGTGGGTCTGGGCATCCCGGTGCCGCAGTGCTCGCTGGGTTCCCTGATCAGTGAGCTGTACAACAGCTTCACCACCCATCCCTATCAGATCATCCCGCCCATCGTGGTCATGAGCCTGCTGATGCTCAGCTTCAACCTGCTGGCCGACGGCCTGCGCGAGGCACTTGACCCCAAGATGAAGAGTATGTAAGGAGGCGCACAACATGCCTGATACGAAAAGAGAACAGGTCTTGTCGGTGCGAGACCTTGATATTACCTTTAAGACGACGGCTGGCCCCGTCCACGCCATCCGCGGCGTGAACATCGACCTGTACAAGGGCGAGACGGTGGCGCTGGTGGGTGAGTCTGGTTCCGGTAAGTCCGTCACCATGAAGGCAGCCATGGGCATTCTGGCCCAGAACGCCAAGGTGAACAGCGGCAGCATCCGGTTCAGCTACCATCACGCCGACGGCAGTCCTGAAACCGTCGATCTGCTGCAAAAAGATAAAAAGTGGATCCGCCGCCACATCAACGGCAAGCGCATCGCCATGGTCTTTCAGGACCCCATGACCAGCCTTGACCCCACCATGACCATCGGCAAGCAGATCATGGAAGGGATGCTCTGGCACTTCAAGATGCCCAAGGCTGAGGCATATCAGAAGGCCCTCAAGCTGCTGGAAGAAGTCGGTATCACGGACGCCGAAAAGCGGATGAAGAGCTACCCGCACCAGCTGTCCGGCGGTATGCGTCAGCGCGTGGTCATCGCCATCGCGCTGTCCTGCGACCCGGACCTGCTCATCTGCGATGAGCCCACCACCGCACTGGATGTGACCATTCAGGCAAAGATCCTCGAGCTCATCCGCAGCATCCAGAAGGAGCGCGGCATTTCGGTCATCTACATCACCCATGACCTCGGCGTCGTGGCAAAGGTGGCCGATTATGTCGATGTCATGTACGCGGGCAAGATCGTGGAGACCGGCACCATCGACGAGATCTTCTACGACCCACGCCACCCCTACACCTGGGGTCTGCTGTCGGCCATGCCCGACCTCGATACCGCCGACGAGCGTTTGTACACCATCCCCGGTTCGCCGCCGAACCTGCTGCATGAGAAGGCCGGCGACGCCTTCGCGCCCCGCAACAAGTACGCGCTGGAGATCGACGACGAGATCGACCCGCCCATGTTCAAGATCAGTGACACCCACTTCGCAGCTACCTGGCTGCTGGACCCCCGCGCTCCCAAGGTGGAGATGCCGCCTGAGCTGAAAGACCGTGTGGCCCGTATGAGCGCAGAAGCAAAAAAGATAGAGGAGGCGGAGTAAATGGCAGCACAGAGCGCTACCCCTCTTCTGAAGGTCGAGGGATTGAAGCAGTATTTCAAGGTGAACAAGAACTTCACCGTCAAGGCCGTGGACGATGTCAGCTTTGAGATCTATCCCGGCGAGACGTACGGTCTGGTGGGCGAGTCCGGTTCGGGAAAATCCACCATTGGCCGCAGCATCATCCGGCTGTATGACCCCACCGCAGGCAAGATCACCTTCGACGGGCAGGACATCAGCGGACGTCTGTCTCACGCCCAGAACAACACCCTGCGCACCCAGATGCAGATGATATTCCAGGACCCGATGGCGTCCCTGAACCCCCGCAAGAAGGTGGAGGACATCATCGGCGAGGGTCTGGACATCCACCATATGTACAAGACCCAGGACGAGCGCCGCGAAAAGGTGGAGAAGATTCTGGAGAAGGTCGGCCTTGCACCCGAGCACGCTGAGCGCTACCCCCACCAGTTCTCCGGCGGCCAGCGCCAGCGCGTCGGCATCGCCCGCGCCCTCATCATGAACCCGAAACTCATCATCGCCGACGAGTGCATTTCGGCACTGGACGTGTCGATCCAGGCACAGGTCGTCAACCTGATGAAGGACATCCAGCAGGAGACCGGCACGGCCTACCTGTTCATCGCACACGACCTGTCCATGGTCAAGTACATCTCCGACCGTATCGGTGTGCTCCATCTGGGCCATCTGCTGGAAACGGGTACCACGGAAGAAATTTTTGCGGATCCCATCCATCCCTACACCCGGAGCCTGCTGTCGGCTATCCCGCTGCCGAACCCGGTGGTGGAAAAGCGCCGCGTGGCCGAGACTTACGACTATGCCACTTCCGGCATCGACTACAGCGAAGGCACCAGCCACCTCGTCAGCGGCAGCCACTACGTCAAGTGTACCGATGAAGAGTTTGCAAAGTGGTGTAAATAAAATGAAAACGCAAGTCTCTTGACAACCTGCGTTCTAACGTCTATAATGAAGACAAAGAAAGGCGCTGCCCGCACAGTGGTCAGCTCCCTCCTCTATCACGGAAATTTAAGAATAAATGACCGCTTGAGTTTGGTAGACTGTAGGGCGGTCATTTTTCTTGTCATTTTTTAGAATAGTGCTTTGCCCGAGGCTTGTCACGAAAGACATCCCTCGAGACCATCCATGTCACATTGATGACACCGATGATGACTGTGGCCAAAAGGTTCAGTGCAGAAAAAACAATATTCAAAATATCCATGATGGATTTCCTCCTTCAAGTCTTTCATGTATCAATGATTAAGACCATCCGGAGGATGACAAAAATTGGACTTCCTCCGGACGGCACACGGAATGTGATGCCGAGGAGGGAGCATGACCGCTGCACTTGCAGGACAGCGCCTTTCTAATCACAGAATAACACAAATAGCAATGGATTTCAATGGCACGGCCTACCTTATATAGTGGGGCTCAAAATGTTTTCGGGCAGGGCGTTGTATTCCACACGGAAATTTGGTATCATATACAAATACGGCTTTTGTTATGTGACGCGGCGCGATTTGCGCCCGGAGAGATATTGGGAGGAACGATATGATAATTCCCGGCATCCTGTTTCTTTTTGGATTGCTCTGCCTTATCAAGGGCGGTGACTGGTTTGTGGACGGCGCATCGGCGCTGGCCCGCCGGTTCCATCTGCCGGAGCTTCTCATCGGCGCAACGGTGGTGTCCGTCGGCACTACCCTGCCCGAGGTGATGGTGTCCACCATCTCGGCAGTGTCCGGCCACGGCGAGATCGCCTACGGCAACGCCATCGGTTCTGTCATCTGCAACACGGCCCTCATCGCGGCCATTACGGTGGCCGTGCGGCCCGGCAAGGTGGACCCGAAGACCCTGCGTGTGCCGGTGGCTTTCTTCTTTGCAGCTGCGGCCATCTACTGCGTGGCAGCTTACGGCATGGGCCGCTTTACCCGTCCGATGGGCCTGCTGATGCTGGGGATGTTCGTGGCCTACATGGCGGCGAATGTCTGGCAGATGAAAAATGCCCCGGCAGAACCGGAGCATGAGGAAGAGCCGATGGGCATCGGAAAAATCGTCCTGCTGCTGGTGGTGGGCGCAACCCTCATCGCGCTGGGCGCGAACCTGCTGGTGGACAACGGCACCATCATCGCGCAGGCGATGGGCGTGCCGGAATCGGTCATCGCGCTGACCTTCGTGGCGCTGGGTACCTCGCTGCCTGAGCTGGTCACGGCCATTACTTCGCTGATGAAGGGCCACAGCGACCTCTCGCTGGGCAATGTCGTGGGTGCGAATGTCTTCAACCTCGTGCTGGTCAGCGGCATGTCGGTGACACTGGCACCGTTTGAGATCCCTCAGAGTGCGACCCTGTTCGGTATCAACTCGAGTCTGGTGCTCGAGCTGCCCGTGATGCTGCTGGTGATGGCGCTGCTGACCATCCCGGCGCTGGTGCGTGGAAAGCTCTCCCGTGTGCAGGGTGTGGCGCTGCTCTGCATCTATGCCGCATTCTGCGCAGTGCAGTTTACAATGTGAAACCGCGCAAATCGACAAAAAGCAGGCTTTTTTCGGTTGACAGGCGTTGACAGGATCCTTTATTATAAGAGTATAAAATGGTTCGCCCAATAGGGTGGACAGAGAAAATGACCGCTGCGGAACAGGAGACCGCAGCGGTCATTTTTTGCTTGTCTTGAAAAATGCTATCAGGAAACGAACACAGCCACAACGAGCGCCTGATTGCCGATGACGCCGACGGAAAGGCCGGTCTTCTGGCTGGCGGCGCGCTGAAAACTCTTAGAGTAAACAAGAAGACTCCGATTGGTGAGGAGGGTGAGGGCGACACCACTGAGGTCGGCATCTTCCCGCAAGGCACCATCTTCCAGAACATCGGCGCTGAGAAGAGCATAGCTCACCCAATATGTCTCGTCGGGAGAAGGCGAAAGCCTGTTCAAGACTACAGCGGCACAATTTGCAAACCCGGTAACCTCGTTCGCAGACAGTAGCTCGATGGCAGCGGCTGCATTGTTGCCAGATTTCTTCTGGATGCACAGGAAGATCGTCTCGGCGACAGAGTCGGCACCTGGGATATAGGAGTCCTGGGTAGTCTCGGGGCGACGGATGACTATGGTGTTCAGGGCGGCGAGCAGTTTCTCCTTTCCCTGGGAGGTGTTTTTTGAGGGAACATTGTCCGGCAGGATGAGCGGCCCGGCCCCAGCCTGACAGCTGCAGAGCAGGAGCAGGATGCTGAGAACAGCTCCACAAATAAAACTGCATCGTCTGACATACTGCATCATGGTGGGACCTCCTGTCGGTATGGCACGATTTCACTGAAATGGAGTAGAAACGATGGAATCCAACTCGCAGCAACACTTTTCATCTCTTATGACACAATGATATGATTTCGACGACAGAATGTCAATGTTTTTGAGAAAACTCGCAAAAATCTGGAAAGATAGCCAATGAAAACCGTTGAAATTTGACGTATCAGACAATTTTCGAGAAAATGAACAGCAGCCCCGCCTGAAAAGCGGGGCTGCTGCAATTACTGGGGGATATTGAGCTTTTTACTCGAGTCTCAGGCTGTCCAGCACTTCATTCACTACATCCAGCGCCACCTGTCCGGGTGCGCTGGCCTGCCCGGGGTTGGCGAAGGTCATGGCAGAGCTGAACGTCTCTCCGCACAGGCGGCTCACTACACCCAGCGCACCCATGCTCATGGTGATGACGGGCGTTTCGGGGTGCTGCTCTGCCATCTCTGCGGTGGCGGCCAGCAATTCGAGGACGTCAGACGGCGAGTTCGGCATCACAGCCAGTTTGGGCAGGTCGGCTCCGGCCTGCTGCATGGCGGTCAGGCGTGTGACCATCTCCGTCCGGGACGGCGTTTTGTGGAAATCATGGCTGGAACAAACCACTGTGACACCGGCCTTGTGCGCCTGCCCGATGAGGGCCGGAAGTCCTTCTCGATTCGGGAAGAACTCGATGTCAAGCAGGTCGGCACAGCCGCTGACACAGACCGTGCCGCAGAAATCAGCGTATTGCTGCCGCGTCAGGGAGGCTTCTCCCCCCTCTGCTTTGGTGCGAAAGGTCACGAGCAGGAGTTTTTCGCCCAGCGCTGCTCGCAGACCGGACAGCACCCGCTTCCGTGCGGCAGCATCCAGAGCATCAGAAAACCAGTCGGCCCGCCACTCGATGCAGTCGGCCTTCAGCGCGGACAGCCGCCTGGCCTCACGGAGAATATCGTCCTCTGTGCGGGCGACGATGGGCAGGATGACTTTCGGACGGCCTGCGCCGATGCAGCAGCCGCGGATGGTGATGCTGGACATGATATAACTACCTCACTGCAAAAAAGATACTTTCATCATACGGCCTGCCCCGCTGCTTGTCAAGCCTGCCGGAGCAAAAACCGAAAGCAAGCCGCTTTTTGTGGAAATTTGCACTTGCGGGATGGCCGAAAATCGTTTACAATAAGCGCAGCAAAGGCAGTGTGGCCCGCATGGGGCTGCGCTGCCTTTTTCGTTTTGGGAGGGAAAGAAAATGAAGGAAATGAAAACGACTGCGCAGGTGCTGGTGGACTGTCTGGAAGCTGAGGGCGTTGATGTGATGTTTGGCATTCCAGGCGAAGAGACGCTGGATCTGATGTTTGCGATTCGAGACAGCAAGATACGCTTCATCCCGGTGCGCCACGAGCAGGGTGCGGCCTTTATGGCGGATGTCTATGGCCGTCTGACCGGCCGGGCCGGCGTCTGCCTGTCCACCCTTGGCCCCGGTGCTACCAACCTTGTCACCGGTGTGGCGGATGCTTATCTGGACGGTGCGCCGCTGGTGGCCATCACGGGCCAGGTCGGCACTGACCGGATGCAGCTCACCAGCCACCAGTACCTTGACCTGACCGCGATGTTTGAGCCTATCACCAAGCGCTCGAAGCAGATCATCCGCCCCGACACGGTGGGCGAGATCGTGCGGCTGGCCTTCAAGCACGCCGAAAAGGGCAAGCCGGGCGCGACCCATATCGACCTGCCCCAGAATATTGCAAAAATGCCCGCCGACGCTGTGCCGCTCAAGCGCCAGCAGATGCATGAGGTCTATGCCGACCCGACCCACATTGCAGCGGCAGGAAAAATCATCAGTGAGGCGAAAAATCCGGTCATCCTTGCAGGCGCGGGTGCGGTGCGCGGCCATGCCGCCGCTGCTGTCACCGAGCTGGCTGACCGCCTGCACATCCCGGTGGTCAACACCATGATGGCCAAGGGCATCATCCCGATGGATGACAAATACAGCCTCTGGACCATCGGCATCCCGCAGAAAGACTATGTCAACCAGCTCTTCGACCGGGCGGATGTGGTCATCGCGATCGGTTACGACATCGTGGAGTGCGCACCGGCCAAGTGGGGCGCACGGGAGAATATGACCATCGTCCACATCGACAGCGCCCCCGCCGATGTCAACAAACGGTATCAGCCCGCTGTGGAAGTGGTGGGCGACATTTCAGAAAGCCTGTATGAGATCCTGCGCTGCGCCCACCGCACCGGTGAGCCGGAATTTGCACTGGCTCTCCGCCAGACGATGGTGGCAGAGCATGAGGCAATGGCGGCGGACGACAGCTGCCCCATGAAGCCGGCGCGCATCCTCGCCGATGTCCGGAAGGTCATGGGCCGCGACGACATCGTGGTCAGCGATGTGGGAGCCCACAAGATGTGGATCGCCCGCCACTACGACTGTTATGAGCCCAACACCTGCCTCATCTCCAACGGCTTCGCCAGCATGGGCTTCTCCATCCCGGGTGCGTTCGCGGCAAAACTTCTCTATCCGGAGAAGAAGGTGCTGGCGGTCTGCGGCGACGGCGGCTTCATGATGAACAGTCAGGAGCTGGAAACAGCGGTGCGGGAGCATGTGCCTTTTGTGACCCTCATCTGGGAGGACTCCAGCTACGGTCTCATCAAGTGGAAAGAGCAGGAGCAGTTCGGCGGCGAGCACTGCTATGTGGACTTTTCGAATCCCGATTTCAAGCTGCTGGCAGAGGCTATGCACTGTAAGGGCTATCGTGTTGAGAAGGCAGAGGAACTTATCCCCACGATGGAAGAGGCTTTCAAACAGGATGTCCCCAGCGTCATCGTGGTGCCGGTGGACTACAGTGAGAATATGAAGCTCACGGAACACCTCAAGCAGGTGTATGCCCAGAAGTAACTATTATATATAAGAGAGCATCCGTTTGTCCAATGAGGGCGGCGGATGCTCTTCTTATTATATATAGTGTACTGCCCCTCCCACTGGGAGGGGCAGCACACCGCAGGCGTGCTGAACGGGTGTCAAAGCAGGGACTGATTTCAAGCAAAAAACTAGCGGATGTATACAAAAGCGAAAAAAGAGCAAAAAACTTGCAAAAAAGGCTTGCAAAGTGGCCCGACGTATGGTATTATACTTGAGCGCCAAGTGCTGAGACAAAAGAATGACTTCTGAGTCCCAGCTGGAAGTAAAGCGAAAAGAACCAATAGACGTCCGAAAGTTCCGGCCAGCGCCGAGAAACCGAGAACGCTCCAAGTTCGCCAGAGAGATCTGAATCACGAAAAACTTCGAAAAAAAAAAGAGCTTGACAAAAAATCACTTCTGTGATAAAATAATCAAGTCGTCAGCCGCTTGGCTGAGGCGCTTACAGGACCTTGAAAATTGAACAATATCGAAAAACTTGTAACGGAACCTATTTTCG
>ENA-OUQP01001725-OUQP01001725.1-human-gut-metagenome-genome-assembly--contig:-NODE-1725-length-13844-cov-4.482414_pt1 | contig 13844 bp, 10 predicted proteins | sample MGYA00237951_ERZ548836 | MGnify/ENA primary metagenome ERZ548836 (study PRJEB26490, sample SAMN05194702) | human gut metagenome | biome: terrestrial biome; feature: human-associated habitat; material...
TACGAGATCAGCCTCGGTCTCGTGGGCTCGGAGATGTGTATAAGAGACAGGCCCTTGCCTCTCGCTCTGCGGCGTGGGTCTGAACGTACTCGGCGCCTACGCCCTCGCGCTCCCAGCCCGCGGCGACCTTGAAGCCAACGGGGGAGAGGAGGATCTCGCAGGCGAGCTCGGCAAGGGCGCCGGTGATGGAGCAGGTAATGACCTGCAGCCACGTCCAGCCAAAGAAGACGTGCGAGACCACGATGGCGAACACGAGGTTGTCAACGAGCTGGCCGACGCCCGTGCTCACGTAGCTGCGAAGGGCGAACGTGGCGAAGCTGCCGTTGTCGGTGAGGTGGCCGATGAACTGGTTGAGGTGCGAGTTCACGAACGACGAGCACAGCATCGCCAGCGAGCTGCCGAGGACGACGTACCACGAGCCGCCGATGGTGGCGTTGAGCGCGGCATTGACCTCGAGAAAACCGGTGTCATAGTAGGCGCCCCACATGCCGGGCGCGAGGCTGATGAGCCAGAACAGGACGCTCACGGCGAGGTTGATGCCCAGGGCGAGAAGCGACACCTTGACGGAGGCCTTGGGCCCGAAGCGCTTGCAGATCATGTCCATGCAGAGGAAGGACACCCACGAGAGGGTGAAGCCACAGTCGAGCGCGAGCCACGGAAGGCTGATGAGCTCCTTGTTTGCGAGGAGGTTCATCAGGATAACGCTCACGACGAAGCAGGTGACGGTGGACGCAGGGATGCTGCGCAGGAGGAGCTTGTAGTCCTCCAGGACGTTCTTGATCATGCGGTTGTCTCTCTTTCCTTTGGTTTTAGCTTCTATCGCGCTGGATATCGGAGTAGAACAGCGCGGGCGGCGGATCCGCCGCAGGACATGGTAGCAAAAGCGCGTGGTGGTCGCGTGCCGGGCATGGCGAGGCGCGCCGGCGGCGTGGCGGTCGCGTGCTGGCGGCACACCGCTAGCGGTGCCTGCCTCGCCAGACTGTCGCGGAGCAGCCGTTCGCTGCTTTGAACGCCTGTGCAAAGGCCGATTGCTGCGGAAACCCAAGCAGCTCAGCGATTTGCGCTATGGAAAGCGAGCTATCCGCGAGGAGGTCTTGCGCGCGCTCCATGCGGCGCCTGCGCATGTAGTTGCCCAGGGACTCTCCCGTCTCGGCTTTAAAGACGGCGCAGAGTCTGGAGCGGCTGGTGTAGAGGCTTGCGGCGAGTTCGTCGATGCCTACGCGCTGTCCGCCGTCGAGCGCTCGCTCGACGGCGGCGGCCGCCTCCCTGGCGAGGCCCGCGCTTGCCCGCGTTCCCGCCGCCCGCAAGGCCTGCCCGCAGGCGGCGTGCGAACAGGCGAGCTCGGCGACCATGGTATCCACGACGCCTCGCATGAACACATGGCCGCCCGCCGAGCGGGCACGCTCTTCGCTGACCCGTCGCAGCGCGTGGTAGATAGCGGATACCGCCTCGTCGCACCACGGCTCAGCAAACGCCTCGAAGAGCCCTGTGAACTCGGTGGGGTAACGACCCTCGAGCTCTTCGAAAAAGCCTGGCAAGAAGAGCACGGAGCGCGAATGATAGAGCTGTCCCGCAAACAGCGGGCTCAGCTCCTCGCCGCAGTTGTCTTGGATAAAGCTGCATACCGCGTTGTTCGGCCAGGAGCCGCGCAGCGGCATGAGGGTGACGGGCGTGATTCCGGCGTCGGGCATGCATGTGAGCGTCGGTACGCTGACTTCGCTTACGCAGGCGTACGGCTCGGGCGTGCGCTCCAAAAGGTGCATGTCGCGCGCAGGGGTGATGAAGTGCTCCATCACAAGGCAGGTGGGGGAGAGGGGCACGACCCATGCCCGCCCATGCGCCTGATCGCTTGCCACCTCACCGGTAAAGACCGTGCCTCTGTCCTTGAGCTCGATGCCGAACTGCTCGAACTGCGGCGCGTAGAGCTCGGTTATGTCGGCTGGCGTGCGTCGCATTTACAAAAACGTCCCCTTCCCTTGCCGAATCGTCCGCGTTCGACTGAGCTGTAAGTCAAGGCTAATAACCTAATGATAAGTTCGTAGAGGCTAACTCTCAAGCCGTTAGAAAGGAATCGCATGGACGGGGAGAAGAAAAAGGAAGGCGGGGGCATCGGCGAGCTGCTTGCGTACGCCGGTGACCGCAAATGGCTCACGTACCTTGGGATGGGGTTGTCGGCGGCGTCGCAGCTCTTGGGCTTCGGGCCCTATGTGTGTATCTGGCTCGCGGTGCGCGACCTCCTCGCCGTGGCGCCCAGTTGGGGCGAGGCCGCGGGTATCGCGATGTACGGGTGGTGGGCCGTGGCGTTTAGCCTGACGAGCATCGTGGTCTATTTCGCGGGCCTCATGTGCACGCACCTGGCGGCGTTCCGCTGTGCGTCCAACATCCGCAAAACCACAAGCGAGCACCTGCTCAAGCTGCCGCTCGGATACTTCGACTCGCATGCCACCGGCGAGCTCCGCCGCATCGTGGACGGCTGCGCCGCCTCGACCGAGACGCTGCTCGCGCACATGCTCCCCGACATCTCGGGCGCCATTGCCATGGTCGCAGGGCTGCTCGTGCTCCTCTTTGCCTTCGACTGGCGCCTGGGCGCGTCCTGCCTCGTTTCCGTGGCGGTGTCCTTCGCCGCAATTGCGAGCATGATGAGCGGCAAGGGCGGCCGGTTCATGAAGGCCTATATGGGTGCGCTCGTACGTATGAACAAAACCGGCACCGAGTACGTGCGCGGCATCCCCGTAGTTAAGGTGTTCCAGCAGACGGTCCACTCGTTCAAGGCGTTTCACGACGCCATCGTCGACTACGCGCGCATGGCGCAGGACTACGCCGGCACGTTCTGTCGGGCGCCTCAGGTCGCGAACCTCACGGCCCTGAACGGCCTCGTGGCGTTCTTCTTGCCCGTGGCGCTGCTGCTTGCCCCCGGGGAGTCGGATTTTGCCCGGTTCGTGGCCAACTTCGCGTTCTACTCGATCTTCTCGGCTGTGGTGCCCACCGCGATGACCAAGCTCATGTTCGTGGGCGAGGCCTCGCAGATGAGCGCCGACTCACTGGCTCGCATCAGGAGCGTCATGGAGATCGAACCCCTCGCCGTCACGGCTGCGCCCAAGCACCCGTCGGGAAACAGCGTGCGCTTCGACGACGTGAGCTTCACCTACGAGGGCGCCGAGGTCCCCGCCGTCGACCACGTGAGCTTCGACGTCCCCGCCGGCAGCACGCTTGCGCTCGTCGGCCCCTCGGGCGGCGGCAAGTCCACGTGCGCCTCGCTCATCCCGCGCTTCTGGGACGCGACTTCGGGCCGCGTTCTTGTGGGCGGCGTCGACGTGCGCGACATTAACCCGCACGAGATCATGGATCACGTCGCCTTCGTGTTCCAGACAAACAAGCTTTTCCACCAGACGCTCGCAGACAACGTGCGCGCCGCGCGGCCCGACGCCACGGATGAAGAAGTGCGCGAGGCTCTCGCCGCCGCCCAGTGCGACGACATCGTGGCGAAGCTGCCGCGGGGCATCGACACCATGCTCGGGACCGGCGGAGCGTATCTTTCCGGTGGAGAGGTCCAGCGCGTGGCGCTCGCCCGCGCGATCCTCAAGGACGCACCCATCGTCGTGCTCGACGAGGCGACCGCCTTCGCCGACCCCGAGAACGAGGCCCTCATCCAGCGCGCATTTTCGCGCCTGGCCGAGGGGCGCACGGTCATCATGATCGCCCACAGGCTCTCGACCGTCGTTGGCGCGGACAAGGTCGTGGTGCTCGACCAGGGTCGTGTTGCGGAGAGTGGCACGCACAAGGCGCTTCTTGCAAAGGGCGGCCTCTACGCAAGGATGTGGGCCGACTACGAGCAGGCGGCCAGTTGGAAGATTACTGCCGCGGTTGCTGATGCCGCCGCGGTTGCTGATGCCGTCGCGAAGGGAGGCGAGGCCTAGATGTTCGCCTCATTCAAGAAGAAGTACTTCCTGTCCGATAAGGGCATTGCAGGTGTCAAGCGCGGCATCTTCTGGACTACGCTCACCAACCTCGTCATCATGGCGGGCATGGGATTTCTGTTCCTGACCATGGCGGGTTTCATCGACCATCTTATGACGGGCGCGGACCTGCCCTCCGTCCTTCCGATCGCGGGAGGGCTCGTGGTCTTTCTCGTGTTGCTCTTTGCCTCCAACTGGCAGCAGTACTACTACTGCTACTGCATCTTCTACGAGGAGTGCGGCAACCAACGCATCGACATCGCCGAGCGCCTGCGCAAGCTTCCGCTTTCGTTCTTCGGCCGTCGTGACCTCGCGGACCTCACCGAGACCATCATGGGCGACGTCCAAGCCATGGAGCATGCCTACAGTCACGTGCTGAGCGAGCTGTGGGGCGCCGTCATCGCGAGCGCCGTCGTGTTCGTGGGGTCGCTCTTCTTCTGCTGGCAGCTGGCCATCGCGGCGTTTTGGAGCGTGCCCGTGGCGTTTGCCGTCCTGTATCTCACCCGGGGTCCCATGACGCCGGTGTTCGACCGCGTCCGTGCCGAGAAGGTCAGGGTCACCGAGGCGGTCCAGGAGACCCTCGATTGCGTGCGCGAGATCCGCGCCACCAACCAGGAAGCGCACTACCTGGCGGGCTTGAACGCCGTTATCGACCGTGAGGAGCGCGAGGTAACCCGCGGCGAGCTCGTCAACGGGCTTTTGGTCAACTCCGCCTTCGCCATTCTACGCCTGGGAATTGCCACCACGCTGGCCACGGGCGCCGCGATGGTCGTCTCCGGTCAGGTCGATTTCATGGTGATGTTCGCCTTCCTGCTTATGGTGAGCCGTATCTACGCGCCGTTTGATCAGGCCCTTATGCTCGTGTCGGAGCTGTTTGCCGCAGAGTCATCGGCCAAGCGCATGCGCTCCATCATGGAGGAACCCGTGGCCCAAGGCAGCGAGGCTTTCGAGCCCGTGGGCCATGACGTGGTGTTCGACCACGTGGCGTTCGGCTACGGCGCGGGCGATGACGGGCGCGCCGGCGAGCGGGTGCTTGACGACGTGAGCTTCACCGCGAAGGAGGGCGAGGTCACGGCACTCGTCGGGCCGTCAGGTTCTGGCAAGTCCACCGTGACTCGTCTGGCAGCCCGCTTTTGGGACGCCACTTCCGGCAAGGTGAGCGTGGGTGGTGTGGACGTGGCGAGCGTCGACCCCGAGGTCCTTCTGCGCGATTACGCGATCGTCTTCCAGGACGTGCTGCTCTTCGACGACACGGTGATGGGCAACATCCGCCTTGGCCGCCGCGACGCCACTGACGAGGAGGTCTTGGCCGCCGCGCATGCCGCCAACTGCGATGAGTTCGTGAGCCGTTTGCCGCAAGGCTATGACACCATGATCGGCGAGAACGGTTCCAAGCTCTCCGGCGGCGAGCGCCAGCGCATCTCCATTGCTCGTGCGCTGCTCAAGGACGCCCCCATTGTCCTTTTGGACGAGGCCACGGCGAGCCTGGACGTCGAGAACGAGACCGTGGTGCAGGAGGCGCTTTCCCGCCTGCTCGCGGGCAAGACCGTCATTGTGATCGCGCACCGCATGCGCACGGTCGAGAATGCGGACAAGATCGTGGTCCTGAGGGATGGCGTGGTCGCCGAGCAGGGTACGCCCGCCGAGCTCAAGGCGGCGGGCGGTGAGTTCGCCCGCATGGTGGAGCTGCAGAAGGAGGCCTCGTCCTGGTGTTTGTGACGTGCTGTAGATTTACAGCTGGTTATGTCTCGCTGCCCACCGGTCAGAAGTGCTAGACTTGCCCCCTGCTATTGAGTCTGGTCAAACTTTCTGACCTGGGCATGAAAATGACTGCGATTGATCCAAAAAGGAGAGGCAACATGAAGAAGTCCACGTATAACACCCTGCTCGTCGGCGGCGGCTTCCTGCTTGGCACGGCCGGCATCAAGCTGCTCAAGAGCGAACCGGTCAAGAACGCGTGCGTGCAGGGCATCGCATGTGGCATGCGTATCAAGAGCGACTACCAGGACATGGTCGAGCAGGCGAAGGCCGAGGTTGACGACATGGTCGCCAAGGCGTCGTACATCACCGCAAGCGAGCCTGACGCCGCTGCGGATGAGGCCGCCGAGTAGCGCGCTGACACAACTATGAGATTCTCGGTTATTAGCGAGATTCCCGGCAGGACCCGCCTACAGTTGGCGGGTCCTGTGCCAGAGGGGGACCTCGATGCTCTCATAAAGCTGAGCGCGGATATCAAGGGTGTCACGAAGGTCCGGGTATACGGCCGCATCGGGCAGATGGCGATCGAATATGACGCGCCTCACCGCGCGGACGTGCTCGGCGGCCTTCGTACGATCGACGCGCAGGCGGTCGCCGAGGCGAAGTCCGGCTATGCGATTCAGCTCGAGCCGCGCAAGCACAAGCTCTTCATGGACCTGGCGACGCTCGTTGGCGCCCATTACGTGCGTCGGTGGTTCCTGCCGACCCCGCTGCGAGCCGTGTTCGTCGTTGCAGGCTACATGGCCTTCCTGCGCGCCGCTCTACGCGAGCTGGCGCAGCCTCGCCTGACGGTGCCCGTGCTCGACGCCTCCGCCATTGGCATCTCGTTCGTGAAGCGCGACGTCAACACGGCTGGGCAGACGATGTTCCTGCTGAACGTCGGCGAGCTGCTCGAGGACTACACGCGCGCCATGAGCGAAAACGAGCTCATCAACTCCCTGCTTGACGTGCCCGACGAGGCGCAGAAGGTCGAGGGAGACACCGAGGTGAGCGTTCCCGCGACGGAGCTCGAGCCCGGTGACCTTGTGGCCGTTCGCACCGGCATGTCCATCTCCATCGACGGCGTGGTCGAGCGGGGGAGTGCCATGGTCAACCAGGCGACGCTCACCGGCGAGCCGCTTGCCGTCGAGCGCTCCGTGGGCGATGACGTGTTCGCCGGCACCGTCGTCGAGGACGGCAGCATCCTCGTGCGCGTGCGCGCCAACACGGCCCAGACCAAGCTTCGCTCGATCGTCTCGCTCGTCCAGACGGCCGATTCCCTCAAGTCAGAGGGGCAGTCGCATATGGAGGAGCTGGCGAACAAGATCGTTCCCTGGAACTTCCTGCTCGCGGGTCTCGTCGCCCTCACGACGCGCAGCCTCGTCAAGACCTCGGCGGCGCTCATGGTCGACTATTCGTGCGCACTCAAGCTTACGGGCTCCGTTGCCGTCATGACCGCCATGAGCGACGCCGCCAAGATGGGCGTCATGGTCAAGGGCGCCAAGTACTTCGAGTCGTTCGCCAAGGCGGACACCATCGTGTTCGACAAGACCGGTACGCTCACTGAGGCGCAGCCTAGGCTCGCCCACGTGTTCGCGACCGACGGCTGGAGCGAGGACGACGTCTTGCGCTTCTCCGCTTGCCTGGAGGAGCACTTCCCACACCCGGTGGCGCGCGCCGTCGTCAACGCCGCCAAGGCGCGTGGCCTCGAGCACCGCGAGCGTCACGCCGCGGTCGAGTACATCGTCGCGCACGGCATCGCCTCCTCGATCGAGGGGAGGCGAGCGGTGATCGGCTCGGCGCACTTCGTGTTCGAGGACGAGCACGTCCTCATGGATCCTGAGGCACGGGAGAGGGCTGAGTCTGAGGTGCAGGGCTTCTCTCCTCTGTACCTTGCCGTAGACGGCGAGGTCGTGGGCGTGCTCGGCATCGAGGACCCGCTCAAGCCCGGCGTCAAGGAAGCCATCGCTGAGCTGCACGCGCTTGGCGTCAAGCATGTCGTGATGCTCACGGGAGACTCCGAGCGCACGGCCAGGCGCATCGCAAGCGAGGCTGGCGTCGACGAGTACGCTGCGGAGCTTCTGCCCGAGGACAAGTACGCCTACGTTGAGCGCATCAAGCGTGAGGGGCGCCACGTCGCCATGGTGGGCGATGGTGTCAACGACTCTCCGGCGCTTGGCCTGGCGGACGTGGGCCTTGCGATGGGCGGTGGAAGCGACATCGCCAAGGAGGTCGCCGACATCATCCTGGCGGACACGGACCTCGCCGCGATCGTGCGCCTGCGCAGGATGAGCCAAGGCCTCATCGACCGCCTGACGAGCTCCTACTCGAAGGTGATGCTCACCAACTCGGCGCTTCTGGCGCTTGGTATCGCGGGCTTCATCACGCCCCAGACGTCGTCGCTGCTGCACAACGGCTCGACGATCGCCTATAGCCTCGGCAACGCGAAGGCCTATCTGCCGGCAGTTTCGTAGCGATGCGTGGCCTGCTTGGCGGCGGCTCCGCTGTGTCGACGCCGGCCTGAGGTCGCATGCCTGCCATGCCGTCGCTGCCGGCGGCTTCGTGAACCATATTGCCCGTTCTGTCTCCGTGGCCGCCTGCTGGCGCTCGCGGGGATAGAATGGGCTTCTTTGTTTGACGGGCCATCGTACGAAAGGCAATGAATGACTGAATCTCCCAACCTCGCCGAGAAGGCCCGGGGCCTCCTCTTTTGTCTGGCAATCGCCGTGGTCGCTTGGGTTTGCGGCCAATATGCAGATGTGGTCGGAGGGCCGGTCTTCGGTATTCTGTTTGGCATGCTCCTGGCTCAGGTGCTGCGTGGTCGCGACGTCTCGGCGTTGCAGCCGGGTGTCAAGTTCACGTCCAAGTACGTCCTTCAGGCTGCCGTCGTCTTCCTGGGGTTTGGGCTTAACCTCGCGCAGGTTGCGAAGGTGGGAGCCACGAGCCTGCCGGTGATCGTCTCCACCATCTCGACGTCCCTCATTGTCTCTTTCGTGATGTGCCGCGCTATGCACGTGCCCGGAAAGATCGCCACGCTCATCGGCGTGGGTTCCTCCATCTGCGGAGGTTCCGCCATCGCGGCAACGGCGCCTGTGATTCGCGCGGACGACGAGGACGTGGCGCAGGCCATCTCCGTGATCTTCCTCTTCAACGTGATCGCCGCGCTCGTCTTTCCCACCCTCGGAGGCATGCTGGGTCTCACTAACGAGGGCTTTGGCCTCTTTGCGGGTACCGCCGTCAACGACACCTCCTCGGTGACGGCTGCCGCGGCCGCGTGGGATGGCATGCACCCGGGCGCCAGCACGCTTGATGCCGCCACCATCGTCAAGCTCACGAGGACGCTCGCCATCATCCCGATCACGCTTGCGCTTGCCGTGTGGCAGATGCGCGTCGACCGTCGCGCGGGAGGGGAGGGCAAGAGCACCTTCAACCTGCGCCGCGCCTTCCCGACGTTCGTGGGGCTCTTCGTGCTCGCGAGCCTCGCAACTACCGTGTTCGCCCTGCCTGCCGCCGTCACCGCGCCACTGAAGACGCTCTCGAAGTTCCTCATCGTGATGGCCATGAGCGCGATTGGCCTCAATACCGACATCGTCAAGCTCGTGCGAACGGGCGGCAAGCCCATCGCGCTGGGGGCCTGCTGTTGGGTCGCCATCGCCTGCGTAAGCTTGGGCATGCAACACGTCATCGGCATCTGGTAAAAAGAGCGCGCCGTCACGTTTGTGGCGGCGCGTCTTGGTTTGGCGGCGCGTTCTGGCGTGGCCAATTCTGGTTTGATGGCGTGCTCTGGTGTGGCGGCGTTGACGGCGTGCCCTGGCGTGACGGAGCGTCCTGGCGCGGACCGCTAACCCCTTCGCGCGACCATATGCGCGCGGAAGCCCTTCTGCGCCTCGAGCTTGAGCAGGGTGAGCCCGGATTCCTCGGCGAGCGCGCGTAGCTCGGACAGCTTGAGGATGCGCGCGTCGCCATGGCCCAAGAGGCGGGCCAGCGGTAGCTCGATGTTGTTCATGAGCCAGACCGCGACGTCGTTCGAGGTGTAGTCGCGGAGGACCAGTCGCCCGCCGGGCCGAAGGACGCGTGCCACCTCGGCGAAGAACCTCTCCGGATGCGGGTAGTGGTGGAAGCTGTTGGAGCAGAGCACGGCGTCGAAGCTCCGGGGCTCGAAGGGCAGCGCCTCCGCGTCTCCGACGACAAAGCTGACGTTATCGAGCTGCTTTGCCCGGGCGACGTCGATCATCCCGGGTGTGAGGTCGAGTCCAGTCAGGTGCTTGTTGGGATACCGGGCGTGGAGCAGTTCTAGGACGGCTCCGGTTCCGCAGCCCACGTCGAGCGCGTCCTCGAACGGCTCGAGCTCAAGCTCCTCGAGCATCTGCGGATAGTCGTCCTTGCACATTTCGTAAATGCCGGCATGGCCGGATTCGTAGACCTTTGCCGCCTCGGTGAACTCCTTGATGGAGAGTTGCTTGAGCTCCTCTGCCGATCTTGCCATGGGTCTCCTTCTGTTCGGGGAAGTCTGACGTTGCGTGCGTTTGCCCACATCGGGCTTGGCAGGCAAAAAACGCGGGGGCACCCTTCCTTCGGTTCGCGTCCCCGCGTGCGGGCGGTTCTCTATTCCTGGACCTTTAGCGCCTCGGAGAGGCTGACGCGCCTGATGGAGCGCGTGTGCAGGAGCGCCACGACGAGGTACGTCGCGAACCCGATTCCCACGCACGCCGCGATGGACCACCATGGCACGTAGATCTCGATGTTGCCGTTGTAGGCGAGCAGCATCGAGCGGAAGATCGCGGTGAGCGAGCCGATGATCACGGGCTGAGACAGCAGCAGCGCCGCCACCACGCACAGCGTGATCGAGCGGATGTACAGGTGGGAGATCTCTCCATCGCGGTAGCCAAATACCTTCATGTAGCTGATGGAGCGCGCGCTTCGGTCGATCACGGCCTTGGTCAGCAGGTACATGAAGAGGAGGAAGATGAAGACGGAGAGGCCGACCATCATGCCGATCAGATTGCTCATCATGCCGATGAACTGGTCTCCCACGGCACGCATGTCGTCGGGCGTGGTGTCGCCGGCGAAGTAGCGCGAATCGATGTCGAGCTCCTCGTCGCTTACATAGCCGTTGAAGTACGAGGGGTCATTGCCAAAGAGCCCGTTGAAGTCGTCGATGCTCATGTAGGCGTTCATGTCAGACTTGGAGCCCCACGAGTCGCCGTCGTAGTCGAATGCGTAGTCCTTTCCCTCGAACTTGTCGGTGAGGTTGACCTGCTGGCCATCCTTCCAGCCAAACTTTTCGACGAGGCCCCCGCCGAACACGATGCGTCCGCCGCCAACGCCCAGGTCCTTCCAGTAACGAGAGTTCGGGGAGATGCCGTAGACGGTTACGGTCTCTGTGCCGTTGCCTTCGCCGCGGTCATATTGCAGCTGGTAGACGGCGTACTTCTCGGCCTGCGCGATCTTCTCGGCGCCATTGTCTGTGGTATTGACGGGGTGGATGTCGTCGTTGTCGGTATCAATGCCGGAGGCATCGTCGATAAGGTCGATCACCTCGTCGCGGTCGCAGCCGAGGAAGTCCGCGATGTCGTCGAGGCGCGCGTAGAGGGCATCCTTCTTGTCCTGCACTTCCTCGAGCGCGTCGCTGGCTGCCTGCATGCTCGCGGCGCTGGGTGACGTTGTGGCTTCCTCGGCCGCCTCCTGAGCGTAGTCGACGGCGTCGTCGAGCTCGTCCTCCGCATCCTCGGCGGCGGTGAGGAGCGTGCCGTCGACGGACTGCAAGCGATCGAGCGCCACCCACTGCTCGCGCTCCTCGGCCGTGCCCTCGAGCTCGAGCGGGGCCTTGAGCGTGTACTGGTGCGCGGCCACGAGACTCGTCTCGAGGTTGTCCGCGTAGTGCGTCATCGTGGGGAGGATCGCCAGGCCAAAGAGCAGGAGCAGCGACGCGAATGCGACGCCCACGAAGAGCGTGGCGAAGTTGCCGAGGTTGCGCAGGAACACGCGCAAGCGGAAGCGCGAGACAAAGCTCATGTGCTCCGGCAGTTGCAGGCCGCGCTTGGTGCCAGCCTTGCCGCTCGCCTCGTGGCGAAGGAACTGCAAGGGCGTCTTCCCTATCTTTCGGAGAAGGCCCACGAGGGTGATGAGGATGAGCGCGGCGGCGGGGACTACGGCGCACTTGACGAAGATCTCCCAGCTCCAGTAGACGTGGAAGGGCGGCAGACTGTAGGAGCCGTAGTAGAGGTTGCGCATGGGCTCGGTGAAGACGGTCACGCCGAGCGCGCAACCCAGAAGCGAGGCGAGGATGCCTACCACGGCGGGGAGTGCCAGGTAGTGCAGCACGATCTCGCGCTTGCGATAACCGCTGGCGAGGAGCGTCCCGATGATGGCGCTCTCCTCCTCGATGGTGGCGTCGGTGAGGACCACGAAGACGAAGGCCATGATCACGATGATGATATCGAGGAGCGTCGTCCACATCATGGAGTCGCCGTCTACGTCGTCGCGCGCGTAGCCGATGCCCTGGTTGGAATCCGCGTCGATGAGATCATCCACGCGTGCGTCGGCGTCCGTGAGGGCGTCGACCATGTCCTCCTCGGCATCGACGCGGTCTGCGACGGAGAGGTCGCGATCGTTGAAGGTGAAGGAGTACGTGTAGGTTGGTGCGCCGCCGGCGTCCTCGAGTGCGGCGAAACCGGCGTCAGTGACCTCGGCAACGCCATAGGTGATGGTGTTGACTGTGAAGTCCGAGTTGTTAAGGAAGAGCGCCTGGCTATCGGGCTGGGTCATGATGCCCGAGATGGTGTAGGTGCGGCCGCAGAGGTCGACCGTATCGCCCACGGCGAGCTCGTTGTTCGTGGCGAAGACGCGGTCGATGGCGACCTCGTCGTCTGCCTGGGGTTCCGCGCCCTCGCAGTAGGATGCAAGGTTGACCTCGGTGCGGTGCGCGTAGGTGCGGAGCGTCCGCTTGGTGCCGTCGTCGTCCGAGGTCTTGCGGAAGGCCGCGTCGATGGAGAAGTCCTTGTAGAACGTGACGCCGCCGACGTCTTCGGCGGCGTCCTCTGCCGCCTCGAGCTGCGCGCTCGTCGCCTCGAAGGAGGTCGTCACGCGGCCGTCCTCGATGGCGTATTCGTCGCGCATGCCGTCGATGATGCACCCGATGGAGTGCGCGGCGAGCAAAAAGCCCGACGTGAGGGCGATCGAGCCCGTCATGAGGAGGAAGATGCCGAGGTACTTGCCGAGGTTGTTACGCAGCTCGCGGGGGAGCCGCCTTGCCAGGGGAGTCATTGCGCGCCTACCAATCGAGCTCGGAGGCGGACACGGGGGAGGTGTTGACCTCGTCTGAGGCCAGACGGCCGTCGCGAAGGCGCAGCACGCGGTCTGCCATCTTGGCGATGGCGGCGTTGTGCGTCACGATCACGAGGGTGCAGCCGTACTCGCGGTTCACGCGCTCCATGAGCTCGAGGACCTCCTTGGAGGTCTTGTAGTCGAGCGCGCCCGTGGGCTCGTCGCAAAGGATGAGGCCCGGATTCTTGACGAGGGCGCGACCGATGGCGCAGCGCTGCTGCTGGCCACCGGAGACCTGGCGCGGGAACTTGTTGCGATGTTCCCAGAGGCCGAGCGAGCGCAGGAGGTCCTCCATGGGCAGGGGATTGCTCGAGAGGTGTGCTGTGACCTCGATGTTCTCCCTAATGGTGAGGTCAGGCACGAGGTTGTAGAACTGGAAGACGAAGCCCAGCTCGCGACGGCGGTACTCGCCGAGGTCCCTGCTCGAGAGGGCTGTGAGGTCGCATCCATCGACGGCGATGCTGCCGCCGTCCGCGTCCTCGAGGCCGCCGATGAGGTTCAAGAAGGTCGACTTGCCCGAGCCGGAGGGGCCGAGCATGACGCAAATCTCGCCCCTATTGACGGTCGCGGTGATGCCGTCAAGGACTTGGACGCGGGCCTCGCCGTCGCCGTAGTGCTTCTTGAGCCCATTGACGACGAGGTAGGGGGTGTTGCCCTTCATGGGAGGCTCCAATCGTTGCGCGCGAGGCTAACGGAGCGGTCAGTTGCGAGGGCAGAGTCAGCCAGGGTGAAGTTATAGCAAGCTAACAATAACATACGCGACTAGTTGGCTTTGGCTAATTTTGGCTTCTGAGCAGGTACTTCTGTCAGTTAGGAGCGACGAAT
>ENA-OUQP01001728-OUQP01001728.1-human-gut-metagenome-genome-assembly--contig:-NODE-1728-length-13829-cov-4.044359_pt1 | contig 13829 bp, 10 predicted proteins | sample MGYA00237951_ERZ548836 | MGnify/ENA primary metagenome ERZ548836 (study PRJEB26490, sample SAMN05194702) | human gut metagenome | biome: terrestrial biome; feature: human-associated habitat; material...
ATTCTCTTCCTCGCCGCGCCGCACAGACGGCCACTGGGCAATTGTCTGTCCTGCGCTCGTTCCTCTCGTCCGGGCATCCCGCACCAGCCGACGCAGCAGTCTTCCGTCTGCCGTGGAAATCCGATTATGCTCATCCACGTTCAGGCTCGTCAGTGCGCTGATGTAAATTTTGTATTTGCTCTCGTTTGGCAGCGCGTAAGACATCTTATCGTTTAAGCCGTGAATGCCCTCAATCACTAAAATATCGTCTGCCCCGAGCTGTAAAAAATTTCCCTTATATTCCCGTTTGCCGGTCTTGAAATTAAACGTCGGCAGCTCGATACGCTTTCCTTCCAGCAGCTCGCACATATCTCTGTTGAACCGCTCTGTATCGATCGCGTCCAGGCTCTCGAAGTTGTAATTGCCGTCCGCGTCCCGCGGCGTTTTTTCTCTGTTGACAAAATAATTGTCCACCTCGATCGGATGCGGCGTCAGTCCAAACGTCTTTAGCTGAATGGAAAGTCGATGAGAAAATGTCGTTTTCCCGGAAGAAGAAGGTCCCGCAATCATGACGAATTTGACACCCTTGCGTCCTGCGATGTCCTCTGCAATCCGTCCAATTCGGCTCTCCTGCATCGCCTCCTGTACCAGAATCAGCTCTGCCAGATCGCCGCCGCAGATCTTGTCATTCAAATCTCCAACCGTCGTAATGCCGAGCTTCTCGCCCCAGCGCGTCGAATCCTCCAGCGCTTTAAAAAGCTTTTTTCGCTCTTCAAAAACAGGCAGCTGCTCCGGATCGCGCCGTTCCGGAAGCAGAAGCATCAGTCCGTCCTGGTAAGGAAACAGGTCAAAGCAGTCGATATAGCCCGTATCCGGCACCATGTAGCCATAATTATAATCATAATAACCGTCCAGCTCATACACATTGATACAAGAAGCTCTCCGGTAACGGAACAGCTGCACCTTATCCGCCATTCCCTGTGATTCAAACAAGGCGATCGCATCGTCCGTCGTTTTCGTCATTTTTACAAACGGAATTTTTTGCGCCGCCAGCTCTCTCATCCGCTCCCGCACCTGATCGATGAACGTACTGTCCACCTTCCGTCCATCCTGTGGAGAGCAATACAGCCCTCTTCCAATGGAAAATTCTACTTTCAGCTTTCCCTTCTGTAGGCTGCCTGCCACATCGGATGCCGCTTTCATCAAAAGCATGACTGCGCTGCGCACCCAGGTATCATGACCGATCCGGTCAGCCGTCGTCAAAAAGGAAATCTCCTCGCCCTCTTTCGCTGTCTGGAACAACTCCCGGATTTTGCCGTCTGCAATTGCAAGTACAATCTGATGCTTTTCTTTTTTCTGTGCCTGTCTGGCAAGTTCCTGATATGTCACCGTTTTTTTCTGCATCTGTACGATCTCCTTTCCGTTTTCGCCAACGGAAACTGCTCCCGGAGCGTGCGCTCTATTGCTTTTCCATTTTCAAAACTTCCAGCACTTTTTCAGAAAGCTGTATGCGCGCCTCCAGCTCCGTTCGGCGCTTTAAAATACGCTCTGCAGCGTCGTCGCCAGGTATCCGCTGATCGCTGCAGTCTGCCGCCCGATCACCATCCGGTTTCGGCAGCGCCAAAAGCAGTGCTTCGTCTGTTTTGATTGTATGTTCCAAAAATGAAAATAGTACCTTGCAACGGCTGTCCATCAGCTGCCAGCCAAGCCAGTCTCCGGCAAATCGGCACGTCTCATCGGTCAGCCCCGACTGCAGAAGCTTCTCTGCCAGCCGATGTTTTTTGCGCTGCGCATTTTCCACTTCGACGTCCCAGTTTGCGCCCGCCCGGACTGCCAGCATCATTGGGTAATACTTTCCATCTTCCAGCACCATGTTTTCTTCGATGATAAAAAAACGAAGCTCTCTCAGCGCCTGCCGCACCAGCCAGATTTCCGACTGAGGGGAAAGGACGCACCAGGAAAGCTGCGCTGTTTTTTCCGGTACCGCCGTCAGAATCGAAACGATCAGCTTGCCGCCCATCCCGGCAGCGATAAAGCCGTCCGCGCCGCTGCCACAAACCGGCACATCTTTCAATCCGTCCGACAGCACCGCCGTTATCTTATCCTCCAAGCCATAGGATGCGATATGCTCTTTTGCGCGATCCAGCGGTCCCTTGCGGACGTCCGCCGCATAGACGTGCGGACAAATGCTACGCTGCACCAGATCAATCGAAACAAACCCGTGGTCGCAGCCGATGTCCGCAGCGACATGGCCTTTTGGGACGAGCGCCGAAACCGCCTGCATTCTTTCCGATAATGCTATTTTCATCTTAGTCCAGATAATCCTTTAACTTGCGGCTGCGGCTGGGATGGCGCAGCTTTCTGAGCGCTTTTGCCTCAATCTGACGGATACGCTCTCTGGTAACGTTAAATTCCTTGCCAACCTCTTCCAGTGTTCTCGCACGGCCATCATCCAGACCAAACCGCAGGCGCAGAACCTTCTGCTCCCTCTCTGTCAGCGTGCCCAGAACCTCAACGAGCTGTTCCCGAAGCAGCGTAAAGGATGCCGCTTCTGCCGGTACCGGAACGTTGTCGTCCTGAATGAAGTCGCCCAGATGGCTGTCTTCCTCTTCGCCGATGGGAGTTTCCAGAGATACCGGCTCCTGAGAAATCTTTAAGATCTCTCTGACACGATCCACCGGCATGCCCATCTCCTCGGAAATTTCTTCCGGGGTAGGTTCACGGCCTAACTCCTGAAGCAGCTGACGGCTCACGCGGATCAGCTTGTTGATGGTCTCTACCATATGGACAGGGATACGGATCGTTCTCGCCTGATCTGCAATCGCTCTCGTAATCGCCTGACGAATCCACCAGGTCGCGTAGGTAGAAAACTTGTAGCCTTTGCGGTAATCAAATTTTTCAACCGCTTTGATCAGACCCAGGTTACCTTCCTGAATCAGATCCAGGAACAGCATACCACGACCCACATAACGCTTTGCAATGCTGACAACCAGACGCAGGTTGGCTTCCGCCAGACGCTTTTTGGCTTCCTGATCGCCGTTTTCCATTCTTTTTGCAAGCTCGATTTCCTCTTCTGCGGACAGAAGCGGAACCTTACCGATTTCCTTTAAGTACATGCGCACCGGATCCTCGATGCTGATGCCGTCCGGAATACTTAAATCAAGGTTTTCCATGTCCACTTCGTCTTCATCCGACAAAAGCAGTTCTTCATCCGGGATATCATCATCATCGGTAATGCGCAGCACGTCGATACCGCTCTTTTCCAGCGCATCCAGAATCTCATCCATCTGTTCTTCTTCCAGATGTAAATCTGCGAAATGGTCGCTGATCTCCTGGTATTCCAGCACATTCTTTTTCTTTTTTGCCATAGCGAGAAGCGTTTTTATTTTCTCCTCATACTTTGCCCGTGTGTTTTCATCCATTGTCATGTCTGTCTACATCCTTCCTGTATCTGTATTACCTGTTGTTGCCTTATTCGAGGGAAATATGCGTTTTTGCAAGCTCTTCCAGCTGTTTTTTGCCCGCGATCACGCGGTTTAGTGCAGCTACGTCCGTCCCGAGCTGCGCGCTGTCTCTTTCATAACTGTTTCGCTTGACCGCACAGACGATGTCGTGCAGCGCCTTTTCCTGTTCTGCAGTGCTTTCCAGACGCTCCAGCTTCGTATGGAACAAAGAAGCCGCCTCGCGCTGATCCTCTTCCTCTTCAAACATACTGATAATGGAAGCCGGATTGATATTGCCCTGCTCCAGCTCCTCAAACAGCCTGTCCGCCACCTTTTCATATAAGCCTTCCGTAAAATCCTTCGGAGAAATATATTTTGAAATCTGGCGATATAGCTGCGGCTGTTCGACCAGCCAGGTCAATAATAATTTCTGGCTGTTTTTGATACCCTCCGCCGCCGTGTTCTTTTTCTGAACACCGGATTTGGGGCGGATCACAGGCTGTGCAAGCCCGGTCTGGGCGGCATAGGTTCCCACCAGCCTGCGGAGGTTTTCAAAGCCGATGTGGTACTTCTGCGCCACCGCTTCGATGTAATTTTCCCGCTCCACCTCTTCCGAAAAAGTGCAGAGCTTTCTGGCGATTTCCCGATGAAATGCAGTTTTCTGTTCCGGGTCTGATAAATCATAATTTTTCTGCAGCTGGCGCAGCTCAAAGAAAAAGCTGTTCTCCGCATGATCCAGCCGTTTCTGGAACTCTTCTCCGCCCAGTGCCTTAATGAATTCATCCGGATCCTTGTAAGGCTCCAGGTTGATGACCCGTCCGGTCATTCCCGCTTCCTTCAAAATTCCGATCGCCCGAAGTGCCGCGTTGACGCCTGCGCCGTCGCTGTCATAGGACAGCAGGATTTCATTTGCGTAACGCCGAAGCAGACTCGCCTGCCCCGATGTAAACGCAGTTCCCAGTGACGCAACCGCCTGGGTAAAGCCCGCCTGGTGCATCGCGATAACGTCCATATATCCTTCACAGAGAATCACATTTCCTTTCCGGCTCGTCCGGGCAAAATTTAACCCGTACAGGTTCCGGCTCTTATCAAAAATCTCTGTTTCCGGTGAGTTTAAGTACTTGGGCTTCCCATCGCCCATCACGCGTCCGCCAAACCCGATGACGCGGTGGTTGATATCCTGGATCGGAAACATGACGCGGTTCCAGAACTTGTCATACATGCCGTGTTTTTCATCCACGTTGCAAAGTCCTGCATCCCGGATCAGGTCTTCGGAATAGCCCTTTGATTTCAGATACTGAATCAGGTCGTTGCTGTATTTGTTCGCATACCCCAGCCCGAAGTGATTCATCGTCTCGTCGCTTAATTCTCTTTTGCGCAGATATTCCATTCCGACGCTGCCCCGTTCGGTGCGCCAGCGTCCTGACCGCTTCCGGGAACGTCTGGTTTTCGTACTCCATCAAAAAGGTGATCACATTGCCGCCCGCACCGCAGCCGAAGCAATAATACATCTGCTTTCCGGGGGATACAGAAAAGGAAGGCGACTTTTCGTTATGGAACGGACACAGCCCGAAATAGTTGCTTCCTTTTTTCTGCAGCCGCACATAACCGGAGATCACCTCTACTATATCGTTTCTGGTTCTGACCTCTTCGATCAGCTCTTCCGGATAATACATGCTTTTTGCTCCTTTGGTTCTGCTCTTTTGCAGTCCTACTTTTTATTTATTCTGTAAAAATTTCGGATTTCCTTTTTTTATCGGCAGATATCGAAAATAAATTCGGCAATTTTGTTCATCGCGTCATATGCGTTCTTGAGGGGCGACATCTGGAACACATGCCACATGCCCTTATAAATGTCGATTCGGGCAGAAACGTCTGCCTTGACGAGATTTTTGTGCAGCTGCGTCGAATCCGAAAGTAAAAGCTCGTTGTCCCCGACCTGAATGTATACAGGCGGCAGCCCTTCCAGCTTTCCAAACAGCGGGGAAATATACGGATTCGTCAGCTCCATCCCGCCCGCATAATTTTCGATCATCCGATCCAGGTATTCGTGATCCAGAACCGGATCTACGCTGCTTCTTGTCTGATAACTTTTCCCTGATTTGGTCAGATCTGTCCACGGCGACATCAGTGCAAGTCCCCTTGGCAGCATTCTTCCTTCGTCTTTTAATTTCAGCGTCAGCGACAACGCAAGATTTCCGCCTGCGGAATCTCCCGCTACAATCACATCCCGCGCGCCGTATCCCAAATACATCAGATAGTTCCAGGCCTTCATGGCATCTTCCGCAGCCGCCGGGAATTTACATTCCGGCGCGAGCCGGTAATTAAAGCAAAACACATCCATCCCTGTGGATTCTGCCAGCTTTGTCGTCAGCGTCCTGGCATATACCGTACTGCCGGTTGAATAGCCACCGCCATGACAGTACAAAATCACATATCGCTTCAGATGCGCGCGTTCCACCTTCACCCATTCGCAGCTCATGCCGTCTACCTCTGTCTCTTCATAGGCAATTCCCTTTTCCGTACCGAGGATCGCGCCGATTCTGTCCTGGGACTGCCTGTGTTTCGTCAGATCCGGGCGCTCCACCAGCCCGTGCACCTTCCGGATCAGATTCATCATATTCTGGTTCTGCCTGCTGCTTACCGCCATATCTCCTCCGTATCTGCCGCAGCCGCGGCATGCTTTGTAAAAATAGGTTTTTCCGCCATTTCCGTTCTTTTTTACAGCTTCTATTTCTTCCTCACAAAAAAGAAGATATCATTTTTATTATAGCATATTTTCCTCTATTCTTACAAGATTTAACTTTTTCCTGTTCCTTTTGCCCGTGCTGGTGTATACTGTTCTTACAGTTCACTCATGCGTTTCTGGAAGCAGATTTGTGCTCGCACAAAAATCTGCTTCCAGAAATGTACGAAGGGAGCACCACTCCATGAGCAAAAATGAGCTGCGAGGCAGCGGAAAGCAGCGCAGCTGCTCTTTTGCGAATAACGCGATGAACTGTAATGTGCTGTGTGTTGACGAACTCATGCCAGCAGCAGCGAAAGGATGAATCCGATATGTCAAAATCAAACCCAAAACATACTCCGAAAACCTGGTATCGGCTGGATCTGTCCGCGATTGTATATCCGACGCTGCAGCGCCGGGACTTTTCCTCCGTATACAGGCTTTCTGTCCTGTTAAAAGACCCGGTGCAGCCGGATATTTTGCAGCAGGCTGTCGATATTGCCATGAAACGCTTTCCTACCTATCATTCCGCAATGCGGAAAGGATTTTTCTGGCGCTATCTTGAGCCGAATACCCGTCCCGGTCCGTTTGTAAAACCTGATATCCGCAATTTCTGCATGCCGATGCCGTTTAAATCCAACAACCGCTATCTTGTACGTTTTTACTGGTATGACCGGCGGATTTCCCTGGAAGCCCATCACAGCCTCGGGGACGGTACCGGCGGCATGTATCTGCTCCAGACAGTTACTGCCGTTTATCTGCGGCTCCTGGGACACGAGATTTCCAATGGCGACTTCGTTTTAAATGTCAACGAAACACCGGATCCGGAAGAATTTGAAGACGCCTATATGCGCTATGCAAACGCCCGCGTCTGCCCGCCAAGACCCGCCGAAAAAACTTACCGTGTGCGCGGCACGCAAGAACCTTTCTATACCCTCAACGTGATTGACGGCATCATGAGCGTCAGCGCTGTCCAGAAGGTTGCCAAACAATATCAGGCTTCGATTACGGAATACCTAAACGCCGTGCTTTTATATTCTCTTTTACAAAAGCAGGAACACGATTTTCATCTGCGCCTGCGCCCTGTGCGGATCGCCATGCCCGTCAACCTGCGCCGTTTTTTTCCATCCAAAACGCTGCGCAACTTTATCACGATGGTTTATCCGTCTATCGATCCAAGACTTGGTGACTACACCTTTGAAGAAATTGTCACTCAGGTGCACCACTATATGCGCTACTATATCAACAGCAAGTTCCTGCGCGGCGACATCACAACGAATGCCTCCACACAGCGTAATCCCCTGATCCGTATTGTCCCGCTGTTTTTAAAGGATTTTGTCGTCCGGCAGTTTTACCAGCGGGTGCAGGACAAAAATTCCTCTGCCGGTCTGACCAACATGGGGGCAATCCGCGTTCCGGACGATATGAAGCCTTATCTGGAGCGCTTCGATATTTATATGGGAATCCCGTATTCCCAGCGCACCAACTGCGCCATTGTCAGCTTTGAGGACACGCTGACCGTCAATTTCGCCAGCTGTATCATCGAGGCGGATGTGGAACGGCGATTTTTCCAAAAGCTCGTCGAGGACGGCATCCCCGTCACGATCGAAAGTAACCGGGAACTGTAATAGAACGCGCGCCCATTTTATTGTCATGAATCAAAAAGGAGTGAAATCATATGTCATACTGTGTCAACTGTGGGGTAAAGCTGGACCCGTCCTTAAAATACTGTCCGCTCTGCAATACCCCTGTTATCAATCCACATGATCTTTCCAAAATGCAGCCTGTCTCCCCGTTTCCGAAAGAAAAGGGACAGGTTGAGGTTGTACGCCGAAAAGACCTCGCCATTTTGCTTTCCGTCTCTCTCACTGCGGCCGGTCTGTGCAGTCTTTTGTTAAATCTGCTGGTATTCAGGCAGCATCTTTGGTCGCTTTACGTAATTGGAGCCTGTGTCCTGATCTGGGTAATGTCAATCCCTGCAGTGATATATACCAAGCTTCCTATCTACCTCTCCCTGCTCTTCGATGGTCTTGCCGTAATGTTATATCAGTTTCTGATCGGCTTTAATACCACGGACCACAGCTGGTTCTTCGGACTGTCCCTGCCGATCACCGCGCTCTGCACGCTGGCCGCGATCCTCTTTGCTTTCTGTCTGCGCAAAATTTCTTCTGCCTTTTTGATGAAAGCGCTTTATTTTTTCGCGGAAGCCGCTCTGCTGTGCGCCGGTATCGAGCTGCTCATCCGCCGGTATCTTTTACTTCCGCTGCGGCTGACCTGGTCGGCGGTCGTCTGCTCCGTCTGCGGCGTTATTGTAATCTCGCTGATCACGATTCTCTCCCGTGCAAGGCTCAGGAACGCAGTACGAAGGCGCATGCACTTTTAAGTCTATTTCTTCTTTTCTGTATAATAAAAAAGAATGTGCCTTGGCACATTCTCGCGCCGAGGCGCGGTTGTCTCGGCAACCATCTACCCTTGCGCCGAGTGCGCATCCGCGCGGAGCGTTTATTATCGTATGGAAACTTCGTTTCCACACGACAATAAACAGGCAGGACCTCTTTTTCAAAATGTCCTGCCTGCTGTTCCTTCTGAGTGTTTCCTGCCCGCCTTAAATCGCCCGTGTCGCTTCTTTGAGCCATGCCGCCTCTTCTTCGTTCAAGTAAGGCGTCATCTTTTCGCGCACCTGTGCGTGATAACGGTTTAACCGCTCGATATCTTTTCTCTCCATCACAGAAACATCGATGGCATCCAAATCGATCGGTGCCCAGGTCAGCGTATCGAAATACATGAACTGTCCATCTCCGTTTTTCACGCCGTTTCTGGCAACCATCACATTTTCAATCCGGATGCCGTGGCTTCCTTCGATATAAACACCAGGCTCGTTTGTCACATCCATCCCTGCTTCGATCGGCACTTCCTTCTGATTGCCGGTGAAACGCCAGCGGATGCCCTGGGGTCCCTCATGGACATTCAAAATATAACCGACGCCGTGACCGGTTCCGCATTTATAGTCGATGTTCTGATCCCACATGGGCTGACGTGCCAGAATATCCAGGTTTCTGCCGGTGCAGCCGTACAAAAATTTCGCGTCTGTCAGCTGCAGCATGCCCTTTGCAACCGCTGTGTAATGCTCCTTGATCGTCTGGGAAACCGGCCCCAACACGATCGTTCTCGTCACATCCGTCGTACCGCCAAGATACTGACCGCCGGAATCCACCAAAAGCATACCTTCCGGCGCAAGCGCTGCGCAGTTGTCCTCGGTCGCCTCATAATGCATCATCGCTGCATTTGTCCCATAAGCGCTGATCGTTGGAAAGGAAAGATCCAGATAACCGTCGATCTCACTGCGCAGATGATCCAGATACATCGCAGCGGAATACTCTGTCATCGGAATTTTACCAACATTTTTCTTGACCCAGTAAATAAACTTGCAGACCGCCACGCTGTCTTTTAAATAGACCTCTTGCATATTTGCCAGCTCGGTTTCATTTTTTACCGCTTTTAACAGCTCTGTCGGATTCGCTTCATCGATTACTTCTGCACGGTTTTCCAGGATTTTATAAAAAGCGTAGCTGACGTTGCCTTCATCGCACATCACGCTGCCTGTGATGGTACAGGACTCCATCCACTCTGCAGCCTCTTCATACGGATGCAGGGTAATGTGATACTTCGCCGCATGCGCTTTTAACACATCCGTCACTTCCCCATCCTGGAGAAAGAAATGGCACTCATCCTGTGTCAGATACGCATAGGACAATGCAACCGGATTGCATTCCACATCCGCGCCGCGGATATTCAACAGCCACATCAGATCGTCCAGCTTGCTCAAAAACAAACCGGACGCACCGTGTGCTGCCATATCTTTACGAACTGTAGCCAGCTTTTCGGAAACATTCTGTCCAAACAGCGCCTCGTCCGGAACCAGAACCGGATGGCACGGAAGTGCCGGTCTGTCCGTCCAGACTTCATCTGCGAGATCTTTGCCATACACGATTTTAATCTGCTTGTCCGCCAGGTCTTTTTCCAGCTTCAAACCAAATCTCGTATCGACGACACGACCATCAAAGCCAAGTGTTTGACCGTTTTCCATCTTCTGCTGTAAAAATTCTTCCTTCGTCGGAACGTTGTCCTCCAGCATCCGGTATAAAGTAACTCCGGTTCCTGTAAGCTCCCGCTCCGCCTGGATAAAATATCTGCCATCCGTCCACAGACCAGCTTCGTCCATTCCGACGATCAGCGTTCCGTTTGATCCGGAAAAGTTGCATAAATATTCTCTTACCTTAAAATAAGCGTCCACATATTCCGAATTGTGAAAATCCGCTGTGGGAACCATGTACCAGTCTACGCCGTTTTCCTTCATGACCGCCCGCAGCGCTGCCAGACGATCCTGTATCTTCTGATTGACCATTTGTATTTCCTCCATGTGCCGGAGATTTTGGCACTACCAAAAATCTATCACAACTGCACATACCGCGCAAGAACTTGTCATAAGATTTTTTAAGGCACTTTTCATTGATTTTAAACTCGATTACAGTTCACCCGCGCCATTCGCAAAACGCGTCCTCGACGCTCTCCGCTGCTTCGCAGCTCATTTTTGCTTACAAAAATGTACGAGTGAACTGTACTCAAAATTGTAAACTTATTCTAAACTTTTTGTTTTTTTCTTGTTTCTGCTCCTGCACTCGTGCTATAATTTACCATAAAATCAGCAAATTCCGGTACAAAAGCACAATGGTATTCGACGAATTTCAGCTGTCATGTCTATTTTCAGACATATCCTCATTTCTATGTATGTTCCGGCTGTCCTTTGCACAGCAAGCATCCTTTTTCTTTTGCATCGGTACAGCCATATATTATTTTCAGAAAGGCGGTATTTCCATGGAACTTCAGGTTACGAATAATTTTTCCGATATTACATCCGAAATCCTTGCGCTTGCAAAAATGAGTGAGCAGGCAGGCTCCATTGCGCCTGAGCTCTACACACAGTACGACGTCAAACGCGGTCTGCGGGATTTAAACGGCAAAGGCGTCCTCGCAGGGCTCACCAATATTTCTGACGTGCGCGCCACAAAAATCGTAAACGGCGAAGCTGTTCCCGCACATGGGCAGCTGTTTTACCGCGGCTACAACGTGGAAGATCTCGTGCGCGGCTTTAGCAAAGACAACCGTTTCGGCTTCGATGAGGTAACTTATCTGCTGCTGTTTAACAAGCTTCCTAACAAGGAGGAGCTGGAATCCTTTTCCCGACTGCTCAATTCCTATCGAAGCCTGCCCACCAGCTTTGTCCGCGATATTATCATGAAGGCCCCCAGTAAGGATATGATGAATACCCTCGCCCGCAGCGTTCTGACCCTGTATTCCTACGACGACCGTGCAGACGATGTTTCCCTGCCAAACGTCCTGCGTCAGTGCCTGCAGCTCATCAGCCTCTGTCCGATGCTGTCCATCTACGGCTACCAGGCCTACAGCCACTATCATGACGGCAACAGCCTGTATATCCACCAGCCTTCCCAGACGCTCTCCATGGCGGAAAATATTTTACATATCCTGCGCCCTGACAGCAGTTACACCCCTTTGGAAGCAAAAATCCTCGATATCGCGCTGATCCTGCATATGGAGCATGGCGGTGGTAATAACTCATCCTTTACCACCAGAGTTGTCACCTCCTCCCTGTCCGATACCTATTCTGTTATCGCAGCGGCAATTGGCTCCTTAAAGGGTCCCCGCCACGGCGGCGCAAATATCAAGGTTGTCAGGATGTTCGAGGAAATGAAAGAAGAAGTACACGACTGGAAAGACGATGAAGAAATCAGCCGTTACCTCGCACGCCTGCTCAACAAGGACGCATTCGACCACGCCGGTCTGATCTACGGCGTCGGCCATGCGGTTTACTCCAAATCTGACCCGCGTGCTGTCATCTTCAAGGGCTTCGTAGAACGCCTTTCCGAAGAAAAGGGACTGCATGATGAATTCGAGCTTTATAACAGTGTAGAGCGTCTCGCCCCTGCAGTCATCGCCAAAGAACGTCAGATGTACAAGGGCGTCAGCGTCAACGTCGACTTCTATTCCGGCTTTGTATACAAGATGCTTGGACTGCCGATGGAGCTCTACACCCCGATCTTCGCCATCGCCCGTATGGTCGGCTGGAGCGCGCACCGCATGGAAGAGCTTGCCACCAACAGCAAGATCATCCGCCCTGCGTATAAGACGCTCTGCACCGATCAGCCTTATGTGGAGCTGTCGGAAAGAAAATAACAGCGCGCACGTTTTTGCAATTGTGTAATCAAGGGGCGACAGCAAAGAATGCTGCCGCCCCCTTTACCGGGCACACAAAAAACGGAGAACCCTCAGGTTCTCCGTCATTTCTATCATCCATCTCTTTGTGATTTATGACATTGGAAAGCTCGCAGAGCACGCATTCTATTGTTTTTCCAAGAACTCCATCACTGCCTGTTTCATGCCATCTTTTTCGCACTGGATGTTATGAAGCACCGGTGCGTTGCGGATTTTTGTGATCGCATCCGGAATCTTCACTCCGCTGATCTTTTCCAATTCTTCCGTCAGGGCAAAATCATCCATATCTGCATATTTTTCATCCATAGCACTCATAACGGTTCTGGTGAATTTATACGGACTTGCAGTAGATGCGATCACAGTTTTTGTCGTGTCGCCGGTTTCTTCTTTATATTTGTTGTAAACCGCTGCTGCAACCGCGGTATGCGGATCGAGCACATAGTCGGTATCTTCGTACAGACTGCGGATTTGCGCCGCGCATTCCTCCTGCGTCGCATAATTTCCGTAAAAATCACCGAGCTTTTCTTTCATCTCTGCAGTGATTTCATATTTGCCATCACCTGCAAGCGCTGCCATCAGGGATGCGTTGCATGCAGCATCCTCTCCTGCAATCCGATAAATCAGCCGTTCCAGATTGCTCGAAATCAGAATATCCATCGACGGGGACGTTGTAAGGATAAAATCACGATTTCTGTCATAAGCACCTGTACGGAAAAAATCATATAATACTTTATTGTCATTGGACGCACAGATCAGCTTTTTAATCGGCAGTCCCATATTTTTTGCATAATAGGCAGCCAAAATGTTGCCGAAGTTTCCGGTCGGAACAGTAACATTGATCTCCTCGCCTGCCTTGATACGTCCTTCTTTTACAAGCTGTGCATATGCATAAACATAATAAACGATCTGGGGAACCAGACGTCCGATGTTAATGGAGTTTGCAGAAGAGAACTGATAGCCTCTTTCTTCCATCCATGCTGCAAGCTCTTTATCTGCAAACAGCTTCTTGACGCCGGACTGGGCGTCGTCGAAATTTCCGTGGATACCGATCACGCGAGTATTTGCGCCGGTCTGGGTGACCATCTGCTTTTCCTGAATCGGACTGACACCGTCCTTGGGATAAAAGACTACAATTCTCGTGCCGGGCACATCCGCAAAACCTGCCAGAGCCGCCTTTCCGGTATCTCCGGAGGTCGCCGTCAGAATTACGATTTCATTTTTGATCTGATTTTTCTTCGCCGCAGTCGTCATCAGGTACGGCAGAATCGAAAGTGCCATATCCTTAAACGCGATCGTCGGACCGTGGAACAGTTCCAGATACCACGCATTTTTCACTTCTGCCAACGGGGCGATCGCCTCCGTATCGAACTTACCGTCGTACGCCTTGTCCT
>ENA-OUQP01001733-OUQP01001733.1-human-gut-metagenome-genome-assembly--contig:-NODE-1733-length-13807-cov-4.222731_pt1 | contig 13807 bp, 8 predicted proteins | sample MGYA00237951_ERZ548836 | MGnify/ENA primary metagenome ERZ548836 (study PRJEB26490, sample SAMN05194702) | human gut metagenome | biome: terrestrial biome; feature: human-associated habitat; material...
GCCAGAGAAGGCGCTCATCTGCCCTGCCGTAAAAACGCGCTCGAGTGCGATACGACCCTCCGGCGTCATGCCAGCGTCCGCCAGTGGCAGCGCGCTCGACCACTCACCCACCATGACAGGCAGGCCACTCTTCTTTGCGCGAGCGAGATACTGCTCCGTATCCCTCACGAGACGCCGCACGCCCGTGGGACCAGCGGCGTTCATGGAGTCCGAATAATGGAACACATGGCTATCCAGCCACACGTTCTCATAGCGCGCGGGCGACATGAAGGCTCGCCACGCATCCGGCAAGCCAGCGTCATTCACGACGAAAATCGGACGCGTACCGGCAGCTTCGCGGACCGCCTCGTAGGCATCGCGATAGAAGTTGCGGAGAAGGTGCGGCGGCACGCCCTCAACAACGGACAATCCGCGACGCGAGCGGCCCTTTATCGCGCCGATCGGCTCGATGCCAAGGAAGTTCTCACGCTCCGTGTAACGAGATGCGAGCGCCGCGGTGACATCGATAACCGCGCGACGGAAGGAGGCGACATCGCCAAAGAAGCTCGCGGGCGAGGCGGAATCCGTGCCAGGCACGACGGCGACATCGAGGAGGACCTCGATGCCAGCCGCCTCAGCCCAGCCAAATGCGCGATCAACGTAGTCCAGGCAGCCCTCTGAGGGGCCGGGCATGGGCCCCGCCTCGCCGAAGACGTACCAAGGAACCTGAAGCCTGACCGCGTCATAGCCACGCGAGGCAATTCGGGCGAAGTCTCCCTCGTCAACGAACGTCGAGCGGTGACGCTCGAGAAGCTCGGCGTAGCGCGAGTCCTCCATCACACTGGCAAGCTCGGCCTCGCAAAATGCGCCCGTACCAGCGAAGAGGGACGGGGTCACCCAAGGCTCGAGGACAAGCCAGCCCGACAGGTTGACTCCGCGAAGACGACGATTCTCGACATCCCTCTTGCGTGCCTTGAGCAACTTTGCCCGCCTCTCCTCGACCGCGCGACAGCGCGTGACAGGCTACGCCCGCCTAACTAAGCTCTATCATCCCATGGTACAGCTGCCAGTACTCGCCGTGTTGCGCGAGGAGCTCATCATGCGTGCCACGTTCAACAATCCTTCCCTGTTCCAGCACCATAATTGCGTTGGCGTTGCGGACGGTGGAAAGCCTGTGGGCAATCACGAAGACGGTGCGCCCCGCCATGAGAGCGTCCATGCCGCGTTCGATGAGTGCCTCGGTGCGCGTATCGACCGAGCTTGTCGCCTCATCGAGAATGAGGACGGGCGGGTTGGCCACAGCTGCACGGGCAATCGCAAGAAGCTGGCGCTGGCCGGCGGAGAGGTTGGCGCCATCGGCGGTCACGAGCGTGTCGTAGCCCTTGGGCAGGCGGTTGATGAAGCCGTCCGCGTTCGCGGTGCGAGCCGCGGCCCTGACCTCCTCGTCCGTGGCGTCAAGCTTGCCGAACCTGATGTTGTCGGCAACGGTTCCGCAGAAGAGGTGCGTGTCCTGGAGCACGATGCCGAGGCTCGAGCGGAGACTCGCCTTCTCGATGTCGCGAACGTCTATGCCGTCATATGTGATGGAACCAGCCTGAACGTCATAGAAGCGGTTGATAAGGTTCGTAATCGTGGTCTTTCCGGCACCCGTGGACCCAACGAAGGCAATCTTCTGACCGGGCTTTGCGAACAGCGAGAGGTCCTTGAGAACGGTTTGGCCCGGCTCGTACCCAAAGGTGACGTCATGGAAGCGGACGTCTCCCGCAAGGGGCACCTGGGTGCCATCCTCCTGACGCCAAGCCCAGCCGCTCGCTCCGGCGGCGGCACGCTCCGGAGCGTCCTCCTTCGCCTCGAGGCGCTCGAGGATGACCTTGCCCTCATCCACCTCGGACTCGATGTCCATGGCGGAGAAGAGGCGCTCCGCACCGGCCAGGGCGCCGAGAAGGAAGTTGCCGAGCTGGGTCACCTGGTTGAACGGCATAGCCGCCTGACGAACAAACACGAGGTAGCTCGCGAGGCTGCCCATATCCGTGAGGCCCCTCGCAGCGAGGAAGGACCCCATGACCGCCACCACGGCGTAGTTGGTGTAGGTCATGGCAACCGTGATGGGCACCATGGTCGCAGCGTAGGTCTGAGCAGCCGTGCCCTGTTCGCGAAGCTGCTCGTTATGCTCGCGGAAGCCCTCGAGAGAAGCTTCCTCATGCGTATACGCCTGGACGACCTTCTGACCAGCGCACATCTCCTGGACATAGCCATCGAGATGTCCGAGCGTTCCTTGCATAGACTTGAAATATGCCGAGCTGCGCTTACCGGCGAGACGCACGTACACGACGAGCATCACGTCGAACGCAACGCTTACCAACGTGAGGCGCCAATCAAGAACGAGCAGCAGGACCAATGTGCCAAAGGCCTGGATTGCCGCCTGGATCACATTCGCGAAGCTGTTATTGAGCGCCTCTGAGACCGTGTCGACATCGTTCGTGAAGAAGCTCATGACGTCACCCGTGCGGGTACGGTCGAAATAGCTGAGCGGAAGCGTCTGCAGATGCGCGAACAGGTCGCGGCGGATATCGAAGACGACGCGCTGCGCCGCCCTCACCATCGTCTGCGTATAGCCGAGCGCGGAGAGCGCACCGACCACGTAAATGACCGCCGCCAGCACGACGCCAGCCTTGAAGCCGTCGACATCCTGGGTAGTCAGGCAGTTCACCACGGGCTTGATCATATAGGTGCCCGCAAGCTGGCAGAGGGCGCACGTGCTTGCGAGGACGCCAACAAGCAGGAGCTTCATGCGAGCCGCGCCCATGTACTCGAGCAGCCTGCGCACCGTGCTGCCAAGGTTCTTTGGCATCGAGGAGCCACCCTTCGTTGAATAGACGGCCATTACTCCTCATCCCCCTCAGCAACCTGCGTGTGATAAAGCTCTTGGTAGATTGGGTCAGTCGCAAGAAGTTCCGCAGGCGTGCCCACGGCGTGGACGCGACCGTCGTCAAGAATCACGACTTGGTCCGCATCGTTCACGGACGCGATGCGCTGGGCGATGATGACCTTCGTGACGTCGGTGAGACCGCGCAGCCCTTCCCTGATGCGGGCGTCAGTCGCCATATCGACCGCGCTCGTCGAGTCATCGAGAATCAAGACGCGTGGACGCCTCACGAGCGCCCTGGCGATGCAGAGTCGCTGGCGCTGGCCACCGCTGACGTTATCTCCTCCCTGCCCGAGGTCGGCATCAAGGCCACCGATTCGGTCAAGGAACTCATCTACGGCAGCGACATGGCATGCCTCCAGCAGCTCCTCGTCCGTAGCGTTCGAACGACCCCAGAGAAGGTTCTCGCGCACCGTACCGGAAAAGAGCACGGGACGCTGAAGCGCGAGGCCCACGCTCTCTCGCAACGCGGCGACGTCATATTCGCGCACGTCATGACCGCCGATAAGAACGGCGCCGTCCGTCACGTCATACAGGCGCGGAAGCAACTGGACGAGAGAGCTCTTGCCCGACCCCGTGCCACCAAGGACGCCGATCGTCGAACCCGCAGGGAACGAGAGCGTGATGTCATGAAGGACGTCTGCGGAGGCATCGGCGTTGTACTTGAAGCTCGCATGACGCAGCTCGACGGAGCCATTCGGGACCTCCGTGATCGCGTTCTCCGGGCTCGCGATCGTAGGCTGTTCGCGCAGGACCTCACCCACGCGACGGGCACTCGTAAGCGCACGCGTCATGAGCAGGAAGACGTTCGAGATCATCATGAGAGAGTTCGTGATCTGAAGAACGTAGCTCATGAACCCCGTGAGCTCGCCGACCTTCAGCTCGCCCGCCATGATCATCGTGCCGCCCAAGGCCAGGATGAGGATGTCACTCGTATACATGGTTGCCTGGAAGAGCGGAAGGTTGAAAACGGCGGTACCGAAGGTCCTCGTCGAAGTGTCGGCGAGATCCCCGTTGACCGCCCCGAAGCGGCTTCCGACCCACTCGTCGCGCACGAACGCCTTAACCGCGCGGATGGCCGTGACGCTCTCCTGAACGACGTCGTTCAGCCGGTCCATAACATCTTGGAGAACGCCATAAAGCGGTGCCACCCGACGGACGATGAGGACGAGGGCGACGGCAAGGAGCGGAAGCATGACGAAGAAGACACAGGCGAGACGTGCCGAAAGCATGCTGGCGAGGATGAGGCCTGCCGTAAACATGACGGGTCCGCGCATCATGGGCCTGAAACCGTTCATGAAGGCGTTCTGGATGACGGTGACGTCCGTCGTCATGCGCGTCACGAGAGACGACGTGTCAAAGTGGTCGAGATTCTCGAACGAATAGCGCTGGACAGCCTCGAACTGAGCGTCGCGGAGATTGGCGCCGAGACCCATTGCCGCTCGAGCACTGCAGCGGGCGAACGCCATGCCAAAGCCCATGGCGACAATGCCGCAAGCGAGCATCTGGCCACCAGTGATCCAGACGTGGCTCATGTCCCCCGCAACGATGCCCTGGTCGATAAGGCCCGCCGTAAGGTAGGGAATCAGGAGCTCGAGCGTACCCTCGAAGACCATGCAGATGGCGGCCAGAATGAAGTCGCGCTTATATGGACCGAAATAGCGAAAGATGATTTTGAGGTCACTCACGAACGCCCGCCTCCTCGGCGCGACGCGCCACCATGTTCTTCCTCGCACGCTCGAGATATCCAATGAAAGACTCGCGTTCCTCGTCAGTAAACCCGTCAAGCATGGCCTCGTCTATTTCGGCGCAGCGCTCCTCCCACGGCATCACCAACGCCCGCCCGGCATCGGTGAGCCTGAGACGCTTCGTGCGCCGGTCTCCCGGATTCGCCTCGACGGTAACAAAGCCGCCCTTCTCGAGCGCATCGAGCATGCGCGAAACGGCGGCTGGATCCATGCCAAAGAACGACGCCACCTCTCGCTGGGTGGCACGCTCGTGAACCGCCAGATACGAGATAACTCGGGGTTGGCCGCAGGCAAGGCCAAGCGATGACCCATACGGCCTCAACAGCGCCTTTTGCGCCTGAAACGCTCTCAAAAGAGCCATGTGCGCGTCAACCAGGGAGTAACCCTCGCCAACCGCATATTTATCTTTCCCCATAGTACTCCGCCTCTTAATGATGCTTGACTTTTCAATAATTGACGAATCAAGAGAATAGCTTCGATGCTTGATATGTCAACGAAGTTATCTAGCACGAAATAATTGGAGCGGCCAAGCCATTATGTGCGTCAATTCGCACGTCCGTAGCTCGCCAGGTGTAGCAAGAGCGAGACGCCCGTGCCCACTGCGCGCCCGCCGCAAGCCCATCCGCACCCGCCGCAAGCCCGCCGCGTGCCCGCCGCGCGCCCGTCGCAAGCACATACCGCGCCCGCCGCGAGCCGCCCGAGCGCCAGGCGCAATGGCCGGCCGCAAGTTCCCAGCTTCTCCAATAGTCTCTTGATTTGTCGCGAACGGCAGGTTTCTCACCGTGAGTGGTTGGGTAACAAAGCGCAAGACCGCTACTCGATTTTAGTTGTCCACTTATCGATAGTCATTTGCGAAGACTATATGTATGCGGATTCGTAGTCATTTGCTCACGCTTGGACGCGATACCCTCTCTCTAGTCGACGTCCCGGATGGCGTCGAGACGACGGCGGCAATTGGTGCCGTTCAACCTCAATACAGGGGAGGATCATGGAGAAGCGCATCTACAGGTTTGGCCTTGACGAAAACGGCGCTGACGTCACTGAGGGAACCGCGCACGACAACTTCACCCTCGGCGGCAAGGGTGCTAACCTCGCCGAGATGGCACGTATCGGCCTTCCGGTTCCTCCTGGCTTCACGATTACCTGCCAGACCTGCATGGAATACGCCAACGGCGGCAACACCTGGCCCGAGGGCGTGCTCGACGGCATCGCCGAGGCCCGCGAGGACCTCGAGCGCCGTTGTGGCAAGCGCCTTGGCGACGCTGAGGATCCGCTGCTCGTCTCCGTCCGCTCCGGTGCCCCCTTCTCGATGCCCGGCATGATGGACACGGTGCTTGACCTCGGACTCAATGACGAGTCCGTTCTCGGCCTCGCCCACCAGACCAACAACGATCGCTTCGCCTGGGACAGCTACCGCCGCTTCATCCAGATGTTCTCGAACGTAGTCATGGGCATCGACTCCAACCTCTTCGAGCACGCGATCTCCGCCGCTCGCGAGGCCGCCGGCGTCGCCACCGACACCGAGCTCTCCGCCGAGGACCTCCGTGCCCTAGCCGGCGAGTTCAAGCACATTTTCGCCGAGAACGTAAGCCTCGAAGAGCACCCCGAGCTCGCGGGCGAGGATGGAGCCGCCCAGTTCCCACAGGATCCCACCATCCAGCTCCGCCTTGCCGTAGCCGCCGTCTTCGGCTCCTGGGAGTCCGACCGCGCTCGCCTCTACCGCAGGCAGAACAACATCCCCAACGACCTCGGCACCGCCGTCAACGTCCAGGTCATGGCCTTCGGCAACAAGGGTGAGACCAGCGCCTCCGGCGTCGCCTTCACCCGCAACCCTGCCACCGGCGAGCGTGAGTTCTACGGCGATTACCTCGTGAACGCTCAGGGCGAGGACGTCGTGGCCGGCATCCGCAACACCGAGCCCATCGAGACGCTGCGCCACACCCCCGGCCTCGAAGCCGCCGGCGAGCAGCTTGAGAACATCTTCGGCATCCTCGAGCAGCACTACCGCGACATGATGGACATCGAGTTCACCATCGAGCAGGGCAAGCTCTACATGCTGCAGACCCGTGTGGGCAAGCGCACCGCCACCGCCGCCCTCAAAATCGCCGTGGACCTCGTCAGCGAAGGCGTCATCACCCGTGAGGAGGCGCTCCAGCGCATCAACCCCGCTCAGCTCGACCAGCTCATGCACCCGCAGATCGCCAAGAACGCCACGCGCAACGTCTTCGCCCGTGGTCTCAACGCGAGTCCCGGCGCCGCCGTGGGCAAGGTTGTCTTTTCCGCGGCCGATGCCGTAGCCGAGAGCGAGGCCGGCTGCGACTGCGTGCTCGTCCGCTGGGAGACCACTCCCGACGACCTCGCCGGCATGACCGCCGCCAACGGCATCCTCACCAGCCACGGCGGCAAGACCAGCCACGCGGCCGTCATCGCCCGCGGCATGGGCAAGCCCTGCGTCTGCGGTGCCGACGCCCTGCGCATCGACGCGGAGCGCAAGGAGGTCGCCGTCGCCAACACTGACCTCGTCCTTCACGAGGGTGACATCATCTCCATCGATGGCTCTACGGGCGAGGTCATGCTCGGTGCCGTCGAGCTCGAGCGCCCAAGCACCACGGGCGACCTCGCGACCGTACTCGACTGGGCCGATAAGGTCCGCCGCATGGGCGTTCGCGCCAATGCCGACAACCCGGCAGACGCCCGTCTCTCCCTCGAGCTTGGTGCCGAGGGCATCGGCCTGACCCGCACCGAGCACATGTTCCTCGGCGATCGCAAGAGCATCATCCAGCGCTTCATCCTCTCCGACACCGAGGAGGAGCGTCAGGAGGCCGCCGACGAGCTCGCACGCGCCCAGGAGGGTGACTTCTACGAGATCCTCTCCGTCATGGACGGCAAGTCCGTGACCATCCGCCTGCTCGATCCTCCCCTGCACGAGTTCCTCGACAGCCCGCGTGACCTCGCCATCCGCCTCACCCGCATGGAGTGCGAGGGCGCCCCTGCCGAGGAGATTTCCCGTCTGCGCGCGCTTCTCGCCCGCGTCGACTCCCTCGCCGAGGCCAACCCCATGCTCGGCCTCCGCGGCTGCCGCCTGGGCTTCGCCTTCCCGCAGCTCCCGGCCCTTCAGACGCGCGCCATCGCCCGCGCCACGGTGCGCCTGAAGCGCGAGGGCAAGAACCCGCGTCCGCACATCATGGTGCCCCTCATCTGCCTCAATGCCGAGATTCGTGAGATGCGCGCCATCGTCGAGCGCGCCATCATCGACGTCGAGGTCGAGACCGGCGTCCGCCTGGGCGAGATTCCAGTCGGCACGATGATCGAGCTCCCGCGCGCCGCCGTCATGGCAGACCGCATCGCTCGCCACGCAGACTTCTTCAGCTTCGGCACGAACGACCTCACGCAGACCGCACTCGGCTTCTCCCGTGACGACGTCGAGGGCAAGGTCCTCCCGACCTACCTCGAGTCAAACGTCATCCCGAGGAACCCGTTCGAGACTATCGACGAGGGCGTCGCGAAGCTCGTCGGCATGGGTTGCGAGCTCGGCCGCTCCGAGAGGCCGGGTATCTCCCTCGGCGTCTGCGGCGAGCATGGCGGTGACCCGGATTCCATCCGCACGTTCTATGACCTGGGCATCGACTACGTGAGCTGCTCGCCCTACCGTGTCCCAGTCGCACGTCTCGCTGCCGCGCAGGCGACGCTCGCCAGCAAGGTTCGTCCGTACGTTCCCGTGACGCCGGCCTATGCCCCCGTCCGCGAGCGTCAGCCGTTCGCCGAGCAGGTCTAGTCAACATCCGAGGCGCCAGGCTAATTCGTCGGTCTGGCACCCTCTTCCAATCCCAGGGGACTACCCCGTCCCTGGGCCCATCCGGGGAGTTCGGGTCTCCCCGGCGAGCGGCGAGCGCGCCACGCAGGCTAAACGTCTCCCCCAAACGCCTCTCCCACTCCCGCGCTTGCCGCACACAAGAACCACCCCGACACGAAGCGACTCGCCGTGTCGGGGTGGTTCCCTTTTGGCATGCCGGGGGCATGGCATGCCTACGATGTCGCACCACCTCGTCCACAGGTGGCGCGCGAGATAATCACGTCCCGCTCGATGAAGTCAGCCCGAGGCCTCGTTCCGTCTTCGTAAGACGAGCTACGCGTTGAACACGTACTTGTCCAGGCGCGCGAACGCCTCCTGAACGCGGTCGAGCGGCAGGGCGAGGTTCATACGCAGGTGACAGGGGCCATGGAACATGCGACCGTCCTGGATATCGACGCCGACGCGCCAGCACTCCTTCTCGACCCACTCGATGTCTCGTCCGTGCTTCTCGCACCATTCGGTACAGTCAACGAACAGCATGTAGGTGCCCTCGGGCTTCTGAACGGTGACGCCATCGAAGCGCTTGTCGATGTAGTCGCAGACCCAGTCGACGTTGGCGCCGAGAACCTGGGTGAGCTCGTCAACCCACTCGTAGCCCTCGGGCTTGTAGGCGCCCACGAGCGCGTGCATGGACAGCACGTTCATATCGTTGTAGTGGCACTTCGAGCTGCGGGCGCAAACGCGATCGCGCAGGTACTTGTTGTAGATGATGTGGTAGGAACCCACCAGGCCGGCAAGGTTGAACGTCTTGCTGGGCGCATAGACGGCCACGGTACGCTGGCGGGCGTCGTCCGAGACGCTCTGCGTGGGTACGTGCTTGTGGCCCGGTAGGATGATGTCGCTCCAGATCTCGTCGGAGACGACGACGCAATCGTACTTCTTGAAGAGTTCCATCGCGCGCTCGATCTCCCAGCGCTCCCAGACGCGACCACAGGGGTTGTGAGGGGAGCAGAAGACGACGGCGTGGATGTTGTTCTCGGCAAGCTTCTTCTCCATGTCCTCGAAGTCCATGCGCCAGACGCCGTCCTCGTCGATCTTGAGGGGCGAGTTCACGATATCGAAGCCGTTGTTCTTGAGGCTCATCGTGAAACCGATGTAGGTCGGGCTGTGGAGAAGGACCTTGTCGCCAGGCTCCATGAAGGAAGCCAGCGTGGAGACAACACCGCCGAGGACGCCGTTCTCATAGCCGATGCACTCCTTGGTGAGGCCCTCGACGCCGTTGCGCGTCTCGTGCCACTTGATGATGGAGTTGAAGTAGTCATCGGTCGGGGCGAAGTAACCAAACGCAGGGTGCTTAGCGCGCTCGATAATGGCCTCGGTGATGGTCGGCACCGTGGGGAAGTTCATGTCAGCGATCCACATGGGGATGCCGTCGAAGCCCTCGGCCGGAGCATCCGGGGCGAACCCGGTGCCAAGGCCGTCGACGGCAATCGCGTCCATGCCGTGACGCTCCATGTGGCTGGTGAAGTCATACTTCATGAGAAGACCCTTTCCATTGAATGCTTGCGCAAGACCGCAAGCGCCCTGTTGTTATGCGAGAGGACGACGATGCTCCCAATCGCCCCCAGCAAAGGTTAAAGTACGTCGATGCTCTGGACGGCGTCAAAGCCATGCTCGCCGGTACGGACCTTCACGGCCTCGGCGGCGCCATACACGAATACCTTTCCGTCTCCGATGTGGCCCGTGTAGAGGGCGCGGCGCGCGGCGACGTCGATGGGAGGGTCCGGCGTGCGAGCGGACGCATTCTGAAGTGCCGCGGGACTGAGCTCGGGCAGGTACTCCATGAAGACGTTGTTGAGGCTCAGGCCGGAAAGTCCGAGACCAGCCGTCTCCTCGGAATCGAGCACGCGCAGGTCAGCGGCTAGCCGACCCGAATAGAAACAATCGCCCACTCCGTCAAACGACAGAGTGGCGATTGGTTAATCCAAGCAGCTAGCGCAAACAGCCTTCCGAGAGCGCCCGAATGGCTATCGAGAAAAGCTGACAACGTAAACAAAGGGACCGGCCACGGTGCCGTAGCAAACATTCCGCAGCGCCAATACCCTCGTTAAGTACAAGGCGCTCGCCCGCGAGGACGTTTGCTAGGTACCGCGGCCGGTCCCGGTGGGAATCCGTCAGCTACTCCTCCCCGAACAGCGCCTTCTCGGGCGTGATCGGAAGCGAGCGCACGTAATTGCCGGTTGCGTGCGCGACGGCGCTCGCGATGGCGCCAAGCGGCGTGTTGATGACGACCTCGCCGATCGACTTCGCGCCGAACGGACCCGTGGGCTCATAGCTCGGGCAGAAGTCGATGCGAATCTCAGGCACGTCAAGACGCGACGGAATCTTGTACTGCATGAAGTTGTTCGTACGCAGGCCACCGTCCGCAGCACGCTGCACGTCCTCGGTAAGGGCCATGCCGATACCCTGTGCGATGCCGCCCTCGGCCTGAACGCGCGCGAGGTTCGCGTTGGCAACGGTACCGCAGTCGACAGCGGAAACGTAGTCGACCACCGTGACCTTGCCCGTGGCCTTATCTACGTCAACCTCAGCGATGCCGGCCATGAAGGGCGGGGGCGAAACGGGCTGGGAGTTAGACGCGTGCGCCGAGAGGAAGCCCGGCTGGAGGCCAAAGCCAATGAGGCGGCCGGAGAGATCGTCCAAGGTCATCTCACGCATCTTGCCCGAGGCAATCTCGCCGACGGTGAGGACCTCGTCATCGTCGTCAGCGACGAAAATGCGGCCGCCGTCGAGGTCGAGCGCGGACGGCTCGACACCCATGACGCGGCCCGCCTGCTCGAGGATCTTCTCGCGCAGCTCGGTCGCGGCCTTCACGACGGCCATGCCCGTAACGTACGTGCCGGAGCTCGCGTAGGAGCCGCAGTCGAAAGGCGAAGTGTCCGTGTCGACGCCGTTCACAACGATGCGGTTGGTGCTGCAACCGAGAACCTCGGCCGCGAACTGGGCGAGGATCGTGTCGCCGCCAGTGCCCACGTCGGTCGCGCCCATGTTGAGCACGTAGAAGCCGTCATCCTCGAGGCGTAGGTCGACAGATCCGATGTCGACGTTGGAAATGCCGGAGCCCTGCATGGTGAGGGCGACGCCCAGAGAGCGCACGCGGTCGCCCAGGTCACGGGCGAGCGGCTTGTTCTTCCAGTCGATCATCTCCATGGCGCGGCGCAGGCAGTCATCGAGTCGGCAGCTCTCGAGCTTCTCGTTGTAGTACTGCGGCATGGTCTCGCCCTCGTGGACGATATTGGCGAGGCGCATCTCGCACGGATCGATGCCGAGCTTGTCCGCCATCTCGTTGACGGCGCTCTCGACCGCGAACTGGCCCTGCGTGGCACCGTAGCCACGGAAGGCGCCGCCAGGCGTCGTGTTGGTGTAGACGACGTCATAGGAGAAGCGGCTCGCGCGGACGTGGTTGTAGATCGGGAGCGACTTGTGACCAACGAGGCCGATGGTCGTGGGCGCGTGATAGCCATAGGCACCGGCGTCAGACAGCGCATAGAGGTCGATGGCCGTGATCGTGCCGTCGTTCATGGCACCGAGACGGACGCGCATGCGCACCTTATGGCGAGTGTTGCCGCTCGCCATGGTCTCCTCGCGCGTGTAGATGCACTTGCAAGGGTGGCCGAGCTTATAGGCGCAGAACGCAGAGTAGACCTCGTTGCAGCCGGTCTGCTTGGCACCGAATCCACCGCCGACGCGGGGCTTGATGATTCGGACGCGGCTCTTGGGAATCTGGAGAGCGATGGAGACCTGACGACGGATGTGGAACGGCACCTGCGTAGAGGCGACCACGCACACGCGGTCCTGGGCGTCCGTGTAGGCATAGGAGCTGAAGGGCTCCATCATCGACTGCTCGGTCGCCTGGGTTTCGTAGACGCGGTCGATGACGACGTCAGACTCCTCGAACGCGCGCTCGAGGTCACCGTGCTCGGAGACCTCGTGACAGACGAGGTTGCGCTTGAAGTCCTCGCCCATGGGCACATAGGCGCGGATGTCATCCTCGTCATGAACGATCGTGGGGTTGTCGAGTGCCTCCTTGAAGTCAAGAACGGCGGGGAGAACCTCGTATTCGACCTTGATGAGGCGCATGGCGGCGTTGATGGCGAGCTCGTCCGTGCCAACCACGATGGCAACCTCGTCGCCGACGTAGCGCACGGTGCGGTCGAGGATCATCGTGTCGTACGGGCTCATCTCGCGGAAACTCTGGCCGGCGAGCGTGTAGCGCACCTGGGGGACGTCCTCGTAGGTGTAGATGGCGACGATGCCGTCGATGCGGCGGGCGCGCGAGGCGTCAATGGAGCGGATGCGAGCGTGCGCGTGGGGCGAACGCAACAGCTTGACGATGTAGGAGTCGCGCGGGGCAAGGTCGTTCGTGTAGACGGCACGACCCTCGAGCAGGCCCTTCGCATCCTTCTTGACAACGGCGTGCGAAAGCTGGCGAAGCTCGCCGGCGCGGGAGTCAGAGACGACGCTCTCACCGATGGTTCCCATTAGCGCACCTCCCCTTCGTTCGCGGATGCGTCTGCGGAGGGCGCGACGCCGGTGACCTCCGTGCTTGCAGGGGCCGAAACGCCGGTCACGCGGTCACGCGCAAGGAAGCGGCGAACGGCGCGAAGCTGGCTCGCGTAGCCCGTGCAACGGCAGAGGTTACCGGAGAGGTAGCGACTGATCGTCTCGTCGTCCGCGTCAGGGTGGTCACGGTCGAGAGCGAGGACGTTCATGACGAGGCCCGGAGAGCAGAAGCCGCACTGCTCGGCGCCCTCCTCCATCATGCAACGCGCGAACTCGGCGGACTCAGAGCGAAGGCCTTCGAGCGTGGTGACGCGGCGACCGTTCACGCGAGGCATGTAGACCGCACAGGAAAGGACCGGGGTCTCGTCGAGCCAGACGGTGCAGAGGCCGCAATTGGTGGTCTCACAGCCGCACTTGACGCTCTTGTAGCCGCGCTCGCGCAGGAAGTCGAGCAGGCGCGTATCAGGACGCACGTCAACGGAGACGTACTCGTCATTAATGAAGAAGCTTACGAGCATTAGTTGTCACCCTCCCCCGTCTTGGGTCCCTCGGCGTCATGCAGGTCGCCGGAGCACACGGTGCGCGGAGCAGGCGTGAACGTCGAAGCGGGGATAGGGTCGAGGCCTGCCGCTACGCGAATGGCACGACGGCCAAGCTCGCGGGCGAGGTGGCGGCGATAGCGCTCGGAGCCACGCATGTTACCGCTCATCGGCAGCTCGGCGAGGCGGGCGCAAGAGGCGTCAAGCTCCTCGTCCGTGAACTCGAGCGGAAGGCCGAGGCGATCGCCCTCGACGAGGC
>ENA-OUQP01001741-OUQP01001741.1-human-gut-metagenome-genome-assembly--contig:-NODE-1741-length-13756-cov-4.829501_pt1 | contig 13756 bp, 8 predicted proteins | sample MGYA00237951_ERZ548836 | MGnify/ENA primary metagenome ERZ548836 (study PRJEB26490, sample SAMN05194702) | human gut metagenome | biome: terrestrial biome; feature: human-associated habitat; material...
AATTCCAAGCTCCTTTGCGATCGCTGCTGCCGTATCCACATGGTCGCCCGTGATCATAACCGGTCGGATACCCGCTTCCCGACATTCGTCAATTGCTGCCTTTACCTCCGGACGCACCGGATCGATCATACCGCACAGTCCCAAAAAGCAAAGCTCCTGCTCCAGCAGATCCGCATCCTCGCTTTCCGGTTTTTTCGTCCAGACTCTCTGTCCGCATGCCAGCACACGCAGTGCCCGATCTGCCATGGACTTATTTGCCTGCAAAACCTTTTTCCGATATTCTTCCGTCATGGGCAGAAGCTGTCCATCCTCCAGATAAAACCCACAACGGGTGAGAACCACATCCGGCGCCCCTTTTGTAAACTGAATATAATCGTCCTTGCGTTTATGGACCGTGGACATCATTTTTCGTCCGGAATCAAAGGGAGCCTCCAGCACACGGGGCATACTCTGTTTTAAAAGATTCTTATCCTGCCCGATCCGGCTCGCCCAGGCAACCAGGGCAGCCTCCGTCGGTTCACCTGTCACACTGCCGTCTGCATCCAGCTCTGCGTCACTGCACAGTGCCATTGCTGCCGAAAGCTCCTGCTCCTTTACTCCGAAGGAATCTACAACTGTCATCTGGTTCTGGGTCAGCGTTCCGGTTTTATCCGAACAGATCACCTGGGCACAGCCAAGGGTTTCCACTGCTGTCAGCCGGCGGATGATCGCGTTTCGTTTTGACATGTTCGTTACACCGATGGAAAGCACCACTGTCACAACTGCCGCAAGTCCTTCCGGGATCGCCGCCACTGCAAGGGAAACCGCGATCATAAAGGAGTTCAGCGCGACCCCAAAATTCAGGCTGCCTGCCCGGATCATCTGAATTGCAAAAACCAGCACGCAGATTCCGATCACCAGCTTTGTCAACACCTTCGAAAGCTGCGTCAGCTTTCTCTGCAGCGGTGTCTGTCCTTCCTGAGCCTGAGACAGAGCATCCGCAATTTTTCCCATTTCCGTATCCATACCGGTGGCCGTTACGACTGCCACAGCACGTCCATATACGATCGTGCTTCCCATATAAACCATATTTTTACGGTCGCCCAGGGGCACATCCTGTTCCCCGTCTGTTAAAAAAAGCTGATCGATCAGCTTCGTGACCGGCACGGATTCTCCCGTCAATGCAGCCTCCTCTGCTTTCAGGCTTGCGCTTTCCAGAATTCTTGCATCCGCCGGAACCGCATCCCCTGCTTCCAGACAGATGATATCTCCCACCACAAGGTCTTTGCTCAAAATCGAGGACATTTTCCCGTCCCGCACAACCTTCGAGGTGGCTGCTGCCATGTCCTGCAGCGCTTCGATGGCCTTTTCCGCCTTGCTTTCCTGATACACACCCAGCACGGCATTGATCAGCACCACTGCCAGAATAATAATGACATCCGCAAAGCTGTCATTTTCCAGAACTGCAAGCACACCGCTGATGGCCGCTGCCGCCAGCAGGATCACAATCATCGGATCTGCCACCTGTTCTGCAAACCGGCGCAGCAGGGATTTTCCCTTCGCCGCCTTTAACTCGTTCGCCCCGTTCTGCAAAAGCCGCTCTGCCGCTTCTTTTTCTGTCAGGCCGCTTTTTTGGCTGTTAAGCTCCTGCAGTACCTGTTGTGAGTCTTCACAATAATACTTCATTCTTTTTCCTCCCGATGGTGTTTTTCGTACAATAGATCTCTCACTTCGTGATCGCTCTATTGTCTTAAATCACAAAAGACCCAAATACTGCTTTTCAAAAAGAAAACAGTATCTGAGTCTCGCAATTTAAAACAAGCCAGATCGGCACGGGATCGGGGTTGTTGACTTGTTACGCTGATGCAAAGGTGATCCGCCGGCTCTGTTCCATTCCGGCAGCTGCACTTGCCGCGCTCGCTACTCCCTCACAGGGAATTTTGTTTAGCAGTAAGGTTATCATATGCAAAGTCTTCTGTCAATATACCTGCCGATAAAGTTTTGGTGAATTTTTTGTCCGTTTTGGCAACTGTCTGACCGGAACGTCTGCGCTTACAGCCGTTCCACCAATACGCCGCCTGCCCGCAGCACCCCATTCTCATAACCTCTTGCAAACAGCACGCTGCCCTCTGTCTCTGCATCGGTCTCTTTTCCGGATGCGTTCAACACAACCCGGAGCCTGCTGCCCTCTGCCCCGGTTTTGACATATTCCACCACCCGGTCAGAGCTGTTATTATTTTCAAATGTGATTTCCATGCTGCGGGCCGCAGGCTCTTTTCGAAGGGCAATCAGCTGCTTTACCTGCTCTGTGACCTCTGCATAATTTCCCTGTGCAATCTGATCCCAGGGCATACAGCGTCTGCAATCCGGGTCAGCGCCGCCCTCTATCGCGATTTCCGTCCCATAATAGATACAGGGACTTCCAGGCATTGTAAAGAGCATTGCAAGCTGCTGGAAAAAGAGATCCTGATTTCCACCTGTCTGATGGATCAGCCGATCTGTATCATGGGAATCCAGAAGGTTAAACAAAACCTCTGTCGTCTGACGCATATAACGCACCAGATTTTCATGGATCGCCTCTTCCAAATCCGATTTCGTCTTTTCCGGCCGATACCAAAACTCCCGGATGGCTGCAGCAAAGGGATAGTTCATAACGGCGTCGAATTCGTCCCCGCCAAGCCATGGCATTGCGTCATGCCAGATTTCCCCCAGCAGATAAAAATCCGGTTTTAGCTGCTTTGTCATCTGCCGCAGCTCACGGCAAAACAGATGGGAAATTTCGTTTGCAACATCTAACCGAAGTCCATCAATGTCAAAGGTCTCAATCCAATAACGAACGGTATCCAAAAAATAGTCCCGCACCTTTTTTTCACTCGTATTGAGCTTTGGCATCCGCTCCGCAAAGGCAAAGGAATAATAGCGTCCATCCCGGGTGCTGCCCTCCTGCTCCCGACAGGGCCAGCGATTGATCATAAACCAGTCGTAATAGGGGGACTTGGGCCCCTTTTCCATCACATCCCGCCACGGTAAAAAGTTACTGCCGCAATGGTTGAATACACCGTCCAGCATCACGCGGATACCTCTGTCATGGGCCTCTTTAACCAGCAGCTTCATGGTCTCCTCATCTCCGAAGCCCGGATCGATTTTCCGGTAATCTGTCGTATCATATTTATGACTTGAGGGGGATTCAAACAACGGCGTCAGGTACAAGCCGGTAATACCAAGCTCCTGTAAATAAGGAAGCTTTTGACGGATCCCATCCAGATCGCCGCCGTAAAAATCGAGATTACTTACAGTATGATATCCCCAGGGCTTTACCCAGTCCGGATCATTTTCTTTGTTGCCGTTGCAAAAGCGCTCCGGAAAAATTTGATACCAGACCGTCTCCCGCACCCACTTGGGTGTCACGTTGATATCCGCCGAATTCATCCACGGGAACGTAAAGCACTGTCCCAGCTGTCCGTTTTTCACATCCTCCGGCGAATGAAAGCCATCCTCAAAATAAAAGACCCGTTCTGCTCCTGCCTGCAGCTCGAAGAAATACCGGCACCGTTTATAGGGAGGCTGCACGGGAATTTCCCACCAGAGGTGCTTGGGCAGACGCATTTTTGTCACGATCTCCTCCCGGCTGCCTTCCCAGGCCTCATTTCCGCCCAGAATACCGGTAGAAAACGGGTCGCCGTAATGAATCCAAACCTGTTCCACTTCTTCTCCGGTCTGCAGACCTACCATCAAAATTTCTTCATCCAATGCATAGCAAAACTGCTGTGACGCTCTATGATAAACCGCTTCTAAATGAATCATGTTCAGACCTCCTTTTTCCAGGCTGCATCCTTTTGAACTGCAGCCGATCTCATTTCAATGAATTTCCAGTCCATATTTTTCCTGCAACTGCAACAGAGTGATGTCGTGTTGAATATGCTCTGACAAAATCTTCACCATCAGCCCATTGTTGCTGACCGTACCGCTCCAGTTGGCAAATGCACCGCAGTCTGCTGTCAGCGTCATCTGCCTGTCTGTCACAAGCATCAGACGGGAGGGCTGGTGTGCTGTCAGCATTCCTCCGTGGGTATAAAACTCCACATCCTCCCGGTTCAGTCCAAGATCATAAAAGGAAAACGCAACGATCCGCACGCCTTTTTTCTTTAGCCGATGGAAGGTCTCTGCAAAACAGGAAAGATCAAAATCCGCATTCAGATAAACCTCTTCCCGGGCATCCTCCAGAAGCTTCCCAGCCCTTGCCATCGCCGTTTCAAAGCCCCGGAATACGAAATGCACCTCCGGCTGCTTCGCCGTCTCATATTCTTCCAGCTGTTGCCTGGCGAGAGAAAGGTTCGCTGTCATTTCCGCCTGCATCCGCCCCAAAAGCACCTCCGGCTCCTGGGCGGTATACAGTGCTGTCTGATCCGGAACCAGCTCCACCATCCCCTTGTCCAGCATGTGCTCCAGCGCATTGTAAATAGAAGGGCGCGCAATTGCGATTTTTTTTGCCAGCTGATAGGCAGACATGGGCTCAGAACCGATCAATGCCATATAAATCTGTGCTTCCAGCCTTGAAAAATTCAGATGTTCCAGGGTTTCCTGCAGCTTCATCGTTCGTTTTCCTTTCGTTGTATATTTTATGCAACTATATATAGCATAAACTTTTGCCCTATGCAAGTATTTTTTTCATTTCCCGGAAAAGGAAGAACCTCCGGTGCCCATCCTCGTAGAGCGTTTTGATTTCATAGGACGCATTTCCTTATGAAATCAAAAAGGAGCGGTCGGCAGTTCCCGATCGCTCCTTCTTTCGTATTTTATTGCATGCACTGTATTTTTACAGGTATCTCATCTTTCTCACCGTCTGCACAAACTCTATATTGGTTTTCGTCTTTGCAAACAGATCCAGCACCTTATCCACAGCTTCATCGGATTTCATACCATTCAACGCGCGGCGCACCACGTTGATTGCTTCCATCTCCTCTGCACTCAGCAGCAGATCTTCTCTTCTCGTGCTGGTTTTGGGGATGTCGATGGCAGGGAAAATTCTGCGTTCAGACAGCTTTCGATCCAGCACAAGCTCCATATTACCGGTTCCTTTAAATTCCTCGTAAATGACATCGTCCATCCTGGATCCGGTGTCCACCAGTGCAGTGGCCAGAATCGTCAGGCTTCCGCCCTCGCGCATATTGCGGGCTGCACCAAAAAAGCGCTTCGGCATATGCAATGCCGCCGGGTCAATACCACCGGACAGGGTACGTCCGCTAGGCGGAACCACCAGGTTGTAGGCACGGGTCAGGCGGGTAATACTGTCTAACAGGATCATAACGTCTTGTTTATGCTCGACCAGACGCTTTGCACGCTCAATAACCATTTCGGAGACTCGTTTATGATGTTCCGGTAATTCGTCAAACGTGGAATAGATCACTTCAACGTTCGGCCCTGCCACCGTCTCCTTCATGTCCGTTACCTCCTCCGGACGTTCATCGATCAGGAGAATGATCAGATGCAGGTCCGGATAATTTTTCTTTACCGACATGGCCACTTCTTTTAATAGGGTTGTCTTACCAGCCTTCGGCGGGGACACAATCATACCTCTCTGTCCTTTCCCAATGGGGCTTAACAAATCCATGACCCGCATCGCCACCGGGCAGCCGTACCGTTCCATTTTCAGTCTGCTGTTCGGAAAGATCGGTGTCATATCTTCAAAGTTGCTTCGTCTGGATGCTTCCTCTGTGGTATAGCCATTGATGGTCTTGACATAAAGCAGGGCGGAGAATTTTTCATTCTGTGTCCGCACTCTGGTATTTCCCTCTAAAATATCGCCTGTCCGCAAATTGAACCGGCGGATCTGGCTGGGTGCCACGTAAATATCATTATCTCCCGGCATATAATTATCCGAGCGGATAAAGCCATAGCCCTCAGCCATGACCTCCAGGATACCCTTTACCGTGATGCCGCTGTCCAGCTCTGTCGGAAACTTGTCGTCCTCCGGACTCTGGATCGGTGCAGTTCCACGATTATAGGGACTGTTGTAGCGCTCATTATAACGAGGTGCAGGCGCGCTCACACGGTTCTGCGCCTCTTCTGCCACAGGCGCTGCAGCTGCAGTATTTTCCCGCGCACCATTGTTGTCGCGGCTTCCTGTCCGTCCATTATGATAAGAACCATTGCTGCCAAAGCGCCTTCCCGTTCTCTGCTGCCGCCTTTCCTCCCGATCCCCTGCTCTGCTCTCCGGTTCTGTCCCACCGTCATGAGGATCCTGCTTTTCCACTGCGCCCTTCTCCGGGGCATCCTTGCGCTCTGCCGCGTCCCTCTTCGGAGCATCCTTGCGCTCTGCCGCGTCCTTCTCCGGGGCATCCTTGCGCTCCGCTGCGTCCCTCTTCGGAGCATCCTCTCGCTCTGCCGGACGGTTCTTAGGGGCGCTGGGTTCTGTTTTCATTTCTGCATTCTCCTGGGCATCCAACCTCAGCATCGCATCAATGACTTCCGCCTTTTTCATTGTAGAAAGTCCTTTTATCCCCCTTGCTTTTGCAATCTCCTTCAGATCATGCACTGCCAGAGATTCATATTTTTCTCTCATCATTTTTTCCTCTCATTTCTGCGCACGCTTTTTGCGCATGTCGAGTTTGTGTCAAGTGCGCGCAGACACAAATCTCGCGATTGAAAAATTTTATTTTTTCAATCTTTACTCCTTTTACTGCCATCGTGATTCGTCCCTGATTTTCAAACGGAATTCTACATGAAACGATCTTTTTGAAATGCGCCAGAACATCCCGATCCGGGAAACAGCGGTCTTTTGTCAGAAATCAAAAGTGCCTGTCATTTTAGTGAATTTTTTACACGTCGGAGACACAAGTCAAAGGTCTCCTTCTGTTTTGCTCATTGTACCACACTCAAAACAGAATAGGAAGATTTTTTCCTTGATTCACTCAAATAAATCAGATATGATGATATACAGAGAGCTACGAATGACGCGTATGCCCCGACATCATCATTCCATATAAAAAAAGAAAGCAGGCAAATCAAATGACAAATCAGGAGAAAGCGCTGGAACTGCATGAGAAGCTGCAGGGAAAGCTTGAAACCGTTTCCAAAACACCCGTCCGCACCCGTGAAGACCTTGCACTTGTCTATACTCCCGGCGTTGCGGAGCCTTGTAAGGTCATTGCAAAAGACCCGGCTGCCGCTTACACCTATACGATGAAAGCAAACACTGTAGCTGTTGTTTCCGATGGTTCCGCCGTACTGGGACTCGGCAATATCGGTCCGAAAGCTGCTATGCCCGTTATGGAAGGCAAGGCTGTCTTATTTAAAGAATTCGGCGGTGTCAACGCAGTTCCCATCTGCCTGGATACTCAGGACACGGAAGAGATTATCAAAGCCGTTACCTGGCTTGCTCCCGCTTTTGGCGGCATCAACCTGGAGGATATCAGTGCACCCCGCTGCTTTGAAATCGAAGAGCGCTTGAAAGAGACTCTGGATATTCCTGTTTTCCACGATGACCAGCACGGAACTGCTATTGTTGTACTCGCCGGCATCATCAATGCCTTAAAGGTAGTCGGTAAGAAAAAGGAAGACTGCCGCGTTGTTGTAAACGGCGCAGGAAGCGCAGGAGTTGCCATCACCCGCCTGCTGCTGACCTACGGCTTTTCCAATATCATTATGTGCGATAAATCCGGCATCCTCTGCGATGGCGCAGAGGGCTTAAACTGGATGCAGGAAAAGATGGTAAAACGCACCAATCTGGCTCACGAAACCGGTTCCCTTGCAGATGCTTTAAAGGGTGCTGATATTTTCGTCGGTGTTTCCGCTCCGGGCATTGTGACGGAAGAGATGGTAGCTTCCATGAATTCCGATGCTATTCTGTTTGCAATGGCTAACCCCGTTCCTGAGATCATGCCTGATCTCGCAAAAAAAGCAGGGGCACGCGTTGTCGGCACCGGACGCAGCGATTTCCCGAACCAGGTCAACAACGTTGTCGCATTCCCCGGCATCTTCCGCGGTGCTCTGGAAGGACATGCAAAACAGATCACCGATAAAATGAAGCTGGCTGCCGCTAATGCCATCGCAGCCCTCGTTTCTGATGAAGACTTAAACGAAGACAATATCATGCCGGAAGCATTCGATCCCAGAGTTGCGGACGTTGTTGCAGATGCAGTCAAGAGAAACATCCGCTGATCTCTGGCACCAGAAGCCCTACTATTCCCTGGACGCCTGGTGTAAAAATACATACGGACGGAAGCTTTACAAGGCTGCGCTGGATATCGGCTGTACCTGTCCCAACCGGGATGGCACCCTCGATACAAGAGGCTGTATTTTCTGTTCTGCAGGCGGAAGCGGCGATTTTGCCGCTTCCCGGCAGCTTTCTGTAACAGACCAGTTAAATCAGGCCAAGGCACTTTTGTCCTCCAAATGGACCCCGGAACCTGGCAAGCCGTCTCTGATCGCCTATTTTCAGGCATATACCAACACCTATGGCGATCCGGACAGACTGCTTTCCTGTTATGAAGAAGCACTTTCCTCTCCGGAGGTCGCAGGCATTTCCATTGCGACGCGCCCGGATTGTCTTTCCGATATCATTCTGGAGGGACTGAACCGCCTCCGGTTACGGTATCCTGACCGGTTTATCTGGATCGAGCTTGGTCTGCAGTCCATTCATGACCACACTGCAGCAAGGATCCGCCGTGGATATCCAACCTCCGTATTTTATGATGCTGCAGCAAAGCTCCATGCCCAAAGGCTCCCCTTTATTGTCCATCTGATCCTCGGACTCCCGGGGGAAAACCGGCTCGATCTACTGGAAAGCATCCGTGCCGTCAATCAGGTGCATCCCTTTGGTGTCAAGCTGCAGCTTCTCCATATTTTAAAGGGAACAGATCTTGCCCTTCTTTATGAATCCGGAAAGCTTCCTGTACTGACACAGGAAGAATATCTCGATCTGCTGATAAGCTGTATCGCTGCACTTTCTCCGGATATCTGCCTCCACCGAATCACCGGAGACGGTCCCCGCAAGCTTCTGATCGCGCCCCAGTGGAGTCTTGCGAAACGAAACGTCTTAAACAGGCTGCATGCCCTTATGAAACAACGAAATCTCAGACAAGGGGATAATTATGAACCAGGAACCTCTTACACTCTATAAACTGATCGTTCTTTATCTGCTCAATAAGGTATCCTTTCCACTTACAATGGCGCAGGTCAGCGATCTCATTCTGGAAAAAGAATACACCAATTACCTGACACTGCAGCAGGTTATCAATGAGCTGGCGCAGGCCGGGCTGATCACTGCCAAAACACTGGTCAACCGAACCCATCTGCAGATCACAGATGAGGGCCGCAATACCCTTTCCTATTTTGAGAACCGCATCAGTGACGCGATCAAGACAGACATCGGCGAATATCTTAAAAAAAATGAACTGGAAATGCGCAACGAATCTTCGATCCAGAGCAACTACTATAAGGCTGTCAACGGGGAATTCGAAACAGAGCTGACTGCAGTGGATAAGGACGTCAACCTGGTGACCATCCGCCTTACGGTTCCTACAGAAGAGCTCGCAATTTCCATTTGCGAAAACTGGCAAAAAAATAACAGGGAGATTTATCAGTATCTGACAACCGCCCTGTTTTAAAGTATGTTATTGCAGCATCTCCCGGATCACACTGCCATCTGTTTTTCCGAGGTCTAACTCCAAAAGTGCTGCCAATGTCGCGCCCTCATCCCAGAGCGCGATATTTTTTTCCACCCGGACGCCAGCTCTTACACAGCAGCCCGACATTGCAAAAAAGGTCTGATAGTCTGCTTCACTCGGCAGATACCCGTGGGTTCCCTTCATGCCATGTGCGCAGTCTTTTTCTGCTGCCGTCAGCTGTTCCCATTCGTCCAGAAAAAACCATCCTTCCTTTGCTTCCAGCATCAGAAAGCAGTTTTCGTCTGCGCCCATATTTGCTGCCTCTTCCCGAGTCAGAATCCTTTCGATTCCAAAATCCTCCCGTTCTTTCAGCGTCTCCAGCACTTTTCTTGTACGCTTTTGCACTTCTGCATTGTTTTCTACAGACGGATGCAGATAGATATAGCAGCTTCCGTCACAGTTTTTTGCATAGGCCTTCCAGCTTTTGATCCTGCCATTGCGGACCGTCAACAAGCCGGCTTTCCACAGTGCATGATTGACAAAGGCAACCTTGTCCACATCCTTCTGATAATGATCCCCCAGAAGCACGACCGTCGTGCTCTCCATCTCTCCGGTTTCCTCCAGTGCCCTTACAATCTCGCCCAGACGCTTATCGTGGCGCTTAAGAGCTTCTTTTGCCTCCTTACTCTCCACGCCATAGAGATGTCTGTTCGTATCCACATCCGTCAGATGCAGCAAAAACAGCTGCGGATTGTATTTGTAGATCGTATCCAGCGCGCATGCCTGAATAAAATTGTCCAGTTGGGGCTGTGCGATTCCGTTTCGCAAATGTCCAAAACGTTTGTTCAGATCCAGCTGATAAAACAACGGACCGTTCGTCGCATTCATCAGGATCTGATTTTGCCATTTGCGCGTCACCATGATCTCCGGCACATAGTAGTCCATCCTGCTGCCTGCCACAACAGGCCACAAAAGCCCGGCCGTCGTCATTCCCTTTTTCTTCGCTTCGTCATAAAGCGTCGTGCTGCGGATCCATTTGCGATGATAAAGCCAGTCCGGATCCTTCCGGTTGGGCTGGATTTTTGTGTTGTTCACAATCCCGTGATTTTTCGGCATCCGCCCTGTCACAATGGATGTATGGGCCGGATAGGTCAGGGACGGACACACACTGTTTACATGGCTGCACAGCGCTGCCTGTTCAAAAAAACGCTGAAAATTCGGCAGGGTCTGTAAATATTCCAGGTCCTTTGCTCCGACCGCATCAAAGGACACGATCATGACCCGCTTTGGTATCTGTTTCATTGCTCTGCTCCATCCTGCGGCTTTTGCTCTGTCTTAGCCGCTTCCCTGCGTATCCGCTGCATGTGCTCTTTGATTTTTACTTCATATCCCATCCCACCGGGCTGATAAAACTCTCTTCCGGACAGCTCATAAGGTAAATACTGCTGTCTGACATAGTGGTTGGGATAATCGTGTGCATATTTATAATCTTTTCCGTGTCCCAATTTTGCTGCTCCTTTATAATGGACATCCTGCAAATGCACCGGAATCGCCAGATTTCCGGTTTCTTCCACCGTCTTCATTGCGGACGCAATGGCGTTGACCGCTGCGTTGCTTTTCGGCGCGCATGCAATGTAGGCCGCCGCCTGTGCCAGAATAATCTGCGCCTCCGGCATGCCCACCCGCTCTGCTGCCAGGGATGCAGAAACCGCTACCTGCAGCGCTGTCGGATCTGCATTGCCAACATCCTCCGACGCACAGATCATCATCCTGCGGGCGATAAATGTCACGCTTTCCCCGGCATACAGCATCCGCGCCAGATAATAAACCGCTGCATCCGGATCGGAGCCCCGCATACTCTTGATAAATGCCGAAATCGTATCGTAATGATTATCGCCTGTTTTGTCGTATTTTACTGCACGTTTTTGAATACATTCCTGGGCAACCTCCAGGGTCAGATAGATTTTTCCATCCTCTGAGCGCTGTGTCGTCATTACGCCAAGCTCTACTGCATTCAATGCCGCACGTGCATCCCCGCCTGCAATATCCGCCAGAAACTCCAGCGCATCCGGCTCTATCTGTGCCTGATAGGCACCCATTCCTCTCTGATCATAGACTGCCCGTCGGATCAGTTCTTCGATATCTTCCTTTGAAAGCGGCTTGAGTTCAAAAATAACCGAACGGGACAGCAGCGCTCCGTTTACCTCAAAATACGGATTTTCCGTCGTCGCACCGATCAGGATCAGGGTTCCATCCTCCACAAAGGGAAGCAGATAGTCCTGCTGACTCTTGTTGAACCGATGGATCTCATCAATGAACAGGATCGTCTTTTTTCCAAACATTCCACGGTTGTCCTTTGCCTTTGCGACAACTTCTTCCATGTCCTTTTTGCCTGCCACGGTCGCATTGATCTGCATAAACTCCGCACTGGTCGTATTCGCGATCACCCTCGCAAGGGTCGTTTTGCCCGTTCCGGGCGGTCCGTAAAAAATGATGGAGGAAAGCTTGTCCGCCTGAATCGCACGGTACAAAAGCTTGTCCTTTCCGATAATGTGCTGCTGCCCGACTACCTCATCCAGCGTCCGGGGCCGCAGCCTTGCCGCCAGCGGCGCTTCCTTTTCCTGATTGGTCTGTCTCATATAATCGAAAAGATCCATGTCCCCTTACTGTACCTCCACTTTCATGTTCGGCCACACCTTCTCAATCCGCTCGTCAGGGTAATTGATGTCAAAGAATGTGTCGATCACGCTCTTCTTTTCCGCCCGCACGGTTCCTGTGGTACTTTCCGTGCCTACGACAGTCCCTGCGTCCGCGACGCTTTCCTCCTTCGCGGCGTTTTCTACGCCTGCGGCATTCCTTGCGTCCGCACTGCTCTCCTGCACCGCCGCGCTGTTCTGCCGTTCCACATAGCGTACCATGGCGCCTGCTGAAATCACCGCATCGCAGCTCATCAGCACGATAACTGCCCAGGTCGCAATTTTTGCTCCAAGGGGCGGCAGCTTTTCGATCCATCCGCTGATCGTCGGATAACAAATTTTTACCCAGACAACGGATAACAGTCCCCAGAAAATGCAATACAGCAGGTTGGTTCTCCCGCCGATATTAAAGGGCATGTCACTGTAATCCCAGAATGTAGTCCCGAGAAAAATCTCTGTAAATACGCTGCACAGATATTCATATACGCCGCCCAGCACACTGCCCGCCAGGAAAATATAACGATCCTCTTTTCCGGCAAGCCGCTGCAATACAACTGTCAGAATGACCGCACCGAAGCCCCAGACAATACTGAAGGTGCCGTAAATTACGCTGGATCGGCTCATCCATACGCCTCCCGTCACCCTGCAGAACAGCGTTTCGATCAGATCTCCGAGAAATGCACAGATCATAAATACCCAGATCAGCTTATCCACACAGACGCCTCTTGCAAAAACATATCGTTCTGCCCGATCTGCCTCCTCCAGAGCTTCCATCTCCGGGTATGCACGGTTTAACCGCTTCCAGACTGCATGATAGATCTTGCCTCCAAGCTTTTGCTTGACTTCCTTTTGTTCCTGCAGAAGTCTCCCCTGGGTTTCCTTCAGCTCTGTCAGGCTCCTGCTTTTCCTGACTGCAATCAGAATCGACACCAGGTCGGCAGCCATCAGCCCAAAGCCGACTATGTCTATGATCCGCAGCATAATTGTCGGAATCATCGAAAACAGGATAAAGACCGGAGGATGCAAAAGCAGCACCGCCGTCATCACAACTGCTGCCTTGATCAGCGAAAGGAGCACACTCTTTTTCTTCCCGCCAAACAGTGTCACATCCTCGTAATTCCACAAATGCTTTTTCCAGATTTTGGCTGCGATCCCTCCGGAAAAATATTCCACAACGGACACGACCATCCAAGTGGTCAGAAACTGCAGCAGCCATTTTGTCCCCTGCTCCGGCAGCAAAAGGATCAGAATATCCATCATTATGCCGTATTCCGGACAAAAGGGCAGACTGAAAAATCCGCGGTTGCAAAATCTTCTTTCTTTTACTGCAAAAAAGGCAACCTCCAGTGCCCATCCGATAAAGCTGTACAGCAGCAGATACGCTGCCAGTTCTGTGTAGGTATATTGCATTCTTTCCACTCATTTCTGCGCACGCTTTTTGCGCATGTCGAGTTTGTGTCAAGTGCGCGCAGA
>ENA-OUQP01001742-OUQP01001742.1-human-gut-metagenome-genome-assembly--contig:-NODE-1742-length-13749-cov-24.105302_pt1 | contig 13749 bp, 10 predicted proteins | sample MGYA00237951_ERZ548836 | MGnify/ENA primary metagenome ERZ548836 (study PRJEB26490, sample SAMN05194702) | human gut metagenome | biome: terrestrial biome; feature: human-associated habitat...
TCTAAACATAGTAAATAAGCGAATGATTACCACCCATTTGCAAAAGAGGAGCTTTGTTTTTTAATTTGAAGGGCTTCGTATAAATTAAAAAGTTTAAGGGAAGGAATGAGTGTATATGTCGAAAAAGAAAAATGTTAGAAGAAAAAAATCCAATAATCTACTTAAAGGGGTTGCTGCTGCTGGTGCTGTTGTAGGTGGTGGAACTATCTTTGCGGGTAACAATGCGGTTTATGCTGCAGAGAATGAACAGGATGCTATTCTTGCAAAAGAAAAACAGGAGGAATTGTTAGAAAAACAATCTGTTTCAGAATCTACAACTGAATCATTATCAAATAGTACATCAGATCATGGTGTATTTAATTTGGGAGAATCAATTTTTAAGAGTGCTGCAGAGCCTGATGTAGCTATGGTTGCAGATACTGGCGAAAATACTTCAGAAGCAACTATTATTGGCAATCAAGGTGATAATGAAGGTTTAGTGGAAGACGAGGATTCAAATGTAGCTGGTGATACCGCTACTGCTGAAGAAAATACTACTACACCAACAGAACAAGATGGTAATTACAATGATGAAAATTTGCAAGATGAGTCTAAAGTAAATACTGAAAATGAAGAAAATGGCAATACTGAATCTACATCTGAAGAATTAAGTGAGTCTACTTCAGCAATGTATAGTGAGGCTGCTAAACAAGAATCTTTAAATGTTGCAGTGTCTAATTCATTATCTTTATCAAATGCAGGTAAATATGACTCAAACGGTAATCCATTGTTGGGTTCTGGATCGGATTTTTATAGAGATTCATTATCTAATGCAATGAATGAATATGATGAGAAATATAATTCAATTAGTAAAGATTATGAAAATAAAATCAATTCTGTAAAAGCTGAAAACACATTTTTAACGGATATTTTTGGGGAAATTGAAAAACAGAAGGCAAAAGTCGATGAAGCGTATTCAAACTGGAAAAATAGTAGTTGGATTTTGTCTGGTTATTATAAAAATGATTTCTATACGTCTGTGGACGCTTTAGTTGAACTATATGCAAAGTATTTTTTGTATCAAATTGAAAATAATGAACCTGATATAGATAAAAATACGTCTTGGGTAAAAAATGATAAGGATAATAACTTTGTTAAAGTAGACTATAGTGCAAATGGTAAAAATCAGTCTGCATATTTTGACTATGTTATCACTGATGATAAAGATGTGCGTATAGATAAACAAGATGATTGGCAAAAACAGCACAATACAATTTCTATAATGGTTTTAAAAAAATCACCTATATATCAAAATGGCAATTCACAATTTTATTTTTACGATGATTTTTCTCTGGTAGACGAAAAAGTTCATAGAGAAACAACATTTTATATCGATGGTGTAAAATATACAAATGACAAAAATCAAAATAGATATGTAGAAAGTTATACTTATCTAGGAAATGACAAATATAAAGTTGTTTATATCAAAGATGGTAAGAAATTTGAAAAAGAGTTTAAGCAAAAATATAATGGAACAACAACTGCTACTACTAAAGATGGTAAAAAAATTACGGTTGATAAACCTGTATTTGCTAATATCACAAACAATCAGAGTCCAGGATATAATGGTGTAAAAGGACAAAAGTTCTTCTCTACAAATGCATTTAAAGACAAGCTTTCAGATTTTCAAATATTTGAAAGACAGCAGTCACTTTCTTTACAAGCACTTAGCACTCATTCACTTTCATTAAGTGCAAGTAACTCGACTAGTTTATCTGAATTATTTAAAAATAGTCTATCAAAAAGTGCAAGCCAGTCAGTAAGCTCATCATTAAGTGCCTCAGTAGTAGCAAGCCAAAATGCTTCAACTAGTGTAAGCCAATCGGTAAGCTCATCATTAAGCGCATCAGTAGCAGCAAGCCAAAGTGCTTCAACAAGTGTAAGTCAGTCAGTAAGCTCATCATTAAGCGCTTCATTAGCAGCAAGCCAAAGTGCTTCAACAAGCGCATCATTGAGTGCTAGTGAATCAGCAAGCAAATCCGCTTCAGAGTCTGCATCTACAAGTGCAAGTGAATCAACTTCAACTAGTAAATCATTAAGTGAATCAGCATCAGCAAGCCAGAGTGCTAGCGAAAGTGCTTCAACAAGCGCATCATTGAGTGCTAGTCAATCAGCTTCAGAATCTGCATCAACTTCAGGATCTATTTCTGACTCAGTCAGTGAAAGTTTAAGTGTTTCAGAATCTGAATCTATTTCTGGAAGTATGAGTGATTCTGTATCAACTTCTACTGCTGTTTCTGAATCATTGTCTAATAGCTTAAGCTCAAGTGAATCTAACTCTTTAAGTAGTTCTGAATCTGCTTCTGTATCAGACAGTTTCGCAACTAGTGTAACTACTACGACTGCTGGTGGAGATACTACATATCGTCGAGTTGTTGTGGATACACGTGCCCCATTACAGGTAGCTCCTCGTGAAACTGAAGAAGTTGTAGAGGATGAAACTCCAAAGGCAAATCCTGAGGAACAAACTGAAACAATCGAAAAGGAAAAAATGCCTAAATCAACATTGGATGTAACTCACCGTGTATGGTGGTCTTGGGTACCAATCGTTGGTGCATTGGTTTCTTTAGCAAATGCACATGCTTCTAAAAAGGCAAGAAACGATGCCTCAAAAGAAAGAAACGATGCTTCTAAAGAAAAAGAAGATAAATAAATAAAATAATGATAAAATAACAGTAGCTAACTTTTGGTTACTGTTATTTTTATTTGGGAGTGATGTTTATGAAGGAAAAGACACATTTGGTTAGAAATCGATGTCTATTTTCTATTGTTGTGATTTTAGTTTATTTTTTATGTCACCGTATTCCTTTAAATGGAATTGATATGAGTGAATATAATAATGCAGGACTTGATTTAGGTGCTATTTTGACGATGGCTGTGAGTGGTGCTGGTCAAAAGTGTTATGTGATGAGTTTAGGTATTTCACCATATATTACGGCAAGTTTATTAATCAGTATTTTATTCGCAATGCGATCAAAAGAAGCTAGAGCTCGTACTTCACCTAAGGCTATGAATTATTGGATTACCGGAGTTTGTTTTGTGGTTACTCTTGCGCAATCTATTTTTTATGCGTTGTCATTGAAATATGTTGAAAAAGATTTAATGAGTATTTTGGTTGTGATATTTGAATTAATGGCTGGTGCAAGTATTGCGCAATATTTATTGATCAATAATAAGAAGTATGGAGTTGGTGGTTTTGCACCTATCATTATTGTGAATATGACAGAATCTTTAATTGCGATATTAATGAAATCATCTATGGATTCGCTAATGATTCCTCTTTTGATTTCTTTTGTGATGGTCATCATTATGATCTTTATGGAACTTCATGAAAAGAAGATTCCTTTACAGAGAGTGTCTGTGCATAATGTGCATGCCAAAAAGAATTATTTGGCTATTAAATATAATCCAGTCGGTTTTATGGCTTTAATGTTTGGTTCAGCAATCTTTATGATTCCACAATTGATTGTGGCATTGATTCATCATTATCATAAATCAGAAATCATTAATTTCTTATATAAGAATTTAAATATGTCGACCGTATTTGGTATGCGTGTTTATATTGTGATGTTATTTGTGTTTACTGTGTTATTAAGTTTATTATTTGTAAACCCCAAAGATTTATCGGAAGACTTGTTACAGAGTGGGGATAGTATTGTGAATGTTCCTGCAGGTAAGGCAACGCGTCGTTATATTCGTAAATGGGTCTTATTCTTTAGCTGCTTAAGTGGGCTAATTATGTGTGGTTGTTTAAGTTTGTGTATGTATCTTCAATTTAAAGGAATTGTAGATGCATCTGTGGCTATGCTTCCAACGACATTTATGATGCTTTCGGGATTATTGTGTAGTGTTTATTTAGAGATTCGTGCTTATCGTGATTTTGATTCATATAAGCCATTCATTTAGGAGGTAGTCATTATGATGTATTTTGTACCTTCCTGGTATCATGGAAATGAATATAAAGAAAATGAACAATATTGGTATAGAAGAAGAACGGTAACTGAGTTTGATGATAGTGTGAAGCAGGTTCAAATGTTTAATCGAAATAATATTATGGATTATAAGATTTTAAACTTGAGCTATTGTCCTAACTTTAGACACTTTTTGCACCGTCAAAGCGTATTTCATGCGCCATATTGGTCTTGTTTTGATGCGATTCAAGAAATTAGACGTACTAAAGTAGATATATTATCTTATAGAGATTTAATGTGGCCTGACTATACAGAATTTGTGTATACACCATTTTGTATTGTGGCGTATGTTCATAATGAAAAGTATGCAGAAATTCATTTTGGGGAAGATGGAAATATGATTGAAGTGTTTTTATTTCAATCTGAAATCATGGTTCGTAAAAATGTTTATGATGATCGTGGTTTTTTATCTACGACAATTGTTTATGAAAATAATCAACCGATTTATGAACAATATTTGGATGAAAAAGGAAATTGGAAGTTACTCCATTTTTTTGAAGATGATCATATAGAGATCAATTCTGAAAATCCATATTACTTAATTGGAAATAAAAGGTTTACATTTGATTCTTTGAATTATGATTCAATGGAATCTTTAATTGAAGAAGTATTTTCTACTTATTTAGATGAAATGACAGAAAAGTCGGATATTTTCTGTTTGGCTATGCATACACTTCATCATGATTTACTAGAAAGTTTATTTACGCAAAGAAAAACGATTCTATCTTTCTATCAAAATCGTATGGAATTATTTGAAGATACAGAATTGAAATCTTTGATTCGAAGTACAAACTATTGTATTGTCGATTCGAAACATAAGATACGTCCTTTAGAAAAGTATGCTGGTCAAACTTTACCAATTGTAGATATTACACCGTTTGATACGCGTGCCGATTTTGGGATTAGTCAACAATTAACAGTTCAAAATATCTTAGTTCCGATTGATTCAATTGAACAATCTAAATTCGAAGCTTTGATCGTTTTATTCGCTAAGTATTTTGAAACAAATGAAACAGCACGAGTTCATTTCTTTACTAGAAATGCGAATTGGGATCGTGTGGATTCCGTTTTGGATTTTACTCGTGGAGTACTAAAAGTAAATGGATTGGATGAAAGATTAGCTCGAAAAGAGACGAATGATAAAGCGGAATTTGATTTGGATGAAGATGAAAAGGTTCCTATTAAGTTCTTTGTGGATCAATGTGTGGATGAATTGAGTATTTCTAAATGTATTCGTGAACAGCGTATTATGGTGGATGTGACAACACAGCCAGATTTATACTTGCAGATTTCATGTATTAGTAGTGCTATACCTCAAATCGTTTCTCATGTTACGCAATATGTTCATAATGGAAAGAATGGATTTGTGGTGAAGGATATATCTGAGATATCTCATTGTTTAACCTATTATTTAGATAATATTACCAATTGGAATAAGTGTGTGATTTATTCTTATGAATTAGGTAAAGAATATAATACGGCTAGTTTAATTCGTAAGTGGAAGGGAGTTATGAAGCAAGTTGAACAAGATTAGTGTTTTACAAGTGGGAAATGAAGATTTAAGTTTAAAGCTTCATATTCCTGATTATGTTGAGTGGAATTGTATAAATGATTTAGATGAGGCAACCGAACGTAGTTATGATGTATGTGTTTTAAATCGTTGCGTCAATAAAGAAGAGGCGTATATCTTATTAAAGAAAATTCGTGCATATACATTGTTTCTTTTGGATGATGTCAAAGTAGATCAATGGACAACATGGATTTGTACGTCTAGAAGAGCTAGGGTTTTAGACATTCGAACTCTGCAGGAATTTATTGATAAAGACATTCAATTATTTTATTCCTATACATATGGAGAGAAATATGATCCGCATTCATTATCAATCTCACAAAACTTTAAGGGTAGTGTATTTTGGAATGGATTCAATGGAGTTGAATTAGAAGGTGATTATGGAGATGATTACTACCAGGTTGCCTATTGGAGAGGTAATATTCCTGTTTTCCAAGGTCAGACAATTAATTTTTGGTTAGAGTATGAAAAGGATGATTCGGTTTCGATTCAATTGAAGATTGAACAATTCCAGTCTGGATCCTTATCTAGTTTACAGAATCGTTGGATTTTTACTGAAGAAGATTTAAGTTCAACTGTCTATGTTACCAATAATAATATGGATGGTCCTGTCTTTGTTTCTTTACTCGCAAAGGGAAAAGGTAAATTGAAAATAGTTGGTTTACATGATCGTCATTCACGTAAATCCTATGGTGAATTCTTGCCGGGTGGTGTGCGTATGGTTTCTTCTAAGCGAGAAGAAGTTTTTCTATATTTTGATTCAGGAGATATGAAGCCACCATTAAATGTATATTTTAGTGGTTATAAGACACAAGAAGGCTTTGAAGGATTTAATATGATGCGTAAAATGGGAGCACCATTCTTATTAGTTGCAGAATCAAGACTGGAAGGTGGAGCATTCTATTTAGGCGATGATGAATATGAGAAATTCATTACTACTGGTATTCAAGATTGTTTAAATCAATTAGGTTTTGATAGGTCACAATTGATATTATCTGGATTATCCATGGGGACTTTTGGAGCTTTATATAATGGTTGTAAGTTACAGCCACACGCAATTATAATTGGTAAGCCTTTGGCAAGTTTAGGCGATATCGCAGTCAATGAAAGAATTAGTCGTCCAGGTGGCTTTCCAACTTCTTTAGATGTTTTAGTAAAAAATTGTGGAGATATGAGTCAGAAATCTATAGATTCACTAAATCATCATTTCTGGGATTTATTTGATCAAACGGATTGGTCTCAAACTAAATTTATTGTGTCTTATATGTTAGAAGATGATTATGATATGACGGCTTATAATCGCTTGATTTCTCATATTGATGATGTGGGTGTAGAGATTATTGGTAAGGGAATTCATGGGCGTCATAATGATGATACATATAGTATTGTTGCGTGGTTTAAGACGCAATTTGATGAAACATTAAAACTAGATTTTAAACGAGGTGATTCAGATGAAGAATAAGGCTTGGAAAGTAGTATGGAATGAAGATACTTTTGGAACTTATCTTTATGGATCTAAAATCTGGTTTCATTCTCGTGAAGATATTGAATTTGAAAATGAATTGATGCCTCCTGGAACCGTTATAAAAGAATGGTATTCTAAAGTTAACTATCAAATGATGAGAACAGAACCATCACTTCCAATTATTGATGGAGAGAGTTCTTATCATATTCAAGTGAATATGAGTGATTTTGAATTGTATTTAATACGAATGGTATTTTATGACCGTTATGAAAATGAGGCTGGTACACTTATCATTCGTGAACCGGAAATGGATTTTAAGTGTCCTTTAAAGACATATAGCTATCGTGTGCAATTAATTAATGCGGGTGGTACGAAGATGCATTTTCATTCTTTTGTGATTACAGAAAAGGAAGGGTAAGATGAATAAAATTGATAAAAGATTACACTTTCTTTTGGGTAAGGTAAAAGAAGAGTGTAAGAAAATAAAGAACTTAAGTGATTATGAATTAAAAAATAAGACAGTAGAATTTAAAGAACGTTTAAAAAATGGAGAGACAACAGATGATATTCTACCAGAAGCTTTTGCGGTATGTTGCGAGGCCGATTATCGTGTATTAGGTATGTTTCCTTATGATGTACAGATTTTAGGTGGTATTGCACTTCATTTGTGCTATTTATGTGAAATGAATACGGGTGAAGGAAAAACCTTAACGGCCACAATGCCTTTATACTTAAATGGATTGACTGGTAAAAGTAGTATTTTAGTTACGGCCAATGAATACCTTGCGATTCGTGATGCTGAGGAAATGGGACAGGTTTATGAGTTTTTGGGTTTAAGTGTTAAGGCTGGTGTTACGCGTGATACAAATGAGCATTTAAATAATGATCAAAAGAAAGAAATCTATGCGGCGGATATTGTATATACAACACATGGTTCATTGGGATTTGATTATTTATTGAATAATTTAGTACATTCTAAAGAAGATCGTTTTATGCGTGAATTGTATTACGTCATTATTGATGAGGCAGATTCTGTTTTATTAGATAGTGCAAGTATGCCTTTAGTTATTTCTGGTTCTCCTCGTGTTCAATCTAATTTGTATGGTATTACTGATTTTTTTGTCACAACTCTAGTAGAGGATGAACATTATATTGTGGAAGATAACAAGGTTTGGCTAACCGATAAGGGAATTGAATATGCACAGCGTTATTTCCGTATTGAAAACTTATATAGTAAAGAAAACTTTGATGTTTTAAGACATGTCGTATTGGCATTAAGAGCACACTATTTAATGGATAAAGATGTGGATTATGTAGTAACGGACTCTGGTGAGATTGTATTACTCGATAAGAGTACGGGTCGTAAAATGAATGGCATGAAGCTTCGTGGTGGCTCTCATCAGGCAATTGAGGAAAAGGAACGTTTAAAATTAAGTCAGGAACAGCGTTCAGTGGCTTCCATCACATATCAAAACTTATTTAATTTATTCCCTAAAATGTCGGGTATGAGTGGTACGATTGCGGATGGAAAAGATGAACTTTTAGAAGTTTATCACAAACAAGTTGTTGTTATTCCACCCAATAAACCTTTAGCTCGTATTGATTTACCAGATCAGTATTTTAAAACGAGTGAAGAACAGTTTGATGCGGTCATTCAAGAAACTGTAAAAAGACACAAAACTGGACAGCCCGTATTACTAATTGCGTCTTTAATTTCGGATACGGAAATGTTGTCTAAATTATTAGTACAGGAAAATATTGAGCATAGTGTATTGAATGCGAATAATGCGTTTTGGGAAGCTGAAATTATTAAAGAAGCTGGTCAGAAAAATGTAGTGACTGTAGCTACAAGTATGGCAGGACGTGGTACCGATATTCGTTTGGGTTCTGGGGTTAAAGAACTTGGTGGTTTATGTGTATTAGGAATTGGTCGTATGAATAATACGCGTGATGAAAGACAAGCTAGAGGTCGTGCTGGAAGACAAGGAGAACCAGGTGTATCTATTTTCTATACATCATTAGAGGATGATGTTTGTGAAATATTAGGGGACGATTTCTTAGAAAAATATATTGAGAAGGATAAACATATTTCTAAGCGTCGAATTAAAAAATTAATTAACAAGTCACAGAAAATTAAATCGGAATCATCTGTTTTCCAAAGAAAGAATGCGGTGGATTATGATAGTGTTATGCAACGTCAAAGAACGATTATGTATAAAACTCGTAATGATCTATTGGATGGGAAAAGCTTGGATGAGAATTATCTTCTTTCGATTTGTGAAGACAACATCAAGGATTTTGTGAAGTCAAATAAGAAATTAGATTCGTATGGTGTTCATAGATATGTGCTAGATAATCTATCGTATCGTTTACAGGAAATGGATGAGAGTACAAAGAATCAAAAGGATTATTTGATTCAATATTCAAAGATGGCTTTCAATAATAAAAAGAAGTCAATAGGGGATCGTTTTTCTGAATATTGTCGTCTTTGTACGTTAAGAGCGTTAGATGATGGTTGGGTCGAAGAGGTTGACTATCTTCAACAATTACAGGCTGCCATTTCGGGTCGTTCAAGTGCGCAGCGTAACTTATTGTTTGAATATCAAAGAGAAGCTAGAATTTCATTTGAAGATATGGAAAAATCAATAAAAAAAGCGATGATTCGTAATATTTTATTGGGAGAAGTTTCATTTGGTAAAGACAACGAGATGATAATATTGTATCCTTAAAGAAAGGAGTTTTTAGGGTTATGATTTATAATTTTAACTTAGGCATTGGCTGGGCAAGTAGTGGTGTTGAATATGCCCAGATTTATCGTGCTAGAATGTTTAGAAATATAGGTATTGACGCGAAATTCGTGTTTACAGACATGTTTCCACAAGAAAATATAGAGCATATGACGAAGAATATTGGTTTTGAAGATTCGGAAGTGATTTGGCTATATACTTTCTTTACGGATTTTAAAACATCACCTGTTACTTATACTTTAAGTGATTTAGAAAAGACATTTACTAATCAAGAATACACAAAAAAACGTGAAGGTAAGATTTGTCGTTATGTGTTTAATGGAAGTAACAATTTCTATACGGCCTATATGGTTAATGATCATGATAATTATGTACATCGTGTAGAAATGGTTTCAGGAGGATGTTTAATTCGAAAGGATTACTTTACGTATGGACGTGTGTATTCAGAATATTATGCGCCATTAGATAATGCAGCACATTTATATCATCGTCGTTTCTTTAATGTGGATGGTAGTGTTGCGTATGAAGAAATGATTGATGATGGTCGTGTGATGTATAAATTTAAAGATAAAATATTATGTTCTAAAGAAGAACTAGTTGGATATATGGTATCTAAGCTTAACTTGACTAGTGATGATGTCATTCTAATTGATCGTTCTACTGATATTGGTCAATCGATTCTAATGAATTGTAAACCGGCTAGAGTTGGAACTGTTGTACATGCGGATCACTTTAGTGAAAAAGAGACAAATGATGATTATATCTTATGGAATAATTATTATGAATATGAATTTAATATGCATAAACATATTGATTTCTATATTTGTTCAACACAAGCTCAAAGTGATTTAATGGTTCAACAATTTGAGAAATATTATGGAATTACGCCTTGTGTATATACCATTCCAGTAGGATCATTACCAGAACTTAAATATCCTAGTTCTACTCGTAAACCTTATTCTTTAATTACGGCAAGCCGTTTGGCAAGTGAAAAACATGTTGACTGGATTTGTAAGGCTGTCATTCAAGCTCGTAGTGAAGTACCTGAATTATCTTTGGATATTTATGGTGTTGGTGGCGAAAGAGAAAAACTTGAAAACATTATTCGAGAAAATAATGCGCAAGACTATATTCACTTAATGGGTCAACATGATTTGAGTGAAGTTTATCAAAATTATGAGGCTTATATTGCGGGAAGTACAAGTGAAGGATTTGGACTTACTTTAATGGAAGCTGTTGGTGGAGGTTTGCCAATTATTGGTTTTGATGTTCGTTATGGAAATCCTACATTTATTCGTGATGGTGAAAATGGATATTTAATGCCTTTACCTGAAGAGGATAAGGATCGTGTTGAAGCGTTGAAAAAGGGTATTGTGGATTTATTTAAACAAGACCTAGAGAAGTGTCATTCTGTATCTTATTTGGTAGCTCAGGATTTCTTAACTAGTAATGTACAGGAAAAATGGAGGGAAGCTGTATGTTAGAAACTCCAGTTGTATTATTAGAAAATTTTGATGAAGATAGTCAAATGCTTTATCAAAGTATGCGTTCTTCTGGATTTAGTGGTCCTATTATTACATTTAGTGATGATGGATATTTACCAGAGGATGTAATGAGTATTTATACGTATTATTGTGGTAAAAAAGAGGGTGGAAAGTCTAGATATTTTAACCAGATTGATGTTCCGGATTATTGGGAAATCAAGGCGAGTAATACGGGTGGTCAAGTCTTTGATTTAAATCATGAAAGAGGTAAGATTTTCTTCGCATCTCCTTTACATAAAAGACTTGTTAAGATTGTAGATTGGTATGATGATACACATGTTGTTCGTGTAAGTGATCATTATAATAAATATGGTTTCTTGTATGCGAGAACGATTTTTAATAAGAAAGGACAGCTTGTATCTAGAAGTTATTATGATGTGTTTGGCAATGAAAAAGTGGTTGAAAACTTTGTCACACATGACATTATTTTAAATCAAAATGATAAAGTATATATCTTTAAGAATAAAGTGGAATTTGCGAAGCATTTATTTACGGAATTGGATGTATATCCAACAAGGTTGTTCTACAACTCCTTATCCAATCCATTCTTTGTATCGGAAAGTTTAGAAGATCGAGAACATAGTGATGTATTGTTCTGGCAAGAAGGTTATCGCGAGGATATTCCTGGAAATATGCAGGTCATTTTGGATGGTCATTCTAGACGAACTTCTAAAATTTTTGTACAGAAAAAAGAGGCGTATGAGAAATTAATTTCTTTAGGTGCAAACAGTAATATTGTCAAACCTTTGGGTTATGTATATAACTTTGAAAAAGAGAATGGACATTCGAATAATGTTTTGATTTGTACAAATTCAGATCATATTGAGAAATTGGATGAGTTAGTAAATTCACTGCCTAACATGAAATTCCATGTTTGTGCATTGACAGAGATGTCACAAAAGTTGATATCTTTTGAAAAATATGATAATGTACGTTTGTATCCAGGATGCAAGGCAAGCGAAATCTTAGATTTATTTAATACGTGCGACTACTTCTTAGATGTCAACTATGAAAATGAGATCGTGGATGCCACAAAAGAAGCATTCTTACATAATCTGTTGATTCTTGGATTTAATCAAACGATCCATAATCGCAAATATGTGTTGCCAAACTTTGTCTTTGATGCGAATGACTACCAAAATATGGTAAAAGTGATTCAGGATGCGTCTCACTTAGATTTAAATCTAGAAAGACAAAGAAAAATGGCTATGACACAAAATGTACAAGATTATAGAAATATTTAGAAGGGAAGGGTTTTTATGTTTAGTACATTTAACACATTAATGGTAATCATTGTATTGGAGGCAATCTGTTGTTTATACAGTGTTACTCTTGCTTACTTAAGTGATAAGAAATTTAGTAAAGTATTAAACTTGATTATGGCAGCTATTTGGGCTATTGCAGCAGTTTTAAATGTAGTAGGATTCTAATTTCATTCTTTGAAAACATCGCTTACAAATGGGTCGTTCTCGCCACTTTTGGCATGAAACGGCCTTTTTTAGTGGCGAAATTTGCTTTTTTTTTAGAATTGTGTATAGTATTAAGTGTTGTTATTCATTTTTTTGTGGACAACCGCCTCGTATTTTATGAGGCCAAGGGGGAAGATTGGAGGGTGTTTTGAACTTTATAAAAGAAGAAAATTTAGAGAGTAGTGTAATTAGAAAAGGATTGGTTTCGGGTTTATTGTTGTCGACATTAGCATTAACAGTACTAACAACATCATCAGTTATTGGGGAAGAAAGTAAGGTTTATGCCAAGACGAATAATGCGGATACAAACATTTTAATGCGTGTGGATACAAAAAACGGAACTCAAGAGTTAAAAAAGAAATTCGAAGAACAGATTCAAGATATCGAGGAAGAATCTAGCAAGAAACAAGAAGAGTCGAAAAGCGTTGAAGAAATGATCTTAGAGCAGCCGGAGTTATTGAATGATGTAACATTCGTTCAAAATAATTATAATGTGGTGACTCAGGTCATTTATTCGCAACCATCATACACACAATATGTAAGTAATGCGAATGCACTTACTGCATCGGGTGGTGTATATTATGGGCCTAATGGAAAGGAAACATACTACAACTTAAATATGTCAGGGGTAGTCGACATTATGCGTGGTATGGGAAACAATGATAATTATTGGGTTCGTGAAGATGGTGTGAAGATGTTAGGGGATTATGTTATTGTGGCAGCCGATTTAAATAAGTATCCTAGAGGATCTATTGTAGATACTTCATTAGGACAGGGAATCGTCTGTGATACAGGTAGTTTTACGCAAAATTCAGATACTCAATTAGATATTGCGACAGACTGGTAATATATATGAGTTAGGGTAGAAGTGTTATGCTTCTACTTTTTTTTGTATATTAAGATTTTGGTTTCGGAACAGGGAAATACGATATGTGAAAAAACTG
>ENA-OUQP01001744-OUQP01001744.1-human-gut-metagenome-genome-assembly--contig:-NODE-1744-length-13743-cov-21.440094_pt1 | contig 13743 bp, 9 predicted proteins | sample MGYA00237951_ERZ548836 | MGnify/ENA primary metagenome ERZ548836 (study PRJEB26490, sample SAMN05194702) | human gut metagenome | biome: terrestrial biome; feature: human-associated habitat; material...
GCGTGTCGGAGCGCAACCGCCGAAGGCGGCTCTTAGCGCGTAGACTGAAGCTGTCCGCGCAGCGGACTGATGAGGGCAGAGTTTTCCACAATTACCCGTTAAACGGTTGAATGTGCAGCTCCGCAAGCTCCCCCCTCATCCGCCCTCGGTCGGGGCCTCGGGTACCTTCTCCCAAGGGAGAAGGCTTTTCAACTTCCGCCTCTCATGTCTTTGCACTGCGCAGCAGAGACCTACATAAAAATAAAGGTCCCGGGCGCAGACGGGGCAGAAGGAAAGGCTATGTCTTTTATGTATTTCCTGGCCGTATTGATCGGCCCGCTGGTGAAGATCCTGTACAGCTTCATCGGCAACTACGCGGCAACCATGATCGTTGCCACCCTCATCCTCAAGCTGCTGCTGTTCCCCCTGAGCATCCATCAGCAGAAGTCCACGGCCAAGATGTCCGTGTTCCAGCCGCTGATCACCGAGATCCAGCAGAAGTACAAGAACGACCCCCAGAAGCAGCAGGAGGAGCTGATGAAGCTCCAGCAGGAGCACGGCTACAACCCCATGGGCGGCTGCATGCCCATGCTGCTGACGATGCTGGTCCTGTTCGGCTTCCTGGGCGTTGTGTACTACCCCGTACACTACATCTTCGGCGTCAGCAATGATGCCGTCAAGGCCGCGTGCGAGGCCATCGGCCTGGCCACGACCAACACCTCCACGATGCAGACCGCGCTGATCCAGGCCATCCACAACGGCGCGTCCATCGACCCGTCCATCATCTCCGCCAGCGTTGTGGCCGAGATCCAGAACTTCAACACCTCCTTCTTCGGCATGGATATGTGCGATGTGCCCGGCTTCCACCTGACCCCCATCGCCATCTTCCCGGCCATCGCCACGGTCACGATGTTCGTCAGCTACTTCATTACCCAGAAGCTCTCCGGCATGGATGCCCAGATGCAGGGCAGCATGAAGGTCATGATGCTCGTCATGAACCTGATGTTCGTCACGTTCTGCTTCAATGCCCCCGTCGGCTTCTCCCTGTACTACGGCGTGTCCAACGTGGTCCAGATCTTCCAGTCCTACGTGACCTACAAGATCTACAGCCCCGAGAAGTTCAAGGCCCAGTATGAGGCCGAGCTTGCCGCCAAGCGCGCCGAGAAGAAGAAAAAGCGCACCGTCACCGTCGAGCTGAACGGTAAGCAGGTCGAAAAAGAGGTCACCCTGGGCGAGGCCAACAAGCTGCGCCTGGAGATGGCCCGCCAGCGCGAGGCCGAACTCTACAAGGACGAGCGCACCACCCCGCTGAATAAGGATTGATTACACGGCAAAAGAGGCGCGCTCCCGTTGCAGAGACTGTAGGGGCGAGCATTGCTCGCCCGCGCCGTTGGCGGCTGTGAGGGAGTGTATCCCCTGCCGCCGTAGGGGCGCATTCTATATGCGCCCGCCCCGCTCCCCGTTGTGATGAACGTAACGATAAGAAATAAGAAGGAGGTTCCCCCTATGCGCAGTATGGAAATGAGCGCCAAGACCGTTGAGGCCGCCGTACAGGCCGCCTGCGAGGCTCTCGGCGTTGACCGTGATGACATCAACGTAAGCTACGAAGTCCTCGAATTCCCCACCCGCAAGCTGTTTAAGACCATTCCCGCCAAGGTCCTCGTGAAGGTCGAGGAGCCCGAGGCGGAAAAGCCGGCTGAAGTTTCCACAAAGCCCGCCGAGGTTGTTGAAATCTCTGACGAGACCGCCCCTGAAATCCAGAAGGAGGTCGTCGAGGATATGGTCGAGGAGGCCGAGTTGGCCCCCGTCCCCGGTGAGGAAGTCGAGGTTCCCCTTGACATCGACGCCGACCCGCGCCTGCAGGCCGCCGTTGACTACCTGACCCCGATCTTCAACCTGATGGGTGTGGAAAACTTCACCTTCACCGCCGTCAAGAAGGGCGCTGCCACGGTCCTGAAGGTCTCCGGCGAGCACATGGGCGCGCTGATCGGACGCCGCGGCGAGACGATGGAGTCCCTGTCCTACCTCGCCAGCCTCGTTGTGAACCGCATGGAGGGCCCTTACGTCAAGCTGGGCCTGGATGTCGGCGGCTACCGCAACAAGCGCGAGGACGACCTCTCTGCCCTTGCCAGGCGCATTGCAGACCGCGTCATCCGCACGGGCTGCTACTATGAGATGGAGCCGATGAACCCCTACGAGCGCCACATCATCCACACGGCCATCGCCGAGATCGACGGTGTGCGCAGCGAGAGCAAGGGCGACGGCCCGGCCCGCCATGTGGTGCTGTACTCCACCGACCCCGATGCCTGCAACCTGCCTGACCGCGACAACGCCCGCAACCAGCGCGGCGGACGCCGTGACGGCGGCCGCGGTCCCCGCCGTGATAACCGCGGCGGACGCGGCCCCCGCGGCCCGCGTGAGGGCGGCAGAGGCCCCCGCTACGGTGCTCCCCGCCGCGACAACCGTGGCGGCCCCCGCTACGGCGGCCCGCGCTCCAGCGTGCCCGCCCGCGAGTTTGCGGATGCCCCGCGCGACCCCGCAGCCAAGCCGATGGCACCCAAGACCACCGAGCGCATCCACGACGGTGACGATTTCGCCTTCGGTAAGATCGAGTTTTAAACAACAGTGTTGAAAAAAGCAGCTGCTCCTGTGCGGGCAGCTGCTTTTTGGTTTTTATGCGAGCGAAGCGCGGGCCGGAAGGGCTTTGACGGGGCTCCCGCAGTCTCCTGTTCCCCCTCTAAACTCTTTCCACACCGTTTTCCACAGTGATGTTGAAAACTCTTATTTTTCCACCGTTCACAACCGGCTATACAAAGGGCAAAAATGAACCGTTTGTAAACAAGATATAGGCGTAACCACGGCCCGGCACCCCTACAGGTACCCCTTTTCCACAGGAAAACCGGTTTTCCACCGTTTCCCGGGGTTTTCCCTGTGGAAAACTCGTGAAAACTGTGGAAAACTATAAAATAACGGTGTTTCGCAGAAAACGAGCGGAACTTTTTGCGAAAGGCTCTCTGCAGACCTTATTTTCCTGTTGAAAATGTTGAAAACTGCCTATAGTTGTAGAACCCCGCGGTGGAAAAGTCCGAAATGTTGTTAAAAACACAGATGTAGCTGTACTGAAAACAAAGTGGGATGCAGTCGGTTATCAAACGTCCATGCCCGGCAACGAGGATACATTTTCAACCGTATGGCTAGCCCGATGTTGAAAGAAAAATAACAACCGGCGAACGGCATCCCGCATAAACTCGCGGGCGGCATATAGGCCGCCCCTACCGCGCTTACGTGAATGACATCCGTAGGGCGGGGTGCCCACACCCCGCCGCAAGTTCGCGCGGCTAACCGTCAACGGGCAGCCACCTACGTAGGGGGCGGCGTCCCCGACGCCCCGGAAACCTTCTGCCGCCGCCCATCCCCGGGAAAACCCCCGGGCCGGGCATGCCCGGTCCCTACCGCGCGGCGGTGGGCAAGCCCCATGCCGTCCATAAACGCCCACGGAGGGGTCAAGACCCCTCCCTACGGACCGCCCCATCAACGAGTGCCCGCCCCTACCGCGCTTGCGTGAATTACATCCGTAGGGCGGGGTGCTCGCACCCCGCCGCAAGTTCGCGCGGCTACCCGTCAACGGGCAGCCACCCACGTAGGGGGCGGCGTCCCCGACGCCCCGGAAGCCTTCTGCCGCCGCCCACCCCCGGGCCGGACATGCCCGGCCCCTACCGCGCGGCGGTGGGCAAGCCCCATGCCGTCCGTAAACGCCCACGGAGGGGTCAAGACCCCTCCCTACGGACTGACCCATCAACGAGTGCCCGCCCCCCTACCGCGCGGCGGTGCGGGAACGGCGACAAAAAAACCGAGGCGATCCCTTTTCCCGGGACTGCCTCGGTTCTTTATATAAGCATATAAGCGCTTAATCGTGCCGGATGGCTTCCAGCGCACTGATCCTGACCGCCTTGTTTGCGGGCAGGATGCCGGCTACCAGCCCCACCAGCGTGGCGAATACCAGCGCCGCCAGCATGAGCCAGGGCGGGATGATCGAAATGGCCGCGCTGCCGCCCCCGTCCATGTAGTAGTACCCGCCGCCCATCAGGCCGGACAGGTCCAACCCGCCGCCCTGACCGAACGCCGCTAAAATTGTGGAAAGGTTGTTCAGCACAAAGCTGGCCAGCAGGCTGAACGCTACGCCGATCAGCCCGCCGATAAACCCGATGGTCGAGCTTTCCAGCAGGAACATCGTGCGGATGCTGCCCAGCTCACAGCCCAGCACCTTCATGACGCCGATTTCCCGGGTACGCTCATAGATGGCCATCGTCATTGTGTTGATGATGTTGATGGCCGCCACAAACAGCGAGACCGCCGCAATGCCGCCGAAGATCATCTGGCTTTTTATGACCTGCTGCTGCATCTCCTCGCGCTGCTGGTTCATCGAGTAGGTGTTGGTGAAGCCCAGGTCGTGGATGGCCGTCTCAACGTCGGTGACGTTCTTCAGGTCATCGACCTTGACGTAGACCTGTTCGTAGCTCTTTTCCTCGGTCTTGGTTTTGGTCATGTCGTTGTAGACCTTTTGCAGCATCTTCATGTCCTGAATGCGCAGCACAATGCCGCTCTGGGTCCAGTAACCCTTGGCGCCGTCCGGCTCCAGCACGCCCACGACCTCCAGCTGCCAGCTGCGGGTCTTTTCGGTGGACTCCTCGCCGGTCCGGATGGTCAGGGTCATCTTATCCTTGTCGATGTCCACAAAGGGCGGCAGCTCCTTGCCGTTGGCATCGGTCTGACCCTGCCAGCGGTAGCGCTTGGGGCTGTTGAAGCTCTTGCGCGAGTCCTGAAACTCATACCCGGTGGACCCGCCGACCAAAATCTGTAATTTCGCCGCCTTCTCGCTGGCGGGGGTGTTCGTGAGCCAGCTGCCGCTCTGCAGGGCGAAGCCCATCGGCTCCAGCGCGGTGGGGTCGATGCCGATCAAATTGTAAATTTCCATCGTGTAGCGGTCATTGCGGCCCGCCGTGATGGTGCCCTCCAGATTGTACGCCTGCGCGTAGGGCGTGGCCGCCGCCACGTGGGGAATCTGCTTCAGGTTTGCGATGGCGGCATCGTCCAGATACAGCGGCTTGCCGTCGCTGCCGACCATCGTACCGTAGCCGTAGACCTGAATCTGGGTCAGGTCGCCCCAGCTTTGCAGCATCTCCTCGTTGGTTTTGGTCTGGGCGATGCCCAGCGAGATCATCAGCACGACCATGCAGGTGCCGATGACGACGCCGACGAGCGTCAGCGCCGTGCGGCCCTTGCGGCGCAGCAGGTTGCGCGCCGACAGGCTGATTTCATCAGAGATCTTCATCGCTGTCCTCTGCTTCCAGCGCGGCCAGTGCCTTGGCCTTTTTGCGCTTGCGTACCACGACCACGATGACCACGATCACGACCACTGCGCCGCAGACACCGATGAGCACCCACGCCCAGACCGGCATACCGGTCTGCTCGGGCTGGACGTCGTCCATCGACGGGTCATAGTTGAAGTCGTCCATGTTCATCTCCTCGGCACTGACAGAGAAGTCCTTCGAGAAGGTCTGCGGGTTGCCGGAGGCATCCTCGTAGTTCAGCGTGATGATGCCGCTGACCGTGCCCGCGGCATCGGGGACGATGTCAAAGTCCACGCTGCCCTCGGTGCCGGCGGCCAGGTTGCCGAGGTACTGGTAGCCGCCCGCACCCAGATTCGTGCCGGTCAGGCGGGCTTCCAGATTGCTGACAGGGTTCTTGCCCTTGTTGACGTAGGAGAGGGAAACGCTGCCGGTGTCGCCGACATAGATCGTGTCGCCGGACAGCTCGAGCTGGCCGACCTCAAAGCGGTCGGGCTGGCTGACGGGCACGGAAATCGTCGTGGTGCCGCTGACCTCCTTGCCGGTGACAGAGCCGGTGCCGGTCATGTTGACGGTGATGCTGGCCACCGTGCCGGTAAAGCCGGAGGCGGGCATGACCTGGAACGTGACGTCCCGGGTCTGCTTGGGGCAGATGGTGCCGAGGTAGCTGGACAGGCTGCCGCCGTTCAGGGAGATGTTCTCGGGCAGCGTCAACGAGACGATGACGTCGTCGAGGTTCTCATTGCCGTCGGTGGCGTAGAGGCCGAGGGAGAGGTCGAACGCCTGCCCTGCGGTGACGCTGTCGCCGTAGCTGGAGGTGCGCACGAGCAGGTTGGGCGAGGTCGTCTGGTCCTTGTCCACGCACTGGCCCAGCGTGACGCTGAACTGCTGCAGCGGCTTGGCGGTGTCCAGATAGGACAGGTTGATGGGCAGCGTGTTGCCGCCGCCGTTGTAGATGACGTCGCGGAACAAAATGACGTAGCTGTAATAATTATACTGCGCGTTCGCCGCAACCTCCTCCGGCGAGGCCGAGCCGTTGCGGACGTTCTGCAGGCGGGTGGCGTTGGGGTCGTCGTTGCTGTCGAACAGCTGGCCGATCTCGCCGGTGCCGGTGTAGGTGAACACGGCGGAGTTGATGCGCGCGGAGATCTCCTCCGGCTTGACGCAGTACCGCGCCGAGGCGTGGTCCACGACCTTGAGCACGATGTTGATCTTATCACCGACCTGCACGGTGGTGACCTCGCCGCCCGCAGTGTCGGTGACGGAGTAGGCGGAGACGTAGACGCCGTCGGAGCTGGTCGTGTCAATGGCCGCCGTCGGCGTGGGGGTGGGGTCGGTGACATCCGGTGCGGTGACGTCGTCTGCCATAACCGGCGCACACAGCGCCGCCGCCAGAGCAAAGGCGGTCAGCAGGGAAAATAGGCGTTTCATGGTTGGTTTGTACCTCCAAATTTTATAACCCCAAGGCTTCCCCCCCGGGGGGAAGCTGCCGCCCGCAGGCGGCGGATGAGGGGAGAGCTTGTGTGGCGGCTCCGTGAGCGGGCCGCGGCGGAAACACGCCCCTCAACCGCCCTCGGTCGGGGCCTCGGGCTTATTACTTTTTCTGTTCCTTCGCTGCCTCCCCGCCAATATCCAGATTCCCTTCCAGATCGGCAAAGAGGGCGTCGCGGTTTTTCTTCTTCGTCTCCTCGTCCTGCACGACGTTGGAGCAGACCTTGCCGTCCAGGATCGTCACAATACGGTCCGCGCACTCGGCCAGCTCCGGCTCGTGAGTGACCATAACGAACGTGACACCGCTGTTTTTTGACATTTCCAGCATGCGGTACAGCACCTGCTTGCTTGTGCGGGAGTCGAGGTTTCCTGTCGGCTCATCGGCAAAAATGACCTTGGGACTGCTGACGAACGCGCGGGCGATGCCGACGCGCTGCTGCTGGCCGCCGCTCATCTCGGTGGGCAGGTGGTTGGCGCGGCCCAGCAGACCCATGGATTTCAGCTCTTTGCGGGCGCGGGCCAGACGGGTCTTTTTGTCCACACCCTTGAACATCAGCGGCAGGGCGACGTTCTCCGCCGCCGTCATGGTGGGCAGCAGGTTGTAGCTCTGAAAAATGAACCCCAGGTGCTGCTGGCGGAACTCGGCCAACTCGTTCTCGGTCATTTTGCTGATCTCGTGCTTTCCTATGTATACCTTGCCGGACGTCGGCTTTTCCAGCCCGGCCAGCTGGTTCAGCAGCGTGGATTTGCCGCTGCCCGACTGGCCGACGATACAGCAGAACTCGCCTTTTTCTATCGACAAATCGACATTATTCAGCGCAACGACGCGCTCCTTGCCGACGGCATAGACCTTGCGCAGCTTCTCTGTACGGATGATTGGTGCCAAACGCACACCTCCTTACGTGCAATATACCACATATTGTATCATATTTCGACGATGGTGGGAAGATGGGGAAGTTGTAAAATCTGTTTCTTTCCTATATAATAGACGACAAAAAGGGGGCAGACGTTACCATGGAGTACACAATTCATCCGATTGCGCATATCCGCACGGATTTTACGGATAAATTCGGCATCCCGCGGCAGAGCGGGCTGGTGCCGGAGCTGACGGCGCGCATCGTGTTTGAGCCGGAATACCGCGACCCGAACGCGCTGGTCGGCATCGAGGGGTATGACCGGCTGTGGCTGATCTGGCAGTTTTCCACCGTGGCGGCGGAGTATGCCGCGGGCAAAAGCTGGCGGCCCACCGTGCGCCCGCCGCGCCTGGGCGGCAACGAGCGCCGCGGCGTCTTTGCGACCCGCAGCCCCTACCGCCCGAACGCGCTGGGGCTTTCCTGCGTGGAGCTGGCGGGCGTCGAAAACGGCGAGCTGATCGTCCGCGGCGCGGACCTTTTGGACGGCACGCCGATCTTCGACATCAAGCCGTATCTGCCCTATGTGGACGCCTACCCCGACGCCCGGGGCGGATTTACGGACACGACAAAGGAATACGCTTTGCAGGTGGTTTGCCCCGACGCGCTTTTGTGCAAAGTGCCGGAAAACAAGCGCGCCGCTTTGTCCGGTGTGCTGAAAAACGACCCCCGCCCCGCCTACCAGCACGACCCGGAGCGGGTGTACACGCTGGATTTCGGCTGCAATAAAGTGAAATTCACGGTGGACGGGGATATTTTGAAGGTTGTTGACATCTTATAAACGGGAAGGAAAGGCCGCGGCAAAGCCGTCCGCAGAAAGCCTCCTCGCGCAGCGGGGAGGTGGCCGCGAAGCAGGCCGGAGGGGCTTTTGTGGTTCGCGGCGGCGGTAGGCCGCGGAGGGGTCAAGACCCCTCCCTACGGGGCAAAAGATACATGGGCGGTAATGGCAAAGTCGCGGGCCGGGCATGCCCGGCCCCTACAGACTTCTGTTTCCGGGCAATCGTTCCATCCAGCGGAACGAGGTACAATAAACCGTACCCAAAAACACCCTAAAAACCGCCTTGTTCGTCATTGTGGTCAAAATGCACACAACAGCTCTGAAAATATGTGCAACTTTCTGAACAAAACCCCTTTACGAAAAGGGGGTTTTTTTGGTACAATAAAGCTATGCAAAAGCGTTTGTCTGGAACTATGCCCGGAGCAAGATTGGGGCACGTGCCAAATGACGCAGGCTTTGTGCGGCCCTGACACCCGCACAGCTTTGTATGCAAAACTCTAATGAAAAACGGAGGAAAGAAAATGCCCAGAGCTAAACAGTCTATGGACGGCAATACCGCTGCGGCGCATGTAGCTTATGCATTCACCGATGTGGCTGCCATCTACCCCATCACCCCCTCCAGCCCCATGGCCGACACCGTTGACCAGTGGAGCGCTGCAGGCCTGAAGAACATCTTCGGCAACCAGGTCAAGGTTGTTGAGATGGAGTCCGAGGCCGGCGCCGCAGGCGCTGTCCACGGTTCTCTCGGTACCGGTGCCATCACCACCACCTTTACCGCTTCCCAGGGTCTTCTGCTGATGATCCCCAACATGTACAAGATCGCCGCTGAGCAGCTGCCCTGCGTCTTTGACGTTTCTGCCCGTACCGTTGCTACCCAGTCCCTGAACATCTTCGGTGACCACAGCGACGTTATGGCCGTTCGTCAGACCGGCTTTGCCATGCTGGCCGAGAGCAACCCGCAGGAGGTCATGGACCTGTCTCCCGTTGCCCACCTGTCCGCTATCGAGGGCCACGTTCCGTTCGTGAACTTCTTCGACGGCTTCCGTACCTCCCACGAGATCCAGAAGATCGAGAAGTGGGACTACGAGGACCTGAAGGAAATGTGCAACATGGAGGCTGTCGAGGAGTTCCGTGCCAAGGCCCTGAACCCCGAGCACCCCAAGATGCGCGGTTCCCACGAGAACGGCGACGTATTCTTCCAGCATCGTGAGGCCTGCAACCCCGCTTACGAGGCTCTGCCTGCCGTTGTTGAGAAGTACATGGCCAAGATCAACGAGAAGCTGGGCACCAACTACGACCTGTTCAACTACTACGGCGCCGAGGATGCTGACCGCGTCATCATCGCCATGGGCTCCATCTGCGACGTCGCAGAGGAGGTCGTTGACTACCTGACCGCCAAGGGCGAGAAGGTCGGCCTGGTTCTGGTCCGCCTGTACCGTCCCTGGGTCTCCAGCGCCCTGCTGAAGGTCCTGCCCAAGACCGTCAAGAAGATCGCCGTTCTGGACCGCACCAAGGAGCCCGGCTCCCTGGGCGAGCCCCTGTACCTGGATGTCGCCACCACCCTGCGTGAGGCCGGCATGAACGACGTCGTCCTGACCGGCGGCCGCTACGGCCTGGGCTCCAAGGACACCCCGCCGTCCAGCGTCTTTGCTATCTACACCGAGCTGGAGAAGGACGCTCCGAAGTCCCGCTTCACCATCGGCATCACCGACGACGTGACCAACCTCAGCCTGCCTGAGGTCAAGCCCGCTCCCATCACCTCCGCCCCCGGCACCAAGGAGTGCAAGTTCTGGGGTCTCGGCGGCGACGGTACTGTCGGTGCCAACAAGAACTCCACCAAGATCATCGGCGACCATACTGACAAGTACATTCAGGCTTACTTCCAGTATGACTCCAAGAAGACCGGCGGTGTCACCATCAGCCACCTGCGTTTCGGCGACAAGCCCATCCGCAGCCCCTACTACATCAACCAGGCTGACTTCGTGGCCTGCCACAACCCCGCTTACATCCACATGGGCATGAAGATGGTCCAGGATGTCAAGCCGGGCGGCGTCTTTATGATCAACTGCCAGTGGACCGATGCCGAGCTGGATGAGCACCTGAATGCTGCCGACAAGAAGTACATTGCCGACAACAACATTCAGCTGTACACCATCAACGCTATCGATAAGGCTATCGAGATCGGCATGGGCAAGCGCACCAACACCATCCTGCAGTCTGCCTTCTTCAAGCTGGCCGACGTCATGCCCATCGACGATGCCGTCGAGTACATGAAGGCCGCTGCCAAGAAGAGCTACGGCAAGAAGGGCGACGCTGTTGTCCAGATGAACTGGAAGGCTATCGACGCCGGCCTGGACGCTGTCCATAAGGTCGAGGTCCCCGCCTCCTGGTCCAACCCCGCTGCTGATCCGGCTCCGAAGGCCCTGAAGGGACCCGAGGCTCTGGTCAAGCAGATCCGCGACGTTATGGAGCCCATCTCCCGTATGGACGGCGACAGCCTGCCTGTCTCCGCCTTCGAGGGCAACGTCAACGGCGAGTGGGAGCAGGGTGCTTCCGCTTACGAGAAGCGCGGCACGGCTGTTATGGTCCCCGAGTGGAACGCCGAGAAGTGCATCCAGTGCAACCAGTGTGCTTTCGTCTGCTCTCACGCCACCATCCGTCCGTTCTGCCTGACTGCTGCCGAGGCTGAGGCTGCGCCCGCTTCCACCAAGCTGGCCGACACCAAGCCCAAGGCAAGCGAGTACAAGTTCACCATGGCCGTGTCTCCTCTGGACTGCATGGGCTGCGGCGAGTGCGTCACCGTCTGCCCGACTGCCGCTATCGAGATGAAGCCGCAGGAGAGCCAGTCCGAGCAGCAGGCTGCTTTCGACTACTGCGTCGAGAACATCCGCAAGAAGGACAACATCCCCGGCGTTGTTTCCGAGGTTTCCGTCAAGGGCTCCCAGTTCAACCAGCCGCTGCTTGAGTTCTCCGGCTCCTGCGCTGGCTGCGCCGAGACCTCTTACGCCCGCCTGATCACCCAGCTGTTCGGCGAGAAGATGTTCATCTCCAACGCTACCGGCTGCTCCTCCATCTGGGGCGGCACCGCTTCCATCAGCCCCTACACCACCAACAAGGCTTCCGGCCACGGCCCCGCATGGATCAACTCCCTGTTCGAGGACAACGCCGAGCATGGTCTGGGTATGCAGATCGGTTATGAGACCGTCCGCGCCAACCTGATCACCAAGGTCGAGGCCCTGAAGGGTAAGAACGCTGAGCTGGATGCTGTCATCGACAAGTTCCTGGAGACCAAGAACAACACCAAGGCCAACGACGAGCCCGCAAAGGCCCTGATCGCTGCCCTGGAGGCCTGTGGCTGCGACGAGTCCAAGGAGATCCTGAAGGACAAGCAGTACCTGGCCAAGAAGAGCTTCTGGATCTTCGGCGGCGACGGCTGGGCTTATGACATCGGTTACGGCGGCCTGGATCACGTCCTGGCTTCCGGCCACGACGTCAATGTTATGGTCTTCGACACCGAGATGTACTCCAACACCGGCGGGCAGGCTTCCAAGGCCTCCAACATCGGTGAGGTCTGCCAGTTCGCTGCTGCCGGTAAGGAGATCAGCAAGAAGTCTCTGGCTGAGATCTGCATGACCTACGGCTACATCTATGTTGCTCAGATCGCTCTGGGCGCCAACATGGCGCAGGCTGTCAAGGTCATCGCCGAGGCTGAGGCTTATCCCGGCCCGTCTCTGATCATCGGCTACGCTCCCTGCGAGTTGCACGGTGTCAAGGGCGGCATGACCAACTGCCAGAACGAGATGAAGAAGGCTGTTGCTGCCGGTTACTGGAACCTGTTCAGCTTCAACCCCGCTGCCAAGGCCGAGGGCAAGAACCCGTTCACCCTGACCTCCAAGGCCGGCGACATGAGCAAGTATCAGGACTTCCTGGCCAACGAGACTCGTTACAGCCGTCTGGCTCGCGCCTTCCCGGATCGCGCCAAGGCTCTGTTCGAGAAGAACCAGGCTGCCGCCGATGCCCGTTACGAGCACCTGACCAAGCTGGTCGACCTGTACAAGTAATTTGTGCAAGGGCTGCTTAACGGCTAACGCTACATAAAAAGTGCCCCACGCAGAAATGCGTGGGGCACTTTTTTGCGTAGCAGAGCGAAAAAACGGGCGGTTGCGTGAACCTTCGGCGGGGTGAGGGCACCCCGCCCTACGCACAACCGGAAAGGGGGGATGTAGGGCGGCCAGCCCTCTGGCCGCCGCGGAAGTGAGCGGCAGCGGAAGGCTCGCGGGTCATATCCGCCCGCCGTCCCCCTTACCTCACACCGGCCTCAACACCAGCTCCAGCCCGTTCTTCCCCCAGCCGAAATCCGCGGCGGCGTACCCGCGCTCGAGCACCCGCGGCAGGGCCGGGTCAGCCAGATGACACCGGCGCAGCGGGTCGCGCCATTTCACAAGACCGTGCGCTGAAAAAATCAGCATCTGGTCGGCCCCGGCCATGGGCCGCATCCCGCGCAGCGTCAGCCCTGCCGAGAGATACTGCGCACACAGATCATCACACGCCTCCGGGTGTTCCAAGTCCAGCGGCAGCACGGCCCAGACATGGTAGCTGGCGTACCGCTCGGTGGCCCAGCGCAGCGCCAACCGCAGAAAATGACGCAGCTGCGTGTAATCCTCGCGCAGTATGGGCGGCGTCAGCACCGCACCCTGTCCGTCGGCCCCGTAGCCTGCGGCGCGCAGACTTGTGGGCAGCGGGTCCTCGGCGTAGAGCGGCAGCAGCGCGGCGGCGGCCTGTAATTCGTCCTGCCCGGCGTAGTCGCCGACGATCTGGCCTTCCTCCAAGGCCGGGTGCAGGCAGGGCAGCAGCGGCAGCCCGCCCGGCCCGGCCAGCGCGCGCAGGGCATCGGCATGGGCGGCGGTAAGTACGCGGGCGTCAAAGATGTTGGTACGTTCAAGAGTTTGCAGCATAGTTGGGAATCCCTCCGTTACAAAAATTGTTGCATAGTTTATTGTAGCGAATGGGAAATATAAAAAATGTCGCATCCCGGGTGGGATGCGACAGAAAAAAGGCTTTCCCATCTGGGGGAAGCTGTCCGCGAAGCGGACTGATGAGGGCAAAGCTTACGTGGCTGTTATAAAAACGGGCAATAAGGCGAACTTCCCCCTCATCCGGCGCTGCGGCGCCACCTTCAGTCTCCGCGCTAAGAGCCGCCTCCGGCGGTTGCGCTCCGACACGCGCCTGCGGGCGC
>ENA-OUQP01001754-OUQP01001754.1-human-gut-metagenome-genome-assembly--contig:-NODE-1754-length-13669-cov-4.772293_pt1 | contig 13669 bp, 18 predicted proteins | sample MGYA00237951_ERZ548836 | MGnify/ENA primary metagenome ERZ548836 (study PRJEB26490, sample SAMN05194702) | human gut metagenome | biome: terrestrial biome; feature: human-associated habitat; material...
TCTGATAGGAATATGTCAGCTTTGCTGACCAGAATCACGCGCCAAGTCTCACGGACGTTCGACTTGAAAATTGGTTCATTTTTATACAAAAACCAGTCCTTCTGTATATTCATTTTGAAATACGCCGCTGCGCTTCATCCGCACCGTCTGGTATAAATGCGAGGCGTACACCTCCTGCTCCAGCAGCGCGAGCGCCGACGGGGAGAGGTTCTGGGCGGCATCTGCCATTTTAGTGATGAGGGGGATGCTGCTTTTTTTATGCAGACAGGAGAGCAGAGGGCTGCTCTGCCTGCGAAAACCGAGAATCCGTGCATAGAGTGCATAGCCCTCGTCCTTCCACCGGGAAATATCTTCCTCGCGCATACCGAGTACCAGATGCAGAAGCGCACGGCTGACACGCGTGTAGGTAAGCTGGCGCGTCTTTAATGCCTGAATCCGTTCTTCAAAAGAGAGAGGAAAGTAAGGTGGTTTTGCAAGGCGGGCGGCAAGCTCCGGGGAGAGATCTGCGATGCGGGATATAGCCTGCGTATTGGTATCAACAGACAAAGTGCTGGAAGGCATAACGACGTTTGTGGCAGCAATGGAACCTTTCGCTGAAGATTTCTGCATCTGTAAAACAGCCATATTTAAAAGTTCTGAAAAGTCATCCGTAAAAACGGGAAGTGCACCTGCGTATGCGGGATGCGTCACGGCTGGCAGATGAGGTATTAAAATATTAAATAAAATCTCACTTTTTGAATCAGAACCCGGTTCCTGTTTTAGTGAAGCTGGACTATCTGCTGACAGATTTTCATAGCTCTTCCGAACTATCCCGCGAATTGCCGAAGCGGATGGAAACTTTGCTTCAGACAGTGCATCCTCATGATATCCGCTTCCCTCCCGCGAAATCGTATAAAATTCCATCGGGCTGTGCAGATCTTCCGCCGCCCGCAGATATTCAATCCCAAGGATATTATTAGGGGAGTTTAAAATGGAAGACCATATATGAGAGTTCGACACATCTGTATTTGCGTGAAAATCTTCTACATTTTCAACTCTTGTCCCGCCCGCCTGTGTTTCTCCCAGCGCCTTCGCCCGTGCCTGCGGATAAGTCAGTCCCGCCTTCAACCCTTTCCGCAGCCGTTCCTGAAATTCTGCCGATTCGTGGTTCAGCGCAGAAGCAGCCTGCTTAAGGAATTCAATCTGCCCGCATTCACTGCCGAACACAACGGCATCCACACCGATCGCCGACAGAAGCGCGACTCCATAGGCGGCAAATTCATGCGCCGAAGCGGTAGAAAAAGCGACCGGCATCTCAAGTACCAGGTCGGCACCGGCGAGAAGAGCGGCTTTTGTACGACGGTACTTATCAAAGATGGCGGGTTCGCCGCGCTGGACGAAGCTGCCGCTCATCAGGACGACGCAGTAGTCTGCGCCGGTCAGTTCCCTTGCCTGCTGCATATGATACAGATGTCCGGCATGGAACGGGTTATATTCGGTAATTAAACCAACGATTTTCATAAATTTCAATCCTGTTTTTTGCATTTTTGCGAGGAATTTTGTAGCAGCCTATTTATAATAGAAATAAAAATAAAAGACTGTTGCTGTTGCGGCAGAAAAATCTGTAAAAAATAGCAGCCATTTTCTGCTTCATTTACATTATATAGTGGAAGTGCGGGAGCGTAAAGGAAAAATTATAGTGCATCTTGTTAAAAATTTAATTAATCAAAAATTTGAAAATCGCTCTTGTATACAATAAACAACTGGTATATAATGTTAGCAGTAATAGACACACACTTATGAAAGGGGTTTTATAACCATGGCATTTATTGACAAGATTAAGGAAAGAGCAAAAGCAGACAAGAAAACCATCGTTCTTCCAGAGTCAATGGACAAGAGAACATACGAGGCAGCTGAGAAAATTCTGAAAGAGGGTATCGCAAATCTGATCATCATCGGTACTCCGGAAGAGATTGAGAAAAACGGCAAAGGCTTCGACATTTCCGGTGCCACCATCGTTGACCCGTACAATGATCCGAATAAGCAGAAATACATCGACAAGTTCGTTGAATTAAGAGGCAAAAAAGGTGTTACTCCGGAAGTTGCAAAAGAGCAGATGGAGAAAGACTATATGTACTATGCTTGCCTGATGTGCAAGTGCGGCGATGCTGACGGCGCTGTATCTGGTGCATGCCATTCTACCGGCAACACCATTCGTCCGGCTCTGCAGCTTCTGAAGACCAAACCGGGTATCAGCTCTGTATCTGGCTTCTTCCTGATGGAAGTTCCGGATTGCGAGTTCGGTGAGAACGGTCTGTTCGTATTCGCTGACTGTGCAGTAAACACTGACTTCGATTCCAACAAGCTGGCTGAGATCGCTGGTCTGTCCGCAGAGAGCTTCAAGATGCTGGTTGGCGCAGAGCCGAAGGTAGCTATGCTGTCCTATTCTTCTATGGGTTCCGCTAAACATGATGATGTTACCAAGGTAGCAGATGCAGTTAAGATTGCTCATGAGAAGTTCCCGGAACTGAAACTGGATGGCGAGCTTCAGCTTGATGCAGCACTGGTTCCGTCTGTAGGCGAGGCTAAGGCACCGGGCAGCACCGTAGCTGGACATGCTAACACCTTAGTATTCCCGTCCCTGGAAGCAGGCAACATTGGTTACAAACTGGTTCAGAGACTTGCAAAAGCTGGCGCTTATGGTCCGGTTCTTCAGGGTCTGTCCATGCCGGTAAACGATCTGTCCAGAGGATGCTTCGCAGACGATATCGTAGGCGTAGTAGCTATCACAGCTGTACAGGCTCAGCAGGCATAATTAATACCAATTGGAATCAAATGGATGGAGAACTGGCACTGCGTCAGAGAATCTTAAATCCGTTTAATTAAGAATTAAAAGTGATAATTACAGTTCAGCCCGGTATTCATACATAATCCTGCAGTTCACAACAGGGCAGTGCAGACGTTTTTGCAGATGCTTCCGTGTGAACCGCATATAGAGAATACCTGCGGCTGAATTGTGATGTTATAAAGAAAGGAATCTATTACCATGAATATTTTAGTTATTAACTGCGGAAGTTCTTCCTTAAAGTATCAGTTAATCAACTCTGAGACAGAGGGCGTCCTGGCTAAGGGTCTTTGTGAGAGAATTGGCATCGACGGTATGCTGACTTACCAGCCGGAGGGCGGCGAAAAAGAGAAATCTGAGATCGCTATGCCGACCCATACAGAGGCTATCAACGCAGTTCTGGCAGCCCTGACTAACGAGAAGAGCGGCGTTATCAAGAGCCTGTCTGAGGTAGGTGCAGTTGGACATCGTGTCGTACACGGCGGCGAGAAATTTACTTCTTCCTGCTTAATCAACGACGAGTCCATGAAAGCGATCGAAGAGTGCAACGATCTGGCACCGCTTCACAACCCGGCAAACCTGATCGGTATCCGTGCCTGCCAGGAACTTATGCCAGGTGTACCGATGGTAGCTGTATTTGATACCGCTTTTCATCAGACCATGCCGGATGTTGCTTACACCTACGGTATTCCGTATGAATACTATGAGAAATACAAAGTTAGACGTTACGGCTTCCACGGTACTTCCCACAGCTACGTATCTAAGAGAACCGCTGAGATCGTTGGAAAACCGTATGATCAGATGAAGATCATCGTTTGCCACCTGGGTAACGGTGCCAGCATCTCCGCTGTAAACTGCGGCAAATCCGTAGACACCAGCATGGGTCTGACCCCACTGGAAGGTCTGGTTATGGGTACACGTTCTGGTGACCTCGATCCGGCTATCATTGATTTCGTAGGTAAAAAAGAAGGTCTGTCCCTGGATGAGATGAACGAAGTCCTGAATAAGAAATCCGGTATGCTCGGTATCTCCGGCGTATCCAGCGATGGTCGTGATCTGGAAGCAGCAGCTGAGACTGGCAACAAGAGAGCACAGCTGGCCCTGGACGTATTCGATTACCGCGTAATCAAATATATCGGTGCATACGCAGCAGCTATGAACGGTGTAGATGCAATCGCATTTACCGCTGGTATCGGCGAGAACAACATCAAGATGAGAAAAGATGTTTGCAGCAGCCTGACCTACTTAGGCGTTAAACTGGATGAGGAGAAGAACAACGTAAGAGGTGAGGAGAGAATCATCTCTGCTGACGACTCCAAGGTTCAGGTTCTTCTGGTTCCGACCAACGAAGAGCTGGCTATCGCCCGCGAGACTCTTGCACTGGTAAAATAATTAAATATGAATTAAAATTTGCAAAAATATGTAAAATTAATCATTGACAAACGCGCTCGACCTTTGTATAATATCAAAGTGCGTATTAGGAGATTAGTATGCTGATTCATTTATCGGAACTTTTTAACTGCGAGGGTAGAAAGAAAGTCTATACAGTCGAGACTGCGCTGGACTCTGTTGATTTTGATGGAGAGACGTTTCAGATTGAGAAGGCTGAGCCTTTTGAACTGGAACTGACGGCTAAGACACGGCATAAGTATACGATGAGTGGTCATGCGACGCTGACGGTGGGAGGTCACTGTGCGCGTTGTCTGGAGCCAGTATCTTTCGACTGCGAACTGGATTTTGGACGAGAGTTTGAGGTGCAGGACGGTCAGGAGGAGAGTTTAGATGATGAACCCTTTATAAAGGGGTACAATCTGGATGTAGACCAGTTGGTTTGCAACGAACTGCTACTGAGCTTGCCTATGAAAGTCCTGTGCAGAGAAGACTGCAAGGGGATTTGCAATAGATGTGGTACAAATCTTAATCTTCGGACTTGTACCTGTGACACTAGGTCGCTCGATCCAAGGATGTCGGTTATCCAGGAGATATTCAATGAATTTAAGGAGGTGTAACCATGTCTATCTGTCCTAAGAACAAATCTTCCAAAGCAAGAAGAGACAGCCGCAGAGCTAACTGGAAAATGAGTGCTCCGAACTTAGTAAAGTGCAGCAAGTGCGGTGCTCTGATGATGCCTCACAGAGTGTGCAAAGCTTGCGGAAGCTACAACAAGAAAGAAATCGTTAAAGTAGAAGACTAATTCAATACTTTAATATCAGGGGTTAGGTCGTAAAGACCTAACCCTTATGTACAAGTAAATACCCTACTTACATAATATGTATTAGGGATAATGGTACAAGAGCACTTTGATTACTTTTGTAGTTGTAAAATATCTTTCATTTTCTTATTTGCGGGCGTGATGTCGAAGATTCTGACAGCGTCGCACCTGATCGAAGCGCTTTTATATGTAATGACAAAGATCAACATGTCACCGGCGCTGATGCCGATCATCTGTTTCTTTATCTGTGTGGTGCTTTCCAGTGCAACCGGCAGTGCGGCGGGTGCGTTAAATACAGCCGGACCTCTTCTGATTCCACTTTCCGTCGGAATGGGCTGCAATGTCAACCTGATCTGCGGTGCGATTCTGGCGGGCAGCTGTTTTGGTGATAACCTCGCACCGATCTCGGACACGACGATTGCATCCTCTCTGTCCCAGGAGGTCGATGTCATGAAGGTTGTCCGTTTCCGTTTTAAATATGCACTGATCGCAGGTGCCATTTCTGTGGTTGGCTATCTGGTATTTGGCTTTATGGATGCTGGAAATGGTGTTTCTGCTGAGATGGCGGCGGTTGATGCAACCTATGCTTCCAGCATCGTGTTTCTGATTATTCCGGTTTTGGTGGTTGTGCTGACGCTGCGTGGCAGCGGACTCTTTACCTCCCTAAGAGCTTGTCAAAGGACTTGAGGCGACCGGTGCACCGGAGAAACGTTCGTCTGGATACTGGAATACGGAAAATATCTGCTGCGGAACCGCAGGTCTCTTAAATATGTACCTGGGACTCTGGGCGGCATTTGGCGAAGAGCATGATCTGGAGTACGCGAGACGCTGTGCAAAGGTGCTGATGGATACGGCAGTCTTCGAAGATGGTGCGGACGGCGGACAGGCAAGCTGGAAATTTGCGCTTGACCGGGTAGCACCGGAACGTCTGAGCACGCCGATTGGTTTTCTCGACGGTGCGGCAGGTATCGGTTCGGTTCTCCTTCAGATGGCGCGGGCAGAGCGCGGCGATTTTTATACGGTAAGAGCGGTGGATGATCCGTTCCCGCAGAGAAGGTTAGAGAAGTAAAATAGCTGTTCGGGCAGAGGTGCTGTTTGTGGGCGGTATATTTGGATGTGTTTGAAATAAAATGCGCTGTGAGATAGTTGCTGTTCACGTATGTGTGAACAGTAACGTGAGATACTGATACTATGTAGATGGCGGTGTTGTATGCAAAAAGGTGTACAATGCCGCTATTTTTTGTTAATATAGAGAAGAAAGAAAAAAGAGGGATAATATTTTATAAATATCACGTTAGGAGGTTTTACATATGAAAAGGGGAAAATATTTACTTTTGACCGTCACAGCCGCCGCGCTTCTGGCAGCGATTCCATTTCAGGCATTTGCGTCGAGGGATACGGAGGACCGCACACCGGTTGGTTCAATAGGCTTAAATGTTTCATCCTCGATTCATGTCGGTGATGAGAGTTCAGATGTGGATGTTTCGCTCGATTTCGGTGACTGCGATATTTCCAATGTTGATGTGATCAATGAGCCGTCCGGTAAATGGGTGGACAAGGATAAGCCAAAGCTGGAGGTTACTCTGGAGGCGGACGATGATTATTATTTTAAATCTGGTTATGCGAAAAAGAATGTAACCCTGAGCGGTGACAGTGCGACGGTTACTTCTATCAAGCGCAAGGGCGATGAGGAACTCCGGGTCGTGATCACCCTGAAAGCTTTAAAAGGAACCTCCAGTGATTACAGCCTGGATGTTGATGAGGCAGAGTGGGATCAGATGGACGGCGTTGCAGAGTGGAACGGCAGTGAGGATGCGAAATACTATGAGCTGCGCGTTTACCGGGATGATAAATTTTTAAGTACGGTAAAACCGGGAAAAGAAACGAAATACAATCTTGGACGTTATCTGACGCAGGCGGGAACCTACACGTTTGATGTGCGCGCGGTTTATAGCGATTCACGGCACGGCGAATGGCAGACCTCGGATTCCTTCACAATCACAGCGGAGCAGGCGCAGGAGATTCAGAAGACGCTTGCCTTCAAGGAAGCGGGCAGCGGTCCGGCAGCCGGTGCATGGGAACAGGATGCGCTTGGATATAAGTACCGCAATTCCGATGGAAGCTATGTAACAAATAACTGGCAGCAGATCGGCGGTGTGTGGTATTTCTTCGATGAAAATGCATATTGCAAGACGAATACCTGGGTGTTCTGGAATGAAAAATGGTATTATCTGGATGCAAGCGGCGCGATGCTAGTTAATACGACGACGCCGGACGGCAAGCAGGTCGGGGAAGACGGGGCGCTTCTGTAAAATTTTTAAGAAACAATTTTGATAAAAATCCGTCAGGGAAGATGGAGTTTGAATAAACAAAAATGTTTAGGAAAACCAGCGTTTATGCGGGTTTCCGGCATTTTAAAAAGTCTTTTGATAACAATTTGATAACAGTTGCATGAAAGCTATTATTCTTGTAATCCAGTGGTTTATGGGTTAGAGAATGATTGACAGGTGGCTGTGCAACGGGCGTTCAGAGCCATACTCGGTCAGTTCTGAACGAATCCATATTATAAACGAAGCCCTTAGCTGTGGGTAGTAACTCATAGCTAAGGGCTTTTTGTCGTCTTTATTTATCGGATTTGAGCATTTTGACCAGTGCGTCGCTGAGTTCCTGAGACGGAACCTTCGCCCAGATCTGTGTGGTATCGAACTCCGGATAGTGATAACGCCAGTTGTCATATTCGTCCTTGCTGATTTCAACGGAAGACAGCTTGTCAGCCTGTTCTTTCCATGTGTATAGCATTTTCAGCAGTTCGTGAGCTTCTTTTCCTTTGGAGGTATCGACTTTCAGACAGATTTCCTCATCAGCTTCGCTGACAGTCAGACCATACAGATCTTCCAGGGTAAACAAAGTGTGCATCAGACCGACATAGCTGTCAATGTCAGGCACATCGAGGGCATGAGGGGAAACATCCAGTGCCTGTGCCAATGCTGCGGTAAGTTCTGCTTTGGGTTTCCGTGTTCCAGTTTCATATTGCGCTAAGCGTACATCGGCACTTCGCTCCGGAAAGCCGACAATCGTACCAAGATATTTTTGTGTCATTCCACGCAAAAGGCGGAAAAAATGGATACAGCAAGAGATTTCCACTCAGAAGAAGCAACTTTCCGAAACAAAGGGATTTTTCAAAGGAAAAGAACGGAAGTCCTTAGAAAGTAAAATTGAACAGGCAGAGAAGCAGGAGAAGCGGATACACACGGATATGGAGCAGAATGTAAAACAGGCAGGCTATCCAGATGTTCAGTCTTTTACAAAGGTTTATCACAAATCGGAAGAATTGATACGGGAATACAACAAGGAGATGCGGGAATGGAAGAATCAGACAGCACAGAAGAAAGAAAAGATATCAGAACCGCCAACAAAGGCAAGTGTGCTGAAAAAACTGCACAGCTATCAGCAGGAAGGCAGACAGCAGCCGAAGCGGTCAGCGAAGAAGAAATCTAAAGACATGGAACGATAAGAAAGGTGGAAATGATTATGAAGAAAACAATTTTTGAAGAAATGGGCGGCACTTACGTAAGATGTGGGGATTATTTTATCCCCTGCCTTACTTTGCCGGAGGAAGAAGAACCGAGATTTGTTGGTGTATGGGGACAAAGACATTTGCAGTATTTGAAGGAATATCGCAGGAATGTGTATCTGGAACTGCTTATGAATGGCAGACTAAACAGCTATTTGGCAGATATAGAAGAACAGGCACAGGAACGATTTGAAAGGTTAATAGAGCAGATGAAACAGGTACAGGGAATCACGGAGCAGATGAAAGCAGAAAATGTATGGGAATGGGTAGGCAGAATGAATAACATACAGGTGTGTGCAAGGGAGATTGTGGATAAAGAAATTATTTACCAGTAAGCAGCTTGTTTGGGGGCAAGCCGAGAATGGTTTGCTCTCCGTTTTACAAGGATATGATTTATGTATAATGATGGTACAGAGATAAATTGACATTTTGTGATGATTTCGACGCTTTTTACACTATGAAATTTAATAGTGACTTATAAATTTGCTAATATCTTGTGGCAAACGAGCAATTCTCCTAAAATGAGTATATCAAAATCAACAGGCATATTTAGGAGGTATTTCTTATGTTGAATGAAAATGTAGTCAAACTTCTGAAAGAAGGAATGTGGGATCTTGCAACCTGTGCAAATGGTGAGCCGAATGTGGTTCCGGTAGCATTCAAAGATGTTACGGATGATGGTAAACTTCTGGTAGGTGACGTTTTCCTCGAAACGACACTGAACAACATTCAGGCGAATGACGGAAAGATTGCAATCTCTGTTTATGATGCAAAGAATCTGGAAGGCTATCAGGTAAAAGGCACAGCTGAGTATGTGACAGAGGGCGCTGTGGTTGATACGTTTAAAGCAATGGTTGAAAAGATGTTCAACGGTGCTGCAACCGCAAAGGGTGCATTGATTATCACTCCTGAGAAAGTAATTGTAACAACACCGGGAGCTGAAAACAAGAAAGTCCTGTAAGAGTCCATGTGCGATACGGGTGTGGGAATTTCCGCACCCGTTTTTGTATCATGGCATAACAGGCAACTTGTCTTTTCAACATTTGCACGATAGAATAAAGGAGAATGAAGTTTATGACAGCGGCTGCTTTTGCTTCACTACTCGGATATATGCTGGTATGCTCTTTTACACCAGGTCCGGGGAATATCCTTGCATTAAATACAACAAGTACATATGGATGGAAACGCAGTCGATTGTTGATTCTGGGGATATGTCTGGGGTATGCGATTGTTCAGGTGGGATGTTCCATTGCTTTATACAGTTTAAATCAGGTCTTTGAGCCTGCACTGAAAATATTGCGTTATGTCGGCGGTATCTATATGATATGGCTTGCGGTTCATATTTTCAGGAGCCAGCCGGAAGAAAATGTGATGGAGAAAAATCCTACTCTTTTAGAAGGACTATTGCTTCAACTTGTAAATGTAAAAATATATTTTTATATATCTTCCCTGCTCAGTGCGTACTTCATTCCAAATTGTGATACAATCCCGGAGCTTGCACTGGCTGGCTGTTTTGCGGTCAGTATAGGTTCGGCTGCCTGTCTGACATGGGCATTCCTCGGAGTAAAACTTCAGAAAATCTATTTTCAGTATTTCCGACCAATCAATGCAGTGCTTGGATTGTTTCTTCTATATTGTGCACTTGCAATCGTGAAAGGATGAGGACTATGGCATATAAGAGAAAACTGGATAAAGATATTCGCTGTCCATTGGAGTATGGAATGGAGCTGTTTGGTGGGAAATGGAACTCTCGAATCATTTGTGTGCTTTCTACACTGGGAACCTTGCGGTATAGTGAGCTGCGTAGAGAGATGGGAAATATTACAGATGCAGTTCTTGCGGCAACCCTGAAAGAACTGATTGCGAATGATATTATCAATCGGAAGTCTTATGATGAAATTCCACCCAGAGTTGAGTATTCCCTGTCAGAAAAGGGGAAATCTGTGGTTCCAATCTTGCAGAGTATCTGCGAATGGGCAGGCTTGTTTTACAAAGAAAGCAGTGATCAGACGATGGTACAATGTCAGAAATGTGACCATCGTGGATAGTTAGTTTTCAATGTTCTGAACAAAGGAATATCGGAAAGGACGATATGGATCATCAGGACAACATACTGGATTTTATGCCGGTTCCAAAAGCATTCTTAAAGCTGGCAGTACCGGCTGTTGCAGCACAGCTCATCAATATTCTGTATAATCTTGTCGATAAAATGTTTATCGGACACATACCGGAGGTGGGAAAACAGGCACTTGCGGGAGTTGGTGTGACAACACCTGTCATACTTGCAATTTCAGCCTTTGCAGCTCTTGTCAGTATGGGCGGTGCACCTAAAGCATCCATTTTTCTTGGAAAAGGAGATACTGTTCAGGCAGAAAAAGTCGTGGGAAGCTGTACATGGATGCTTCTGCTGCTTTCTGTACTTCTGACCGTTCTTATGCTGGCATTTGGTCGTCCGGTGCTGCTCCTGTTTGGAGCAAGTGAAGATACGATTTCTTTCGCCGTTAGCTATATGAATATTTATTGTCTTGGAACGGTATTTACACAGCTGACACTGGGATTAAACGCCTTTATTACAGCACAGGGAAAGACACTGATCAGTATGAAAAATGTTGCGATTGGAGCTGTAACAAACATTATTCTTGATGCGGTTTTTATCAATGGCTTTCAGATGGGTGTCAGAGGTGCGGCACTCGCAACTGTGATTTCACAGGGAGTATCTGCTACCTTTGTAATCCGTTATTTGCAAAGTGAAAAGAGCACATTGAAATTGGAACGCAGGCAGATTCGATTGGATAAAGAGATACTTCTGCCTTGTATTTTTCTTGGTACTTCTCCGGCATTGATGCAGCTGACAGAGAATCTTGTGGCAATCAGCTTTAATACTTCGCTTCAAAAACATGGTGGAGATATGGCGGTGGCATCCATGAGTATTTTAAATAGTGTGATGCAGTTTGTGATGTTGCTTCTGCCTGGGTTGGTGCAAGGTGCACAGCCGCTTTTGAGTTATAATCTGGGAGCTGGAAATATAAAAAGAGTGAAAAAGACATTTCGCCTGCTACTTGTTTCTTGTGTTACCGGTTCTTTTATGATATGGCTTCTGTGTATGATATGTCCGCAAATAGTTGCTGGAATTTTTACAAATGATACAGAGCTGATACAATACACAGAATGGAGCATGAGGATATATCTTTCAGTGATGCTGATTTATGGCATTCAGGTGGCGTGCCAGTATAGTTTTGTAGCACTGGATCAGGCTCGGACAGCAATCTTTCTGACAATCTGGAGAAAAATAATTCTGCTGATTCCACTGATTTTTATTTTACCGTTGGTGTGGAGTGGTTCAGTGACAGGGGTATTTCTTGCTGAGCCGATTGCAGATACGATTGCTGTATGTACAACGGCTCCCATGTTTTACCGATATTATCGGACATTAAAAGAATGAATATATGAGAAATGAAAGGATGAAAAAAATGAAAATTGCAGTAACTTATCAGGATGGCATGGTTTTTCAACATTTCGGGCACAGCCAGCAGTTTAAGCTGTATGAGGTTGAAAATGGAAAAGTGATTGAGAGCAAAATTATTGATACGAATGGTCAGGGACATGGTGCTTTGGCGGGATTTCTCTCAGACTGTCATGCAGATATTTTAATTTGTGGTGGCATTGGAGCCGGTGCACAGTCGGCTCTTTCCGAATCCGGTATTCAGATCTTCGGTGGTGTATCAGGCTCAGCAGATGAAGCTGTTCTGAATTATTTGTCAGGTACATTACAGTATGATCCGGCAGCTCAGTGTAACCATCATGAGCACGAACATTCCAGCCAGAGTCATAGCTGCCATGAAGAAAAACATGGATGCATCGGGAATGCTTCCCATGAATAAGGTGATTGTCATGAATATCACCTATACAGCAGAAAAGAAATTCACGCAGGAACAGGTTCAGGCACTTTTTCTATCCGTAGGTTGGGTATCCGGCGAATATCCATCCAGGCTGTACAAAGCATTGAAGCATTCATCGACTGTGATTACTGCATGGGACGGAGAACAGCTTATTGGATTGGTTCGGGTACTTGATGACAGTGAGATGGTTGCTTATATGCACTATGTGCTGGTTCAGCCGGAATACCATGGTCATGGCATCGCAGGAAATATGATTGAGATGGTAAAAGAAAAATATAATAATTATCTTTATATCGAAGTCATGCCAGAAGAACGAAAGAATGCTTCCTTTTATGAAAAACATGGTTTTCAGATTATGCAGGATGGTGTTGCCATGCAGTTGTGTAATTTTTCTGATAAACGATAATGAGAGTCACAGGCACATTGCCTCTTAATGAGGGGTGATGTGCCTGCATTTTTTGTCTATAAGCAGTGTCCTTCTATGACTTAAGGCTCAATTTTGAATTGAACTTTCTTTCCATGCTTCAACCGGAAAGCAGTAAAATCTTTTGTGGCATTTTCGATTTCTTTGGTCTTATCCGAAGTCTTTTCCTTATCATACAGATCAAAGAGAATTTCAATTACAAAGAGTCCGTTCTCACAGCTTAACCAGAAATCCTCTGCGTAGTGTATCATCACTTCGCAATAATTTTTAGCATCACACCAAAGATTGTTTATGAAAAATCGTTCGCCGCTGATGGTAATTTTGCCTGTGAGTTTTTCTTCATCTACATCCAAGATGATATGCAATCCCTGAGTTTTTGCTTCTCTTTCCAACCACGGATAAACCAGTTCCACCCAGATGTTCCAGAGTTCTTCATTGCGGATTCGTGTATACTGGGATTCTATGATTTCCTGGCGTTTGATTCTTAACTTCAGTTCTTCCAAATCGGCAGAAGCATCCGATGCGAACATCTCATTGGCTTCTTCTTTCGATGCTTCCAGTTCTATCATTTCCTGTCGGTATTCCTCGATATAGTCTACCTCTTTTCTCATAACTGTTCCCCTTCCGGTGTAACTCATCGACAAAAAGTTACACTATATGAATTTTACCACATGGTCAGAAATGTATCTACTGTAAAAATAGGAAAACGACCGAAACTGGTCGAGCAGCCATCATC
>ENA-OUQP01001759-OUQP01001759.1-human-gut-metagenome-genome-assembly--contig:-NODE-1759-length-13630-cov-10.256133_pt1 | contig 13630 bp, 16 predicted proteins | sample MGYA00237951_ERZ548836 | MGnify/ENA primary metagenome ERZ548836 (study PRJEB26490, sample SAMN05194702) | human gut metagenome | biome: terrestrial biome; feature: human-associated habitat...
AGCTCAATCATTATCATAGAAGATTATTATTTACAGACTTTTCTTCATAGTCTCCGGAATACTGCTCCGATTGCTATGCATCCAAGCTGACGCCATACATGTACACGCAGTTTTGTGACAAATATCGCAAATGGGCAAAGCTCACAAAAGCAACGATGCGTATCACACATAAGCCTGGAGATGCTATGCAGGTTGATTGGGCTGGTACAACCATTCCTTATTATGATCGTGTAACTGGCGAAGCTACGGATTCTTATTTGTTCGCCGCAGTTCTGCCTTGCAATTGCTATGCATATTTAGAAGCTTGCGGCGATATGAAAACAACCAATATAATTCATCTTATTGGGCACGTTTACGAGACAAACTGTAGGATGGAGAAATATCAGAAACGGAATATTATCTCAAAGAGGAAAAATACCCAATGAACCCAACAGACCCCAATATAGAGTATACTATTTCGTTGAATCTTGATGATGACGACCAGCTACTGGTTCAGAATATGAATGAGGATGACGATACAGCTGTAACATTTTTTATCATCATACCAGTACGTGCATTTTTTGCAAATCTTTCTTCTGCTGTTTGTTGCATTAATAATAGTGTTAATAATCGCAGCATAATAAAGAAATGTACACTCATCATCTTCGGATATACAATTCTACTTTTTCAAGCCTTCATCCTTTGAAAATTTACAGATGAACACAATCTTTCAAAGGAAGTCCGAATACTAAATTGCTTCAGTTATTCGGACTTCTTTTTTATACCATTATATTCTACTCAGAAATTGAGTTGCAAAATCAATAAATTTTTGCATATTTGTGGCTAATGCTGGAATTCCATTCACAATCGAAACCAATGGTGCTAATAATTTAATGCCACTAGAAATGATAGTTCTCTTCGGTTCTGGTTTTAGCAATTCATCTTTTATCATATTAACTGAATCCACAATGGTTTCAGCATCTTCCTTATTGACAGAAGACACATTGTCCATAATTGCTTTTACTATTCTATCTAGTTCATCTGATTGAATCCCGTTATTCTGAGTTGCATTAATCGTTGCATTATCACTTGCAATATTAACCTGTCCTCCGCTTACATTCCAATACATTTTTTCATCCATCCCCATTTCATATCCAATTTTTGTAAGATGTCCTTCTATACTCTGAATTAGGACTAACACAACTCTATCATTAAATTCCTTAATCACATCATTTCGTTTGTTTCCGATACCTGCATATTGAGATCTCATCCCTATTGATACATCCAAATTATTTTCAGAGATATGTTTTAATATTGCATATATTTGGTATGTTTCTTCCTCTGTTGTTGGTCCAAAATCAAAAACTAACTCTCCATAGCTTCCAGTAACCTGCTGATATTCAGTTGCTGCATCAAATCCACTTATATCACCTGTCATAACGAAAGTACGAATAATTTCATTTCCATCAATGAATGTCAGGAATTTTCTCAACACCAGATTATAATCATCAAATTTTGCACGCATAATTCTACTTGATACAATATTAAAATCATGCGATATCTTTTTTAATTCAATTTTATTCAATTCCATAATACTTCTCCCCACAATATGGACAATAGCTCCCACATAATCTTAATAATGGTTTTATCTTAGATGGCCTTTTGCAACATGGATATTCAACAAATGTCATATTCTCAACTGACAACTTAATTGGTTGCTCACTATGTCTCTTATAATTTGACTTATATGAGAACTTCAAAAAACTATTCTTTGTAGACTTTTCAAGCTTTTTAAATTCCTTCTCAATCAAATCATTAGCATAGTTTTCTGCCATCTGCATCCCAAGTTCAAGAACATCGTCTGTTATATAACTATCACTTACAATTCCACAAGAAGGACAATGTATTTCAAAAACACTATCATCTCCAAACACTGTACCATCCACTTTAAAAAGATCATTACAAACAGGACATTTCAATAACACTTGTCCGTCCTCATCTGTTGGAATACTTATAGTAAAAACTTCTGTCTCACTCATGGCTTACCTCCCTTCTCATTTAAAAAATGCTCTTTAATAGTTCTATTGCACTTTCTTCAGTTTCAATATTTGTTCCAAGTTCACCACGAAATGCTTTGGCAAGAATTGATTTTTTCATCACGTCTATCGTTTCTATTACATTCTCAGCCTTTTCAACAATGTTCTCTTGGTCATTAATTTGCTTTTCAAGAATTTCTACTATTTTTTCTTGTTCTTTTAATGATGGCACCTTTATTTCTACTTTACCTAAAAGCTTAAGATTTAAATTCTTTTGAGCAGTTGCAGGTGCTATATACTCTAATTATAATAACATTTTTGATATACTGCAACGCATCCCGAAGTTGTTGATGAATTGGTCCTTTAAAAGTTTTCTCGATAATATCATCACCACCAAGTCCACTCGGGAACTGAACTACATCAATCTGGGTATACGGAAAGAACTTGTCCGGCTCCATGCTAAAGAACATCAAACCCACATTCTTCGGCTTAATGTATTCTGGCAAGGTACTAACAATATTCATATCCTGGCACACTTCAACAAAGTCCCCCGTTTTTGATTTTTCATACAAAGAGCTTTTAACCTCTTTCAGGTAATTCTGAATAAGCGTAATATTTAAATCCGACATCTCCGCCTTATGATTTACTCGATCGTCAAACGGAACCCTATTTGCAAGGTTAAACAAATCCTTTTCCTCATCATCGGTTGGTTCCACAGAATTAGAAGACTTACGAATATAGTGAATACGCTCCTTATTATCCTTATCCATTGTTTTTGGAGATGAATATGGGCGTGTTTCACCACCAGGACACCAAATCACTATAAAAGTCTTATTCTGGTAAGTTTCTACACCAATAATCGGCATATATGCAGGTCGAATAAGCTTACATTTTGCAAATATTTCCTTCTGATATTTATCAAGCTTTTCAGCTGGCACACCCTTTAGCGGGTATACCGGGCTGCCATCCTCTTCCTCCACGCCTATGACAATATAGCCACCGCCCCAGTTATCAAGGTCATTGGCAAACGCACAAACAGTTTTCAAGGAAGCTGCCGGATCCCATGTTTCTTTAAATTCAATTCTTGCCCATTCGACGACTTCGCCGGATAGTAATGTTTTTATATTTGTTGGTATCGCCATGATTGCACCCTCCTTCCCTACTTATGTTTATAAACATCTCCTATATATTCTTGTCATATATCTGTAATTTCCCAAGATATTCTAATTATCCTCTAACATATTTTCTAACTGACATCTAAACTTCTCTTGCCCCTCCAATACGCTGCCATCACGTAAATGATTAAAAAACACCTCATATCCATTAGGAGACAAGAAATGAAAAATGTATTTTTCTGCATTTGACACAACTCTTTTATTTAATTCCTCAAAGTGTTCTACCGCATACTTATATTTTGCCTTATTCTCTTCGCTATTATCCCCATCATCCTTTATCTCAACAACTATATAATATGTCACATCATTTTTATTAAGCTTCAAAAAGAAATCTGGATTAAATTTATCATGATAATATTTTCGTGTTTTTGACGTACTATTTCCGTATTTGCAACTATATTCAATTTCATAAAAGCCTCTATCCCTTGACTTAACCCACGCTGATAACAAATCTGCATTTTCTTTCTTACAAAGATACTCAACAAACTTGCGTTCAGGCTTTGATGCAGTAATAACTGTTGTAACAGGCGTTTTGAATAAACAGTAATCTACATCTTTGTATGCAGAGCGAGGCAAAGACTCATCTTCTATTATTTCAAAAATTATCATTTTTTGCTCATCATCAACTATTTCATTTGACCAGTTATTTGTCAAAAAAACAGTCTTATCTTGTCGTAACATACCTACACTAACTGATTGTTTAGCAAGGTTGTTTGTACTCAATTCATACACATCATTGGCTACTGATTTAGATACTATGGATTTTTTATTTTTTCTAAGTAGCGGTGTAAATGCTGTTAATATTTTATGCACGTTTGACTCTATTATTTCTTCACCGGAGTTTCCTCTGTTTTTCATAGAAAGTCTAATAATATATTCAATAATATGTCTTGGTGGAAGAGAGTTTTTAGTATACTCATCATCACCTAATTTTAAGGTTTTTCCTTCCCATTCTCGCTGCTCAAATTCTTCGTAGATTTTATCTACCACCTCGTCGATTGTCCACGTTATATTTCTTATCGAATAATTATGCTCATACATCTCCCCACCAAGGGCGTTTTCATATGTAGTACCCTTTTTCACATCTACAGATTGAGATTCTATAGCAATTCCTTCCGTCATTAATCGCGAAAAATCAACTGTCTCGTTTTCTGTATTTTTATCTACTTCTGAGTATTCAGTTGAGTAATTAATATTCTTAACGTTAAAATGGTATTGTCCTCTCATTCCCTCTTTGATTACATCACTATTAACTCTTGCTTCAATCTCCATAACTTCCTCAACCAATCGTTTAATCTTTGCGCTCCACGCTCTATGATTAAATACAATAACCTTGGGTTGAGGCGTTTGATATTCTTGTGGTACTCTAAGCCCTCTGCCTAACACTTGGGCTACTAATAATTTGGAATTAAATGCTTTATCTTCCCATGGAACAATCTGAAAGACATTCTTAACATCCCAACCTTCCGTAAGCATTGAGACTGATATGATCCACTCTGTTTTGTCCATTCTATCATCTACATATTTCAATTTAGAAACATTTGCCTTATGTTCTCTTGCCGAAGTCACAATTAGGACTTTTTCTTCTGTTTCTTTCTTTGACATCCCCTCTTGTTTTGCTAAAAATTCCACAAAATCTTCATATAAGTTTTTAGCATGCCTAATATCTTTAGTTACTAAAATAGATATGGGTTTGACAAGTGTGTACTTTTTAACATTTTCTATATGATTTTGATAAATCTTTTGAAATCTTTCATTATCATTTTTACTTTCATCTTCTTTTACATAATCCACATTTTTTACAATACGGTCTTCAATCGCTTGTCGTAAAGAATATCTGTAAATCACATCAGGAAAATATTCATCGTCAATATATGCAGTCCCAGTAAAGCCTAACATATACTTAAAATTATATTTACTGTTAAGCAAAAATTCTTTCCACTTCTTTATGGAAGAATCATCAGTTCCTCTATTAAAAATGTGATGTGATTCATCATTAAGAACAAGTGTATCATTCCCGGAATCAAAAAAGCTATCTTCTATTGATGAACCAGTATTTTCATAAACTGCATGTATATTTTCAATACACACATCCCCATTCTTTACCGTTTCATTCGCACTAATCACTCTAGGATTTTTACATACAGCATTTTCAGGAATAAGCGCCTTTAAACTAGCATCACTGCTTAACATTTCAATTTTTTGCATCAGACCATTTTCTATGGTTAATGTAGGACATAAAACCAAAACTCTCTTCACCAGTCCAAGACCCAATGCAATCTGAGCAATACCATAAATAACATATGATTTACCTGTGCCAGTTGCTAAATCAATATTTGCATACAGCTTCTCCTTCATCTGAAGTGCTGCAAGAAAATTTTCCATGGATAAATATTTATCCCTTAAGCAAGCATTCTGTGCATAATTATATTCAGCCAGTTCTTTTAAAGAACTATAATTATTTGAAGCCAAATATATTATTGCATTTTTTATAGCTTCTTTTTGGTATATTCTATCTCCACAAAGTTTATCCACAAACGGTTGCCATGCAGCATAGTCTAACTCGTTCGTGTCATATACCGAACTCACCTTAAGAACTAAATCTGATTGCTTAAATGTTTTAATTTCTTGCATTAAAGATTTCCTCCTCTCATACTGAAAAACATTCTGTTAAATCATTCCCAAATATATCTGTATATACAATCATAAGTCTATCACCAACATCTTTTTTATCTATCTCAATAATAAAATTATTTCCTTCCATATTCATTTCATCTGAGAAAAAAGCATCTGTCATAATAAATTCTTGACCATTGTAGTTTCTATCAATGAATACAGCCGATAATAAATCAAAACCTGACAAAGCCTTTTCTTCCTTTGTCTTTGTTGTTCGTGGTTCTTCTGATGTAAAATTGCTGATTACTAGCTTAATGCTTCGTTCACTCACATCAATAGAACTGCAAACTTCTGGTGTTCTATTGAACGAGAAACCTATTGATTCATCTAATGCATTTACATTATTCTTTGATCGAGGTTGTCTGAATTTTTTAAATTCTTTTTGGTGAAGTTCTTTAATAATTTGATATGGAATTTTTAAAAAATAATATCTTGTTCCATTAATTTCTTCATAATCCGTAATATAATCTACACGAGTTGACGGTGCTACAATATACACTCTGCCACCTTTAATTCTATTACCCACATGTTTATTTATATCAGAAATAAAGACATCATCAATATTTGAATTCTTATGGACTTTGTAATTAAAAATTACAACCGGATTATCATCCTTCTTCCCTTCAAAAGTATATCCACCAATGGTATGTTCTTGTATTTCTATTCCGAACAAACCTGCAACAAAATTCTTATATTTATTAAACTCTAGATCCAATGCTATTTTTAAATCATATGTTCCTAACGAAAACGTCGAAAAAGGAACTGCCATTTTACCATATTTCTTTTTTGGTTTTTCCAAATCAGCAGAGTCCTGTATTTGTAATATTCTCTTCTGCACTGTAAAAAATGAAAGTTTACCTATATCACAAGTAATCCATTTTCGTCCCAACTTTTCAGCTACCGCTGCTGTTGTTCCCGACCCTGCAAAAAAGTCCAAAACTATATCTCCTGGATTAGTAGATGCTTTTATTATTCGTTCCAGCAATGCCTCCGGCTTTTGTGTTGGATATCCCACTGCTTTACGTTCTTTGGCAACTGGGTTAATCATAGATATCTCCCAAACATCTGGCATCGGGACACCTTTTGACTCTTCATCAAGCAATACAGACTTTCGTTTTCCCGTCTCTTCATCTATGTAGCTCTGCCAAGCCTTTCCATTCCCACTAGACTTTTCAGATTTTGGAACATACAAATTATTAAATGTGTAATTATTACCATTACTCTTTTTATAACAAAGAATAATATCATGGTTTCTCGCAAATAATTTTGTGGCTATAATCCATCTTTTATAAAACCACACAATATCATTTAGGAAATTGTTTTCCCCAAACACTTCATCCATAACTATTTTTATATAATGAGCCTTCTTCCAATCAAGATGCACATATATTAAACCATCCTCTGCTAACACTTCTCGAGCAACAATTAATCTTTTTCTAAGATACTCAACAAACTCAGCGCCTGCTTTCTTATCTGTATAAGCCTTACTTCCATCTTTTCCTTGAAAATCATCAGATGTAGCAAAAGGCGGGTCAATATATATCAATTTGATTTTTCCCTTTACTTTATCCTTAATTATAGGATCCTCATTTTTATATACTGTTTTTAAAAATTGTAAATTATCTCCAAAAACAATCATATTCTTCCAATCATCATTCGCATTATCATCTTGATTTCTAAACGTTTTTTCTAATTGTACTGGCATTGGAAACGATCCATCATCATCTGCAAGCAAGTCCTCTTTTCTCATTTTTCCTGCATATGCCAATTCATATTCTTTATGTTCCACAGGAAAAAGCTTGTATTTAAAATCCTCTGGAATACATTCTCCCTTTTCTATTAATTCAATAATATAATCTTTCTCCGCTTTGCTACCCCATCCTTTTCATCAGGAAAATAAAATGCTCTAAACTGCCTGCATAGGAAAGGCAAAGTCTTGCATTATCTAAAATATAATCTTTGAAACTCTGCTCATACTCCCACTTTTCCTTGGACATATTTACAGGTTCTTTAGCATATTCTGCCGGCATAATTTCCAGTCCCAACATCTCACAATACTTGTTTGTAGCAGGCTGCAAATGATGCTTCCAGTTGCCTTTCGGTGAATTATATTTCTGTCCTGTAACCAAATTCACACTATTCCAGATAATATGCACATGAGTGTGTTCTTTATCCGTATGAATACCATAAACTGTTTCATATTCACCATTTAGAATGTCTCCTATAAAACCTTCCGCAACAATTTTTGCCTGTTCTGGTGTTACCGCTTCTTCCGGTGGAAATGATATAATTACATGATATCCCTGCCGTTTCCCCGATTTACCATATAAGCTCTTTGTATCCAACATCTGCTCATATGCAGTATCCGGCAGGCAGTTGACACTGCCCACCAAATGACATTGCTCCGTCTTATCCGGATTCTGAATATACTCCAACGCATTCTTAAGATGTGCTGCAGGATTACCCTCAGTCGCACAGTTGATATTTAAGATTTTCGTAATTGCCATTCGTCAAGCACCTCCCTAAATATCTTCAACAGTCTGTCCAGTTTCAGTTCTATATCAAATAAATCACTACTTCTAAGAAACTTATTTGTATTCACCATTCTGGCAATCTGATTCACATTTGTCGCCACACCACTAACCTGCCTGATAAGATTTGCTCTGTCGATTGCAAACGTGCTATCTATATTACCATTACCATAAATAAGCTCTCTGATATATCTGCTACGATTCATTCCGGCATCCTTTGCCTTTTTATCCACTAACTCAAGTTCAGTTTCGGAAACTTTAACAGTTATCTTATGCTCTTTCAAATCCGAGCGGTACTTTTTCCTTCCATCTGCCATACACATAACCTCCAATCCTCGTTAATCTCTGACCATTCTTTTTTATCAGTCCCATAGTCATTTTCCTCACTTTCTGTTTCAATTCTGTTGTTTACAGCTTTTGCACCTCGCACTTCGTGCTCGGAGTGTTTTGCGTCCACATTTCTCATTCTCAAGCAAGCATGTAATTAGAAATGTTCACTTGTTTTGCAAGATGCGGAAAAGGTCTGACCTTTTCCTGAAAAAAATATAAACGCATCAGCGTTTACATGATTTTTTGTTTTGGCAGGAGCACCTGCACCCTGCATATGATATGTGGTGGTTAATGTACCACCACAAAAGCTGATATGGTGGCACTTTTTGCCACCATTTTACAGTTTTGGGGGCACTTTCTGCCACCACTTTCATGTTTTGACGGCACTTTGTGCCACCACTCTTTTTTCATCCCGATTTGAGTGGCGGCGCTTTTTGCCGTCACTTTGCCATTTTGGTGGCGCTTTCTGCCACCACTTTTGCATTTTGACGGCACTTTCCGCCCCCACTTTTTTTGAATGCATTCTAATGAAACTGCATTACCACATCTGCAAGAACAATCTCCTCAGCCATCATCCTTGCCTGTGTCCGTAGCTGTAGCTGTTCTGTGAAAGAACTAGGATTTTTCGGTTTATGCTTTTTAAGCCATGAATTTTCAATATCATCAAGCAGCTCATATGCTGTTTCATTTACCTCAGCAGCTCTTTCTTCAAGCTCTGCAAATCTGACAAGGCTTCTGTATCTGACAGGATATTCATCCTTCATATACTTGATCCACATGCGACCATACTTTCCTGTATCAATATCTGCCTGCTCTGTTCCTGACGCAAGCACCGGATAAAAAATCCCGTTTCTTTTCTCATATGGAATTCCAAGCTTTTCAAATGTCGTTTTACTCATTGTAATTACCGCCTTTCTCATCACTATCTAAAATATCAAGCACATGTCTTAGTGGAACCAGAAGCTCCTCAACATCCACATTTCTATCTGAATCGTCAAGTGACTGCAGTTCTTCCAGAATGGTGTCAAGATGAATTCTAACTTTTCTTGCCACTTTCATTCCACCAACCACTCTGATTTCATGTTTTAATAGGCATTGAATGATATAGTCCTGCTTTGAGAGACCACTCAACGCCACCTTAACATTCAGCTCCTGTGCTTCCTCTTGTGACATTCGAAATGCTACAACAACATTTCTCCATCTGTTCTTGTCATCCAGCCTTTTTTCGCTCATATAATATGCACTCCTTCCACATCAATATCATGATTATCATCCAGCCCTGTACTGTCCGATACTGACTACTTTTGCATTTGCATCATCTACTTTTCCCAAAGCATCTGCAGTCTCTACATTAACCGTTGCTTCTGTTACATCTTTCACTTCATCCTTAGCAGTTTTATCGACTTTATAAGCTTTAGCTATATCACCTGCAACATTTTCTCCTGCATCTTCCGCTCCCATAACAGCATCCAGAGCAATCATCGGTTCTGTCATATCCAGCTCTGGTTCAGCACCTTCCACATCATCTTCCACTTCTTCACAATCCTCGAAACTGGCATTTACCTTATCGAGGGTATCTGCCATTGCCACCTGCTTAGATGGGAACAAATGTGAATAACGATATGTGATATCAATGCTCTCATGTCCAACCCTGTCAGCTATCGCAACTGCGGAAAACCCGAGGTCAATCAGATGTGAAATGTGCGAATGCCTCAGATCATGGATTCGTATCTTCTTTACTCCTGCTGCTTCCGAACCTCTCTCCATTTCATGATGAAGAAAGCTCTTTGTCACCTGAAATATTCTGTCCGTCGAAGCCTGGTCATAAAGCATTGCAAAATATTCCTTCATCTCCTCTGCAAGAAAATTCGGAAGTTTAATCGTCCTGTTACTCTTTGCTGTTTTTGGAGAAGTAATATAATCCTGTCCCTGCAGTCTCTGATATGATTTGTTAATACGGACTGTATTCTTTTCAAAGTCAAAGTCTGCCATCGTAAGTGCAAGAAGCTCTCCCATTCGCATTCCTGTCCAGTACAGCATTTCAAATGCATAAAATGAAACTGGCTTATCAATAACCGCTTCCGAAAACTTCTTGTATTCCTCAGTTGTCCAGAAGAGCATTTCCTTGTATTCTTCTTTCCCCATATTTCCAGCCTGCCTTGCAGGATTTGATTTCAGATTATAAAATCTGCACGCATGGTTAAATATAGTACTCAGCGTATTGTGCATTGTCTTCCTATAAGTCTGCGAATATGGCTTTCCATCTGTATCCGTAAGTGCAAGCATATCATTCTGCCATTTACGCACATCTGCGGGAGTTATCTCATTCATCTTCAGATTCTTAAAATATGGAAGTATCTTCTTTTCGACTATATTTTCCTTAGTCAGCCATGTGTTCAGCTTCACTCTCGGCTTTACATCCTCTGTATATAGCTTCCAGAACTCTCCAAATGTCATATCCAGATTGTTCTCCTGCCGAATCTTATAGTTCCGTTCATAATCAAGGGCTTCCCTCTTTGTTGCAAAGCCCCTTTTCTTTATCTGTTTATTTTCCCCGGTCCAGTCCTTACAATAGAATTTGACGAACCAGGTGCCTGTCTTATTATCTTTATAAGCTGGCATATTCATCATCTCCTTTCCACACCAAAAAGGTCCACCATACCTTTTTGTCATATGCCTGGCAACGTAAAAACAGGTGCATAAGCTATACAAACTTTTACACCTGCTGCGCTCATTCTCTTTTTCTGTCAACATACTTCAAAACCTGTAGAAATACCGGAAGCTCCTACCAGCTCCCGATATTCCCTTAATATCAGCCTGCATCACTCATTCCATAGAATCGTTCTTCAAAGTACTTTCTGTTTACTCTTCCACGAATTGCAATATAGCCTTTCTTTACCATTTCTTCGTTCAGTTCCCGCATAAGCTTATATGCTGCTGACTTGGAAATCCCAAGAATTTCCATGATGCCTTCCACTTTTAAAAACTTTTCATTCATACCTTTCACCACCTTCCCTTAATAAAATGTTGTTCTGGCGTTTTCCTATACCAATTCTGCTGACGTCACAACCAGCCTCCTTACCTGAGATAATCTCCTGTAATACCGCCCGCTCCTGCTCGAGGTACTCGGTCCGCTTGGGGGAGTGTCTACATTCGCTCGATTCCTATGAATGTCTTGGCAAATGCCTGTTAGATTTCTGGTACCGCTCATTTAGTTGTTTTTCAATACCATATCGTATAGATAATTGAATTGATATTATTCTATACCGTATGGTATTGAATTGTCAAGATGTTTTTCTAATGTTCTCGTATAGAAAAACTTCCATTTTCATTTTTTCCGTGTTATACTGTCTTTAACAGTCCATCAGGGACAGATAAACGGAGGTGACTACACTATGACAATTGGTGAAAGAATAAAGAAAATACGGGTATTCCGTAAAATGACAATGGATGATCTAGGCAGTGCTCTTGGCTTTGAAGGAAAAAATATGTCAGTCCGTATATCACAATACGAAACTGGTGCACGTATTCCCGGCGATGATATGATTTTGAAGCTCGCCGATGCACTGCACTGCAATTACAAGGCAATATCTGATTACAGCCTTGGTGCTGCAGAGGACATCATTGAAACACTTTTCTGGCTTGAGGAAAGTGCAGCTTCACTTCCAGCAAGAGGAAAAGGTACAAGATTCCCTAAGTACACTGCTCCCGGTAATCTGATTCACTTAACAGCAATGACTCCTGCAAAGCCATCTGAGAAAACCAGACCAACTTATAATGAAGATGATTATGACTGTGCAGTTGCACCTGTTGCATTAACTTTTGAATATGGATTGGTAAATGATTTCCTTTCGGAATGGTGTGAAATGAAAATGAAATTAAATAATGGAGAGATTTCTCCAAACGAATATTTTGAGTGGAAAATAACATGGCCTCAGGCGTAAATGAAACTATTCCTGCACAGCTCACTTTAGTACCAAAATAGTACCACAAGGCAAAAAACAAGCTCGCAAATGCCCATTTTACTAGGCTTTGCGAGCTTTTGAAAATTATTCAAACTCAATCGTTCCAGGTGGTTTACTCGTCAAATCATAGAATACACGATTTACACCTTTCACCTCGTTAATAATTCTGCTCATTACCTTATTTAACACCTCATAAGGGAGCTCTGCTGCTTCTGCAGTCATAAAGTCAATGGTCTTTACAGCACGAAGTGCGACAGCATAATCATAAGTTCTCTCATCACCCATAACACCAACAGAACGCATATTGGTCAGTGCTGCAAAGTACTGGTTGATATCCTGATCCAGCCCAGCTTTTGCAATCTCTTCTCTGTAAATTGCATCTGCATCCTGTACGATCCGTACTTTTTCAGCTGTTACTTCTCCGATGATACGGATTCCAAGTCCCGGTCCCGGGAATGGCTGACGGAATACAAGCTTCTCCGGAAGTCCAAGTTCAAGACCTGCCTTGCGGACTTCATCTTTGAAGAGATCACGAAGTGGTTCAATGATTTCTTTGAAATCAACATACTCCGGAAGTCCTCCTACGTTGTGATGAGACTTGATCACTGCTGATTCTCCGCCAAGTCCGCTTTCTACAACGTCCGGGTAAATCGTTCCCTGTGCAAGGAATTCTACTGCACCGATCTTCTTTGCTTCTTCTTCAAAAATACGGATAAATTCTTCTCCGATAATTTTACGCTTTGCTTCCGGTTCTGTAACTCCGGCAAGCTTGTTGTAGTATCTTTCCTGTGCATTGACACGGATAAAGTTCAGGTCAAACTGACCATTCGGTCCAAATACTGCCTCAACTTCATCGCCTTCATTCTTACGAAGAAGACCGTGATCTACAAATACGCAGGTAAGCTGCTTTCCGATTGCTCTGGAAAGCAGTCCTGCTG
>ENA-OUQP01001773-OUQP01001773.1-human-gut-metagenome-genome-assembly--contig:-NODE-1773-length-13580-cov-3.349279_pt1 | contig 13580 bp, 27 predicted proteins | sample MGYA00237951_ERZ548836 | MGnify/ENA primary metagenome ERZ548836 (study PRJEB26490, sample SAMN05194702) | human gut metagenome | biome: terrestrial biome; feature: human-associated habitat; material...
GCACTACATATGGAATGGCGAGCAAAGAACTCGGCATGAGTATGAACAACTTCAACTTGAAGATTAACGGCAAAGTGCCGTTTACGGTCGAAGAGGCAAAGGCGGTGCAGAAAGCGTTTTGCCCTGATGCAACGCTCGATTACCTGCTCGCAAACGACAGCGACTAACCCTGCGACTTCGCCCCTGCCGAGGGGCGTCAACCACGGCAAAGTAGTTCTTTCCCTTCCTTTGACTACCGCGCCAGGGGACTTCGGCAAATCGGTTGGCGCCATTCGGCGGGGGCAATGGCGAAACGGAAAGGAGGATGGAAATGGACGAGACGATTGAGGAGATGCGCGCATGGGCGCTATCCATTCAGCACGAGGCGGCGAAATTCGCCGAGGCGATGGACAGGATGCAGGCCAGCGCGCCTCCGACGAAGCTCTTCAGCGTGCGAGAGCTCGCCAAGGAGTACGGGGTGCCCGCATCGACGCTGTACGACGCCGTGCGACGCGGAGACCTGCGCGCGGCAACCCCGAAGGGCTACAAGAGCAAGCTCTTCATCAAGAAGGAATGGTTCGAGCAATGGCTCGGATTGGAGGAGTAATGCCAGAAAAAAATAACGCGGCCAGCGATTGGAACCCGACGGCCGCGGCTCAAGAAAGCGACCAGATTGTAACCCAAGAGGTTTCAAAGGTCGAGGTTTTCGACAATGACGAATTCGGTCAGCTTCGTGTGACGCGTGACGCATCGGGGGAGCCGTGGTTCTCTGCGACGGACGTAGCAAAGGCCCTCGGCCTGCGCGATGCGGAGAAGGTCACGCGTCGACTGCCTGATGACGAGAAGAGTTGGATGCAGTACCCCCTTTTAAAGGGGGAGAAAAAACGCCTCCGCGTAATCAGCGAGCCTGGCCTTTACCGCTGCGCCCTCGCTTCGCAGGTGCCGCAGGCCGAGCCATTCAAGCGCTGGGTCACGCACGAGGTCCTGCCGGCCATCCGACGCGACGGCGGCTACATGGCTGCGGCTCCCGAGGAGACTCCCGAGCAGACCATGGCGCGAGCGCTTCTCATCGCCCAGCGCACCATCGAGCGCGCCAAGGCGGAGGCGGCAAAGCTTCGCGAGGCCAACGCCGAGCTCGCGCCAAAGGCCATGTTCGCCGACGCGGTGAGCGCGTCAAAGACCACCATCCTGGTCGGCGAGCTCGCCAAGCTGCTGCGCCAGAACGGCGTGGACGTGGGGCAGAAGCGCCTCTTCGCGAGGCTGCGCGAGGACGGCTACCTGATGAAGGGCGGCAGCTCCTACAACCTCCCGACGCAGCGGAGCATGGAGATGGGGCTCTTCGAGATCAAGGAGACCACCATCGTGCATAGCGACGGCCACACCACCGTCAGCAAGACGCCCAAGGTGACGGGCAAGGGGCAAGTTTACTTCGTAAAGAAGTTCTTGAAGGAGGCAACGGCATGACGCGCGAGGAATTCGACTCATGCCGCGAGGCTCTCGGCGTCCGAGAGCTGCTCGACGGCCCATGCAGCGCGGAGCAGGCGCTCGCCTGCGTGGGATGCGCCATGGTCGCGCTCGGCGCGCTGCTCACCATCGGCCTGCTTCTCTAGCTAGCCGCATAGCCTGATAGCAGTGAATTATACGCCGTAAAGAGAGGAGCAGCATGGCAACGCAAACCTTCACAGTGCCGGGGCGCTTCCCGAGCCTGAACGAGTTCTACCGCATGCCGCCGATGAAGCAGAACCGGGTGAAGCAGGAGTGCGACGAGGCCGTCGCTTGGGCCGCGAAGGGAGCGCGCGTACATCGCATGGAGCGTGTCCGAATCCGCTGCGCGTGGTTCGAGCCGAACCGCAGGCGCGACCTCGACAACGTGTGCTTCGGCAAGAAGTTCGTGTGCGACGGCCTCGTCAAGGCGGGCGTGCTCATCGACGACAAGCCGAGGTACGTGGTCGGCTTCGTCGACGAATTCGCCTACGACGAGGAGAACCCCCGCATCGTCGTGACCCTGGAGACGGCATGAGGCGAGGCGAGCGGGGCAGGCACTGGTCGGTCGGCGAGATTCGCGAGCTCGAATCGCTCGCGGGCGAGGTGCCCAGGCGCGAGATAGCGCGCAGGCTCCGCCGCTCGAACTCGTCGGTGCGCACCATGGCGAGCCGCCTCGGCCTGAGCCTTCGCGTTGCGCGGTGGGACATGCGCTGGTGCGACGGCTGCGCGACCTGGCGCACGTCGCTGGGCGAGCGCACGGGGCATTGCCGCGTCTGCGACAAGTGGCGCGGCGTTGAGGCCGAAGAGGGGCGGGTTGCCGACGAGATAGCGGCCATGACCCCCGAGCAGCGCGCGGCGTTCGACGCGGGCGAGGGCCGGCGCGGCAGGCAGAAGCCGAGGCCCAGGAGGCCCGCGAGGCCCGACACCTCGAAGATGCCGAGGGCGCGGGCGCGGCGCGAGGAGGCGCGGTACCTGGCCGCGGTGGAGGAGTGGGAGCTGGAGTTCGCGAGCCGCAGGTACGACGCGGCGAAGACGAGGCTCAAGCGCGCCCGATGGGTGCGCGGCACCAATCCCCGAGGCTCCTCGCGGCCATCGAAAAATTCTGAAAAATAATGCGACATTCGAATATACAGCCTGATAGGAGGGCTAATGGACACTTTGGAGATAAGTCTTGACGACGTGTATCCGGACGAGAACAACCCGAGGAAGGACTGGGGCGACATCGACGCCCTGGCCGATTCCTTCAAGGCCACGGGAGGCCAGCCGCTGCAGCCCATCGTGGTAGTGCGCGACGGCGGGATTTTCCGCCTCATCGACGGCGAGCGGCGCTACCGCGCCATGCGCAAGAGCGGCCTGTCCCGCTGCCGCGCCTGCGTGTGCGAGGACATGGACGCGGCCAACGCCATGCTGGCGATGCTGGCGACGGACGAGAAGAAGCCGCTCACCGAGGCCGAGCGCGGCCACGGCGTGCAGCAGGCTCTGCTGCTCGGCGTGGACCCGCAGAGCGTCGAGGACGCGCTCAAGGTCAAGCACGCCGCCCGCATCAAGCGCGCCATGCAGCGCGTCGGCGACGACGCAGAGTACATGAGCCTCGATTGGCTCCTGGCCATCGACGAGCTGCGCTCCATGGGATGCGACGAGGGCGCGGAGGAGCTCGAGAAGGCAAAGGAGAAGGACTGGGAGCAGGTCGCGCAGTACTGGGCTTCCAAGCTCAAGCGCGAGCGCGAGGCGCAAGAGATGCGCGAGGCCTTGGAGGCTGCGGGCGTGGCAATCGTCGTCGACGCTCCCCGCATGTCCGACTACGACTACATGCGCGGCATCTACAGCGTGAAGGACGCGCAGGAGGTCGAGTGGCCCGCAGGCTGCGTGGCAACCGTCGGCGAGTTCGGCGCGACGGTCTACAAGCCCCGCGACGCCGAGAAGGACGCCGAGCAGGCGCGCCTCGACGCCATCGCCGCGGAATTCGAGAGCACCGCGCGCGAGGCGGCGCGCAAGCGAGCCTGCTTCGCCGTCGGCAAGCTCATGGACGGCGAGCAGCCCGAGGCCTTCTCCTCGCTGGCGTGCGAGCATTACATGTCCCTCTACGGCTACTACAGGGAGGCCGAGAAGCTGCTCGAGACAGCGGACTGTGACGAGAGCCACGCGCACGGCGAGAGCGGCGCGAGCGGGCCTCTGCTCATGTCTATCATCTACCGCCGCCTCTGCTCGTCGGACTTGCAGAACCACGGCCGGGCCTACGCCAACGGCAACCTAGGCGGAGACGGCAACCGCCGACGCCTGGCCGATTGGGTGGCCGACGGCGAGGCCCTGCAGGATGACGGCTACGCCTTCGGCGAGGAGGAGAAGTGGATCGCGGAGCGCGTGCGGGAGGCGATGGGCGATGAGTAAGGCAGTGCCGTACTCCATGCTGCGCTTCGCGGGCACGCCCGAGGAGGTCAGCGAGCAGTGGCACGCGAGCCGCAGGCGCGGCCTCGGCGGCTCGGACATGGGCGCGGTCATGGGCCTGTCCAAGTGGAAGAGCGCCTACGAGGTATGGCTCGAGAAGACGGGCCGCGCAGACCCCGAGGACATCGGCGGCAAGCCAGCCGTTGAATGGGGCAACCGCCTCGAGCCGGTCGTGGCGGCGAAGTTCGCCGACGTGCATCCAGAGCTTCGCGTGGCCAACCGCTTCGCGCAGATGTGGAGCCGCGAGCATCCATGCATGTTCGCCGACATCGACCGGATGCTCACGCTGCCAGACGGCTCGCACGCCGTGCTGGAGATAAAGACGGCGGGGCAGTTCGTGCAGCAGGACTGGGACGAGGGCGTGCCGCCGCATTACCTCGCGCAGGTTGTGCATTACCTGGCCGTGACCGGCTGGGCCAAGGCCTACGTGGCCGTGCTGATCGGCGGAAACGACTACCGAGAGTACGAGATCGGGCGAGACGAGGCCGACGTGGCGGCGGTGGTGTCCGCGGCCGAGTCCTTCTGGCGCGATTGCGTCGAGGGCGGCGCCGCGCCCGAGGCGGGCTGCCTCAAGTCTGAGGCCGACGCGCGCACGGCCGAGGCGGGCATGCCAGGCGACGAGTACGCGCTGATGCTCGACTCAGAGATCCCTTGGCTCGACGAGCTCGCCGAGACAAAGCGCGCGGCCAAGGAGGCCGACGAGGCCGCGAGGCGCATGGAGAACCAGCTGCGCCAGCTCATCGGGAGCGACAAGGGCATCGAGACGGAGACGAAGAGGGTCACGTGGGTGCGCTCGATGCGCAACGGCAAGCTGACGAACGGCGGAATCAGGATCACAGAGAAGAAGGGAGCCTAGCAATGGGCGAATTGGCAACGAAGGCGGCGCAGGTGCAGGCCGTGAAGACGGCGGGAATCCCGAGCGGCATGGCCGCGATGCTCAAGAAGGCGTGGCCGCGAATCGCCGCGATCATGCCGAAGGAGATGAGCAGCGAGCGTCTCTTCCAGCTCTCGCTGTCGGCCATCAACACCACGCCGAAGCTCGGCCAGTGCGACCCCGCGAGCCTCTGCAGCTGCGTCATGAAATGCAGCGCTCTCGGCTTGGAGCCGTCGGCGGTGGACGGCCTGGGGCGCGCCTACATCCTGCCGTACAAGACCAAGACGGGCATGCACGCGCAGATGATAATCGGGTACAAGGGGATGCTCGACCTCGCTCGCCGCAGCGGCAAGATTAGATCCATCAGCGCGCGAGCCGTGTACGAGGGCGATGAATTCCATTACAGCTTCGGCCTCGACGAGAGCCTGACGCACATTCCCAGCGGCCGCGAGCACGAGGCTGGCGAGAAGCCCACGCACGTCTACATGGTCGCGCACTTCACCGACGGCGGCCACTACATGGACGTGATGAGCCTGCAGGACGTGGAGGCCGTCCGCAAGCGCAGCAAGGCCGCGACGTCCGGCCCCTGGGTCACCGACTACGAGGCGATGGCCAAGAAGACGGTCATCCGCCGCGCATTCCCCTACCTGCCGGTCAGCGTGACGGCCCAGCAGAGCGCGAGCGCCGACGAAACGGACGGCGGATTCGTGGACATGCTGACGCGCGAGCCCGTGATCGAGGCGCAGCCCGCAGAGGCCGCCGAGCAGCCCGAGGAGCAGGCCCCCGCGACTCGCTACGCGGTCTGCCAGGGATGCGGCACGGTGATAGAGGGCGTGACCGCCGACGCAACGCCGCAGGACTTCGAGGGCGCGGGATGCTGCGACCGCCCGAGCTACATCATCCAGGAGGGCTAAATGGGCATCAACAAAGTGGTCATCGCGGGCAACCTCACGCGCGACCCCGAGCTTCGCGAAACCCCGAGCGGTTTCCAGGTCCTTTCTTTCGGCGTTGCCGTCAACGACCGCCGCAAGAACCAGCAGACGGGCCAATGGGAGGATTACGCGAACTTCGTGGACTGCACGATGTTCGGCAACCGCGCCGCGAGCGTGTCACGCTTTCTGGGCAAGGGAAGCAAGGTCGCCATCGAGGGCAAATTGCGCTGGTCCCAGTGGGAGACGCAGGACGGCGGCAAGCGCAGCAAGCTTGAAGTGATTGTGGACGAAATCGAATTCATGACGAGCCGCGACGGCGGGCAGCAGCCGCAGCCGCCCCAAGGCATGCAGCAAGGCACGGCGCAGGCTTACGCCGCGATGGGCGTGCAGCCGCAGGCCGTGGCCTACGACGACGAGATTCCCTTTTAGCGGATGAGAGGAGGGCAGCATGGCCGATTCCATCGGGCGCCCTGCGGCCCGCCCGCTGCGCGGCGGAAGGTGGGCTCCCGTCACCGCCGCGCAGCTCGAGGCCTACGATGCCGTCGAGGGAGTGCCGGCCAGGCGGCTCGCGAGGAGCATGCTCATGGCGCAGAGGCCGGGCGGCAGGCTCAAGGCGTGGGAGCGCGAGCAGCTCGACAATTACCTCGAGTCGTTGGGCATGGCCGACGTGGACGCCGACGAGGTTGCCACGGTGCAGATGAGCAAGGCCGAGGCGCAGCGGGTCATAGGCTCGCGGCGCGGCCCGTACTCGCCATCCTCGGTCTTCGCCCAGCTGTGCGCCTGCGGCTTCGCGGCCAAGGTGGCCGACGGGGTGAAGAGGCATCCGAGCCTGTACCTGCTCGGCCCGTTCGAGGCCGAATAGGGGCACACTTTTTCGGAAATAGGGGCACACTTTTTGCCGAATAGGGGCACACTCGGCACCCCGCGACCTGGGGATATGCCGTCGTTTCCAATATTAATCCATATATACCCAAATTAGACCTAGAAGAGTATCCGGGCTGATACAGGCTTCTGCCGAGTATCGCCCTTCGTAGAGACAGGAGGAGCCATGGGCGAGAGGCCGAGGCTGTCGGGCATCGTCTACGACACCGAGTGGGACGCCGCCGAGAAGCGCTTCGTCCCGGTGCATATCAGGCGGCTCAAGGACGGCCGCACCTACGACGCGGGAGACGAGGGCGAGGCCTGGGCGATTCCCCGCATCGAGGAGGCCAACAAGCCTCCCGATCGTCCCGCCATGACGAGCCGCGAATGGATGGCCATGCATCCGGAATGGGGGATGAGATGAGCTGCGAATACTGCGAGCCGTACTCCGAGGCGTCCGTGGACAAGCGCGACCGCTTCGGCACGGGCTTCGTGGTGGCCGTCGACGCTGCGGCGCCGTGCTTGAGCGTCGAGCTCGATGACCACGGAGCGATGGTCGAGTACGGGATTGTCGAAATAAGCCATTGCCCTTTTTGCGGGCGGAATCTGGAGGAGAAATGAGCGAGGAAATCAAGTTGAAGCCGTGCCCGTTCTGCGGGACGGAGCCCAAGATGGGCGTCACGGAGCCGACGTTCGGCGAGCCGCGCTACTTCGTGGAATGCGATGGAGTCGGCTGCAAGGTCGTCGCGTACACGCCGAACGAGTACGAGACGGCGCTTGAGGCAGCGGAGGCCTGGAACGCGAGGGCCTGCGACCGCGTGGGCGCGGCCGGCGGGTTGAAGCCGTGCCCGTTCTGCGGCGGCGAGGCGAAGCTGCTGCACGTGGGCGCTGGCCGAATCGTGAAATGCGGGAGCTGCGGGGCGAGCACGTCGTTCGCGGCTGAGAACCCCGCGAAGGAATGGAACCACCGAGCGGGAGGGAGTTTGAAATGAAAATCGAGGAACACGTCGGATGGTGCGACGCGGTGGTCTACACGCACGAATGCCCTAAATGCGGAGCGGAGTCCGACGTGCATATCGGCGAGGACGCCGACGCGACCGAGAAGCCGCGCTATTGCCCGGCATGCGGAGCGCCTATCGACCGCATGACAATCAAAACCGTATGCGTGGCGGACATGTTGCCCGTACGCGCCCACGAGCACGACGCTGGCGCAGACCTCCGCGCGAGCGAGGGCGTGTTCATCGGAAGCGGGCGATTCGCGAAGGTATCGACGGTCGTGCGCGTGAGCATCCACGAAGGATGCGTCGGCCTGCTGGCGGCCCGCAGCAGCCTTTGCTGGCGCGGCCTGCTCATGGCGAACGGCGTCGGCATCATCGACGCGGGATTCACTGGCGAAATCAAGGTGCCGCTCTACAACGCGGGAAACACGCCGAGCAACGTGCTTGCTGGCGAGCGCATCGCGCAGCTGATAATCGTGCCGTGCGAGCTGCCGGCATTTCGCCGAGTAGATGAATTGGAAGAGACGGAGCGCGGCGAAGGCGGCTTCGGAAGCACGGGGGTGGCTTAGATGCTTAGTTTGAAAGCTGGAATCGAAGACCTGAAGCAGGCGAAAACCCTCATGAGCGAGGCGAACCATATCATGAGCGATTGCATCTCGAAGATCAATCTGCTTGAAGAGGAGAACGCCGAGCTGAGGAACGAGCTCGACGACTGGAAGGTCAGCGCCGAAGGGTTCCAGCCCGATTCGTACATGAAGCTGCCTCTGGATGCGGACGGCGTGCCTATTCGAATCGGCGATACCGTCTACACGAGAGACGCGGAAGAGTACACCGTGAGAGGCATCTATGCTCTTGCTGACGAATACAGCATCAGCGTTGTTCAACTGGGCGGAACATGCTTTCTCCCGATGGAGCCTGAAGGGTTGACGCATCGGACTACAGACTCCGCCGACAGCTGGGAGAAGCTGGAAGAGGACATGATGAAGCGAAGCTCGTGCAACTATTTCGGCATCGGCGACTCCATTGAATCTTGTAACTATTGCCCGCATGGGGAAAGGCTGTCAGGTACTACATGCTTTAAGAATGCCCGCCTCGATATGATAGCCCGCGCAAAGAAGCTCGCTGGCATCGAAGAGGAGGCGCAGCGATGAGCTGGAAAACGTTTTGCGATATGTGCGGAGCCGAAATCAAAGGCAACGCCGCCAAGGTGGTAGCCGTTTCGGCTGGATATGAGGACTTGTACGGACGCATCTCAAGCGAAGATGCCATGGACGCTTGCGATGAATGCTACAAGAGGATTCGCGATGCAATAAAGGAATGCAGTGAGCTCGGCAGGCATGAGCGATAGCTTCGAGGTGACCGTAAAGAAGGAGGCGCAGTAATGGAAAAAACGATATTCCACTTCGCAGATAAGACTCCCGAAACCATCACGGTTGATGGCAACTGGCTAGAAACGGGCGTGCGCGACGTCGTGACGAAATACCAGATATTCAGCGTTAATGGCAGAAAAACCATGCTTGTGAACATGGACCATGTCGCATACGTGGAGGTGGTTGAGTCATGCAAGTAACCGTAATCGCCGCCACGCAAAGCCCGATGGACGTAATAGGCATCGCCGCGGGCATGTGCTACGGCAAGCCCGAGCCGAGCGCCAAGCGCGTGCGCAGGTGCGCCGAGAACGGCCACATGAGCGTGTTCGAGCACGCGTCCGCCACGCTCAAAATCGAGGGCATCTCGCGAGCCTGCCTGGCGCAGCTCACGCGGCATCGAATCGCGTCTTACTCTGTCAGGTCGCAGCGGTACTGCGAGGTCGGCGGAGATGACTGGTGCGTGATTCCTCCGAGCGTCGTCGGAACCGACGCGGAGTCGCTGTTCCGCGCGCAGGCGAGCGACGCCATGTGGTCGTACCGAGCCGCAATCGACGAGGGCGCGAAGTTTGAGGACGCCCGCTATCTGCTGCCCGAGGCAACCAAGACGAGCCTGGTAATGACCATCAACGCGAGGTCGCTGCAAAACCTTCTAACGCTTCGGCTCGACAGCCACGCGCAATGGGAGATTCGCTCTCTGGCGGCGGAGGTCGAGTGGGTGCTGATGGATTACAACAAGCAATGGTACCAGCTGATGGAGCTGCTTCAGGAGGAGCGAAATGGTCATTGTTGATGAAGGCCGCAGGAATCTTGCCAAGTGCCTGCGAGGAACCGATGCGAAGCAAGTCATCGTCGACGAGCTGGCCGACATGAGAACGACCGTGCTCGACCTCACCGAGACCACGCGCACGGTGCACGGCGAAGAGGTGCGTGGCTGGGAGTGCCGCGAGTGCGGCCAGTCCTGCGAGGAGATGTACGGCGAGTACGAGTACTGCCCGCATTGCGGGCGGAAGGTGGTGGAGCCGTGATTAACGACGAGAAGCGCCGCGAGGTTGCGTCAAAGCTGCACGGTCTCGACGAGCATATTGACGTGGTGCCGTCCATGTGCACCGATCAGCAACACGATGCCATGGCGCTCAGAGCAATCCGCGCGGTCGTAGGCAAGGGAGACGTATTCCATCTGCTCGCCGACCTCATCGACCGCCCGAAGGCGAAGCGCGAGGACGCTGGCAATTACTGGCGGTGCGGACATTGCGGAGCATTCAGCCGCAAGGACGCTGTAACCAACTGCTTCGGCGTGATTCCGTCGCGCTGCTGTGGGGACTGCGGAAGGGAGTTGGAGCGATGAGGCTTTACAGATGCGACCGATGCGGGAAGTACGTGTCGAAGCGAGCAAGGGATTTCTTCGTGCGCAGGCCGACAAGAGGCGTGTATCGGCTCAGCAAGAAGATTCACCTGTGCACGGAGTGCGCCGACAGCTTTAGGCGTTGGCTGCACGGGACGGAGAAGGCGGCGGACGTGCTGCCGAAAGGAGACGAGAAATGAATCTCGAAGATTTCTTCATTGCTGAATACGAAAAGCTCAAGGACGAGAACGAGAAGCTCAAGTCGCAAGTGGCCGAGCTCTCCAAGCCGAAAGGCGCGGCCGGTCTGCTCGACGCGCGAGTCGTTTCGACCGAGGTCGAGGCGGTGAAGACCACCACCGCGAGCAGCTACACGCTCCGCGAGTACACCTTCAAAGGCAAGCCGTCCTCGTACATCGAGGAGAAGAAGGCCGACATCGACAACGCCGAGAATTGGCGCTCGGGCGGCTACGAGAAGCCGTTAGCCATCTCGCGGAAGACCTTCGCGATGCTCATCGAGGTGAAGACCATCGGGAAGGTTTGCAGGTTCCTGGTGGACAACAACTGCAAGCTCGAAGAGCTCGGCGACATGGAGCAGGGGGAGTGGTGCCTCGCTGAGCAGGAGGCGGAGCTCGTCGAGGATGCGAAGCAGGTGCTCCTCGAAGATATGGACGACGCAATCAAGCGCCTGAAGGACAAAGAGGCGAAGGAGGCAGCCTAATGACGGAGACAACGGCGCTTTTGCGTGCAATCCACTGCGACCTGGCGGCTATTGGCGGTTTTCTTGCAGCGCTGTATTACAGACAGTGCGGAGCCGGTAGCAAACGTTTCGCGCCCGCTTTGGACGCGCTTGACGAAGCGGGCACGTACCAACGCTTGGCCGACGAGCTTGCGGAGGAGGCCGCGAATGACGCACAGTAGCGACTACCGCATGGCCGGCGCTTCCGCGGTCATGGAGCCACGCGAGGGCGGGCGCAAGCTCCCGCCTATCGAAATCAGCTACTTCGACCCGCGCACGGGCAAGCCGTCGCCGACCAAGTGCGCGCCGCTCCATGCCGACGGGCGGGCTGGCATCAGGCGCGACGAGAGCGGCAACCCCGCATCGGCCGTGGCATTGGAGCGCGGCACCATGGCGGCGCAGATGCGCGAGGCATCCAAACGCGGAATCGAGGCCATGAAGAAGCGCCGAGGCTACCCGGGCAGGCCCGTCGAGGTCGACGGCAGGCGCTACGAGTCGCAGGCGGAGGCCGCGACCGCCGAGGGCTTCCCGAGGCAGGCGCTCGCGAGCCTGCGCAGCCGAAGCGGCGCGAAGGTCGGCGAAGTCGTGCCGTACCGCGGCCACGAGGTCAGGTGGCTGGCATGATGTGGGCGCTGTCGTGCATCGCGCTTCTCTGCCTCGGGTGGGCGGCCACGCTGCTGCTCCTGATCCGCGCGCTGGAGAAGCTGTCGCAGACGCGCGAGCTGTGCGAGCTGCTGATGAAGAGGAGGCGGTAGCGATGCCCGTCATATACGGCCAGTCGAGCATCGGGCGCAGGTCGGTCGCGGTGCCGCAGCGCGAGCACGTGCCGCAGGAGCCGAAGAAGCGCAAGGGCAGGAGCCGCGCGGTGCTGGTCGACGGCGTGAGGTACGACACCGTAGTCGCCGCGGCGGAAGCGATAGGATGCAGCGGCGGCACCGTCGCGAATGCCATCAAGCGCGGGACCTTCATGGTGCGTGGCCACAAGGTCTCGTACTCCTGGAAGTAGCGAGGGGCGGAAAATGCGTGCGAATTCTACTACCCCGGAGAGTCCGAAGAGGTCGAGACCGCCAAGGCGGTGACCAGGTAGGCATCATGCCTTCCGCGGCCCGGGATTCCCTCCTCCCCGGGCCTTTGCGGAAGGAGACGCGATGAGGCCCAAGATGTGGCGGACATGCCCGAGATGCAAGAAGCCCGTGCCGCCAGGCGGCCGCTGCCAATGCAGCGCGAGGGCCGCGTCACCCGCCGCGATCGCGCGGGCCAAGGAGCGAGACAGGGACAGGGACAGGAGCGCCGAGCCGTGGCGCAAGGCCTACGGCGGGGCCGAGTACCGGGCCAACCGAGAGCGCGCCATAGCCTCGCACGGGGGCATGTGCGCCCGCTGCGGCAAGCCCGTGGCCGTGCGCCAGGCGTCGGGCAAGTGGCGCATGCTGCCGGGCTGCGGAGTCCACCACGCGAAGCCGCTGCGAAGCGGGGGCGGAAACCGCGAGGGAAACCTAGTGCCCCTGTGCGGCAGGTGCCACGCGCTCGCCGACGCCGCGCTGCGCCGAAGGGATGCCCGCCGCTCGCGCGAGGAATGAAAAAGAACACCGCTCAAGGAAGCCGCCCACGGGCGGCTTTTCTCATGGCCAATGCCGTTCGCCGAGGACGGGAGAGGTATGGAAAATCACGAAGCCCTGGCCTCCCACCCTGGCCGCCGCCCCACGGAAGGTATTTCAGCCGAAAAATCGAAATCGGGGGTGACGCTGCCCGATGCCTCCCAGGTGACGCTTGGCGGAACATGCTCCAACCGAGAGAGAGGAGCACGATGAGCCAATCGAAGGAGAGCTTCGTGGACTACGCCGCGTTCGTGGAGAAGTTCAAGCCGAAGAAGACAACGGACGACTGCATCACGCCGCCCGAGATATACGCGGTCATCCTCGACTACGTGCTAGAGCGCTGGGGCGTCGAGGCCGGTGATGTCGTGCGCCCGTTCTGGCCAGGAGGGGACTACGAGGGATTCGAGTATCCCGAAGGATGCTGCGTTGTCGACAATCCTCCGTTCTCGATCCTGTCGAAGATTCAAGAATTCTACCTGCAGCGAGGCATACGCTTCTTCCTGTTCGCACCCTCGCTCACGTGCTTGGGCGGCAGGCGCGTCGTGATGAAGGTCGACCACATCGTCTGCGACTGCAATATCACGTATGCGAACGGGGCCGTTGTGCGCACGGGCTTCGTGACGAACCTCGACGAGGAGCACGTGCTCGAGGCCGACCCCGTGCTTGGCGACAGGCTTAACGAGGCGAACAAGGAGAGGCTCAAGGAACAGAAGCGCCAAGTCGGGAACTACGAGTACCCCGACAACGTGCTGACGGCGGCGCGCGCCCAATGGTTCGCGGCGCACCATACGCCGTTCAGGCTCAAGCGGGCGAACGCCGAGCCGATCAGCGCGCTCGACGAGCAGAAAAAGCGCGGGAAGGCGATATTCGGCGGCGGGCTTTTGCTTTCGAGCCGCGCAGCGGCTGAACGCGCAGCGGCTGAACGCGCAGCGGCTGAACGCGCAGCGGCTGAACGCGCAGCGG
>ENA-OUQP01001775-OUQP01001775.1-human-gut-metagenome-genome-assembly--contig:-NODE-1775-length-13568-cov-4.802560_pt1 | contig 13568 bp, 15 predicted proteins | sample MGYA00237951_ERZ548836 | MGnify/ENA primary metagenome ERZ548836 (study PRJEB26490, sample SAMN05194702) | human gut metagenome | biome: terrestrial biome; feature: human-associated habitat; material...
AAGACCCCCAAATATTTAGAGCGAAGGTCTGACCCCCACAAAAATTAAAGACCCGTCATTAATTAGATTGGCAGTATTAGTGAAAGAGATGCTATACGAGACATATAGAATAATTCGATGAGGGAAAATTGTGCGAGTGGAATTAATTTACCTATAAGTGAATTGCGGTATAGCACTCCTGTGTTTGTGGGAATGCTGAAATCTAAAAATGTAAAAGATTGAATTTCTCAATTTGATACAGTAGAAAACAACACAAAATGGAATTTGTGTTGTTCAGTCTTAGTTTTTATCTTTGTATAATAAATCCATCAAATTACAGGAGGTTTGTTATATGAATACAGACAAAATTTATGCTGAACAGCTTGCAAATGAGTATGCACCCAAAGATACATCAAAGGTAGTTGCACTTCGCAAATTAGACGCAAGAGCAAAGTTGCCGGCAACTGTTTTCACCTATACTTTCGGGATTATTACATCCTTGATTGCCGGTGTTGGAATGTGCCTGTCTATGAAGGTAATCGGCGATGATACAACCTTTATGTTTGTTTTGGGTGTTGTTGTTGGTATTATAGGATTGTTTGGAATGGGAATTAACTATCCTATTTACAAGAAAATGCTGGCAAACGGTAAGCGAAAGTATGCGTTTGAAATTATGCGGCTTGCTAAAGAAATCAGTGAGAATTAAATATGACGTGGGCAAGGATGATAATGAAGCGAATATTGCATCCGAAGAAATGGGTATTGAATGCTATTTCTTTGGTTTCCTATACCACACTTATTCTCATCTTTGTATATGGAAAAACAGAGACTGTGTTGGCATATCCGATTTATTGTATGTCGGCATACTCTCTTGTTGCTTTTAGCTTTGCTGTACCCGATGTGATAAGAAAAACAGCACAACATTTACAAAAAAGCAGATTGATGAGATGGGTATTATCCTCAAAAATAGCAGATAGATATATATCCGATGTGGCTTTTCAGGGAAAAATCAGTATTTATCAGGGAATGACAGTCAATTTTTTGTATATGATATTTCGTGCTGTTACCTGAATGTATTATGCTTCAGTTTGGTCTATTTCAATCGCAGTTTACTATTTGATACTCGGAGTGATCCGAGCATATTTGGTTATCTGTTATAAATATCGGGATAATAAAGATGAAAGCATCTGTTATCGGAATACAGCGTGGAGTCTGTTTTTGTTAAATATTCCAATGGGTGGTATGATTATATTGATGATAAAGACAAATTCGGGATTTTCTTACCCGGGATATGTGATTTATCTTTCGGCATTATATACTTTTTACATTTTGATAATTGCAGTTAGAAATATTGTGAAATTTCGCAAAGTAGGAAGTCTGATTCCCTCTGCAGCTAAAGTGTTGAATTTTATTGCTGCGATGATGTCGATTCTTGGCTTGCAGACTGCAATGATTTCACAGTTTTCCGCCAATGGCGAGGATTATCGTAAAATGATGAATACAATTACAGGGGGATTTGTGTACGGAATTGTCCTTGTGATAGCTATATATATGCTATTGCGTAGCAGAAACATAAGGAAGGGGGAAATGCAATGAATAAAAATGAAAGTAAGTACTTTAATACCGCTGTAAAAATGGACAAGGCATTTTTGTCACTTCTTGAAAAGAAAGATTTTTCGTATATAACAGTGAAAGAAATCTGCGAAAAAGCAAAAGTGAATCGTTCTACGTTTTATCTTCATTACGAAACACTGGAGGATTTGTTGTCCGAAAGTGTAGAATATATGAACGAACAGTTTTTAGCTTATATGAAACAGGATACAAATGTTTTTATGACACGCATTCTGGAATGTCCTTTAGACGAATTGTACTTAGTAACTCCACAATATCTGACGCCCTATTTGAAATATATTAAAGAAAACAAGCGTCTTTTTTTAACGGCAGTAAAAAATACGAAAGCACTGCGATTAGAAGAAAGTTATGATAAGATGTTCCAATTCGTATTTGCACCAATTTTGGAACGATATCAGGTTTCAGACGAAATCAGAAAGTATATGATGGCATTTTATGTTCAGGGACTTATGGCAATCATTGCGCAGTGGCTAAAAAATGATTGTGAAGATACGATAGAACAGATGATAGATGTCATGCAAAAATGCACAGCGCAGCATAAATGAAGATAGGAGATATGATGAAAGCAGGAATTTATTTAGGAAAAGAAAAGATTGAAATAAGAGAGCTTCCGTTGCCGGAAGTAGGGGATGATGACGTACTCATACAAAATATATATTCCAGCATTTGCGGGACGGATGTGGCAGTATTTATGCATGGTCCAAACACAGGTCATAAAGTAAATGTTGGCGGTGAATTTGGTCACGAAACCATTTCAAGAGTTGTTAAAGTAGGAAAAAATGTAAAAGATTTTATAGTTGGAGAACGTGTATATCCATATCCACGATATGCGAAAAATGATACAAAACGAGCTGGAACGATTGGGGGATTTTCAGAATATATTCTGGTACCGAACGCAAAGAAAAATCGTTCGTTATATGCTGTTGATGAGCGTATTTCGGACAAACTTGCAAGTTTAATTGAACCATTTACGGTTGGATGTCGCGCGGCACGACGAGGGATGATTCCTTGTGGTAAAAACGCATATGTAGATGGACAGAATGCGGTTGTTTTTGGCTGTGGAACAATTGGAATTGCGGCAGCAGTTGCTTTTCGTTATTTTGGAATGAATAAAGTGATGGTGTGTGATTACTCTGATTTCCGATTGAAGTTAGCAAAAGAACTTGGCTTTGCTGTCTGTAATCCTTCAATAGAAAATTATACTGATAAAGCAAAAGATTATTTTGGTATAGCACCATCATTGAGTGGAGAAACAGCAGATATTGATTGTTGGCTGGATGCTGCTGGTGCAAAGAGTATTCTTGATGATTTTATAAAATTAGGAAAACTTGAAAGCCGTTTTGTTTCTGTCGCGGTAAATAATACGCTTCGTTCTGTTGATTTGCTGCATATGACATATGCACAACAGAGTATTATAGGGTCAGGAGGCTATATGTCGGAAGATGTGATTGATGTTCAGAAGATGATGTCCTGTGGGAAATGGGATTTGGAGCGCATCATTACACACGAATTTCCGTTAGAACAGTTGGAAACAGCCATCAGGACTGCAGGTGATGTCAATCAATCAGGAAATGTGGTTGTAAAAATGAAGAAATAGTATTGATTTTTAAACAAAACTGCATATAAACAATTGCAGAACATATTGCTATTATCCACAGTTACAGAGCAGGTGTTATCAACAGCGATAACAAAATGATAACATTAGCTTGTATAGGCTGTATAATATGGGTATATCAAATGATCAAAATAACAAGAAACACGACACAACATAAAACTTACACAAAACAAGTTAAGTGTTGTCGAATTTGAATAATTGATATTAAGAGCTTGACTTACAGACTAATGAAGATGGTTCTACAAAGACTCTTCTAACTAACCGTGGTAAAGGTACTGAAGGATGGTTACCACTTTGGGCTAAAGCAGCTACAAAAGAACAGGCAAAAGCAGTCGCAGCAAATATGACATCTCCAGATAAGTTTGATACTTTAGTACCGTTCCCAACTGCATCTAAGGATAACCAGAAGTATGCTCCAACTAAATATTGGAGAGGACCTGTATGGTTAGACCAGGCATTATATGGTGTTGAAGCATTACAGAACTATGGTTATAACGAAGATGCTAAGAGAATGGCATACAAGTTATTTGATAATGCTAAGGGATTATTAGGTGATGGACCAATCCACGAAAACTATAACCCTGAAACTGGTGATGGTTTACATACTAAGAACTACAGCTGGCCAGCATCAGCATATTACTTGTTATATCAGAACACATTAACATCAACTAAGACTACGTCACAGACTGGACTTGCTATCCCTGGTGAAGCAACTGTGAACAAAGAAGAATTAGCAGCAGTTATTAAGGAAGCAGAAGCATTAGATAAGAAATTATATACAACTGATTCATTCAAAACTGTAGAAACAGCAAAAGCAGTATATGCAGATGAAGATGCAACTCAGGAAGAAGTCAATCAGGCTGTAGCTGACTTAAGAGATGCAATGGTTAAACTTGTTAAAGTTGAAGGCGCTGTGATCGATAAAGATAACAAGGACAATAAAGACAATAACAATAAGAGTCCAAAGACTGGTGATCATACATTCGTATTTGGTAGTGTATGTGCTATGTTGGTATCAGGTTTCTTATTCATCTTCTTAAAGAAGAAAAGAGCTTAATATTTAGGAATTATAAAGATCTTTCTCATAGAAAGAGGTGGCGTAAAAATTAGCTACCTCTTTTTTATTTCAATTTATTTCTCTATTTCATAGATGTTTCATATATGGCGGATATGATGAAGAAAAGGAGATGATAAAGAATGAAATTAATAAGAAAAGTAATGATGTTAGGAGTATTATGTTTAAGTATTGCACTAGTAGGATGTCAAAATAAGACGGAGGCTCTTACAAGTTCAGTGACTATTAAGGATAAAGCAAGTTTTAAGCCAATGAATGAGACAATAGATTATAAAGAAGATTATGTTTATGAGTATCTAGGTCTTAAATTCAGCTTGTCTCAAAATATAAAAGAGGCTATGAACAATAAAAGTTTTGTTATGCTTGATTCTCAAAGTGCTTTAAATGAAAAACTAAGATATGCCTTTTTATCTTTTAATAAAGTTTCTCGTAAGCAGCAGGATGCTGTTGTTCAAAATATGAACGAATATATGAAGTGGGAAAAGAAGCTAGAACGTTCAGGAACTATTGGAATGTATAAAAAAGGAATGTCTGAAAAAGAAATAACAGAACTGACTCAATGTACATATCATAAAAAAATAGGTATTTCTCATGATGGACAGTATTCTTATTACATAAGTTATCAGAATGATGCATTTAAAAGAGAACTGGAACAGTGTCATATAGAAATCATTGATCGTTTAGAAGAGAATGATAATGGTTTTGTTTTAAAGGAAAAGAATGATTTAGAAAATACAGAGGTTTTTAATGATTAAACGTGCTATTTGTTATGTCACAAGAAAGAAAAAACGTTCATTGATCATAATGATGATTTTAACGATTATTCTCTCATGTTTATATATTTCTTCCAGTATTGCAATAGCAGCCGCTCAGTTAGAAAAGACCATGTATGAAGCAGCAAATACGTCTCTATCGGTCACAAAGAAAGATCAATCATTATTTGACTATAGGGAATATAAGGAAATCAAACAAGCTAAAGGCTATACATTATATTATGAAGGTCTCACTCAACCAAGAAACCTTCATGTCATAGAAGCACAACAGTCAGTAAAAAGAGATGATTTAAGTGATGAATATAAGAACGTGATGTCTTATCTCGCAACGAATCAGACAAAATCTCATGCTTTATTTAAAAGTGGCAATTTTGTATTAAAAGAGGGCAGACATATTCAAGAAACTGATTGTAATAAGGTGATGGTTCATGAACAATTTGCGAAAAAGAATCATCTTGCATTACATGATTCTATAAATTTAGACAATAATAAGAAATATGAGATTATTGGTATTTTTTCTGGTAAGAAACAAGAAAGATATACAGGTTTAACATCAGATTTTAGTGAAAATATGTTGTTTATGGATTATTCTTCACAACAGACAAACAATGTTCATAAAATAATCATGTACTTTGATCATTTGAAGGATACCCGTTTAATGATGAAGCAATTAGAAAAGAATCATCCAGATGCTCTTGTTGAAATGGATACGCAAACATATGAGCAAACATTAGAGGCAATTACACATATACAATATATTATAAAAGTGATTGTATGTTCTTTAATTGTCGTTGCACTTGTCGTTCTTTCTTTAATTTTAATTTTATGGTTAAGAGAGAGACTTTATGAAATAGGTATTTTGTTATCAGTAGGCTTTCACCAATCAGAAATTCTTGGTCAATTTATTTGTGAATTATTATTTGTTTCAATACCAGCGGCGGTTCTTTCTTTTGGATTAGCTCATATATTCCTGAAATATGTGATCAATGTTTTATTAAAGAATGCATATTCTCTATTACTTGAATATGGATTCAGACAAGAAGTAATGACTTTTATAGGAAGTTATGGGATTCTAGCAGGTGTAATCATCATTTCAGTTATAACGACTTGTGGAATGTTTTTAACAAAGAAGCCCAAAGAGATTTTATCAAAGATGAGTTAGGAGATTAATATGACTATATTAGAAATAGATAAAGTAAGCTATCGCTATAAGAATACAAGAGAGAATATTTTAGAAGATGTGAATCAGACATTTGAAAGCGGCCAGTTCTATGCCATTATTGGTGCCTCTGGTGCAGGCAAATCAACATTATTGGCATTATTGGCAGGATTAGATGAACCACAAGATGGACATATTCTTTTTGAACAAGAAGATATTAAACAAAAAGGTTATAGTTATCATCGAAGACATCATATTTCCTTGGTCTTTCAAAATTATAATTTGATTGATTATTTGACACCATTAGAAAATGTGAGATTGGTTGATAAAAAAGCATCTTCCTCAATATTGATCGAATTAGGCTTGAATCCAAATCAGATAAAAAGAAATGTTATGAAACTTTCTGGTGGACAGCAGCAAAGAGTTGCTATTGCACGTGCCTTAGCATCTAAAGCACCTGTCATTCTTGCAGACGAACCAACAGGGAATTTAGATGAGAATACAGCAGATGAAATAATCACAATATTGAAGAAGATGGCGAAAGAACGCAATAAGTGTGTGATTGTTGTGACTCATAGCAAACAACTCGCTCAAAGTGCAGATGTTGTTTTAGAACTTAAGGATAAGAAATTACAGATTGTTTAAGGGAGAGAAGTATATGATAAAAAATGCATGGGCTTATGTAACAAGAAAAAAGCTTAAATCACTTATTATGATATCTGTGATTGCAATCATGTCTACATTAGGTGTATTAGGCTTAGCCTTAAAAGATGCGACAGATCTTTCGTCTAAGAAGAGTTTAGGAAATATCACAAATAGTTTTTCAATGGAAATCAATAGACAATATAATCCTGGAACGCCTAGAGGCGGAGGCAATGTAAAAGGACAGGATATTAGTCAGATTGCTCAGTGTAAAGAAATTGATTCTTATGTAAAGAGAATCAATAGTGTAGCGGATTTAGTGGATTATGATATTGTAGAAACACCTGAAACATTGGCTTATCAATCACCAGAAAGAGCAAAAAACTTTAAAAGTACAGTAATGCTTACAGGTGTGAATGATTCTTCAAAAGAAAATAAGTTTGTATCAGGGGCTTATAAATTAGTGGAAGGAGAGCATCTTAAAGCTGGTGATAGAAATAAGATTTTGATGCATAAGGATCTTGCTTTAAAGAATCATTTAAAGGTAGGAGACCATCTTAAAATCAAATCAAATTTATATGATGCGGATAATGAAAAGCAGGCAGATGAGATTGTTGAAGTAGAAATTAAGGGACTCTTTGATGGGCATAATAAGGGTGGTGCAAGTGCACCGCAGGAACTATATGAAAATACTTTAATCACTGATGTGCATAGTGCAGCACAGGTATATGGTGAAACAGAAAAGACAGCTGTTTATCAAGACGCTACTTTCTTTGTGAAAGGTCAATATGATTTAAAACAGGTCATCAAAGTATTAGAGAAGCTTGATATTGATTGGAGAAATTATGTTCTGATAAATGGTGCTTCTAATTATCCAGCTTTACAGATGTCTATTTCATCTCTATATGGAATGGCCGATAAATTATTTTATGGTGCATTGATTTTTGCTGGAATAGTTGTTGCGCTTCTTCTTATGCTCTGGCTTAATGCAAGAAAGAAAGAAATAGCTATTATGCTTTCGTTAGGTATGACAAAAATGAGAATTTTTGGTCAATTGATGACAGAATTAGTATGGATGATGATACCATCTTATCTTATTGCTTACTTTGTTTCTGGTGCTTTAGCACAGTCATTTGGTCATACAATCTTAAATGGGGTGACAGGAGATATAACTAAACAACTAGCAAGTCAGGGCGTATCAAGTCAATTAGGAGCAGGCGCTGAAGTAGATGGCTTTAATAAGACACTTACGAGTCTGAATGTGCATGTTTCTAGTGATATGATGTTTATTGTTATTGGCTTCATGACAGTTGTACTTATTATGGCGTTGGTGGTTTCTTCATTTAGAATTCTTAAAAATAAGGAAGAATCACTTATTTATACACGTTAACAGATAAATATATGTGTATAATATAAAGAGGGAGGGATAGTATGGATTTACTGATTGTAGAAGATGATCCTATAATTAGAGATGGTATGAGTGAATATTTATCAGAATGGGGCTATCATGTCATAGAGGCTAGGGATGGTCTTGAGGCTTTATCCTTATTTAATAAGGATATCAAGGTTGTTCTTTTGGATATTCAGCTTCCATTTATGAATGGATTAGATGTTTTAAAAGAAATAAGAAAAGAAAGTAATATCCCTGTTTTAATGTTGACGGCATTTAATAATGAAGAATACAAAATAGAAGCCTTTACTCAACTTGCTGATGGCTATATTGAAAAGCCATTTTCTTTGCCTGTTTTAAAAGCGAGAATAGAGGGACTTATAAAAAAGTATTATAGTTCTATAGAAATATTCAAATATAAAGATCTAGAAATCAATTTCACAAGTTATACAGCTAAAATAGATGGAAAAGTCATAGATAGTAAGCCTAAAGAATTAGAAATATTAAAATGTCTTCTTGATCATGAAGGGCAGGTTCTATCAAGGATGCAGATTATAGATCAAGTCTGGAAAGAAACAGAAGAAATTCCTTATGATCGTGTGATTGATGTCTATATAAAGGAACTTAGAAAGAAGTTACATCTAGATTGTATATCAACTATTAGAAATGTAGGCTATAAATTGGAGAGATGATGAAAAAACTAAAGATATTTCCTAAAATGTTTCTCCAGATATTTTCTATTCTCAGCATTATTGTCTTATTGATTCATATCTCCATTTACTTGATATTTCCTAGAACGTATCTGGATACTAGAAAGGCTGATATTAATAAAACAGCCAATGAAATATCTCATAATCTAGAAGGTAAGGAAATCAATGAGATTGAAAGAACAATTGATTTGTATTCTAAAAACAGCGATATAAAAGTATTTGTGAGTCAAGAAAATAAAGACAATGAAGTAAAAGTTACAAATAATCTGAATGTGAATTTGAACAGCCTCAATAATTCATTAATTATTGAGGAAAGACGTATTACTTTAAATGATGGACATCAATTGTATTTGAAATTTATCTCTACTGCTGATATGCTGCAGGATGCTAAAGATTTAAGTTTAGGTTTTCTTCCTTATTCATTATCTATTTCTCTTTTATTATCTGCTATCGTTTCATTAATCTATTCAAAATCAATTAAAAATAATATTGATGAAATTAAGAATGTAACTGATCAAATGATGCAATTAGATAAGAATGTCTGTTTAGTCCATAACAGTGATGATGAAGTAGGAGACTTAAAGAAGCAGATCAATGAACTCTATTTTACATTATTGAAGTCAATAGATGATCTAGAACTTAAAAATAAAGAAATTCTCGAACTTGAAAAACTTAAATATGAATTTTTAAAGGCTGCTTCTCATGAATTAAAAACACCTCTAGCAAGTCTTAAAATCATTCTAGAGAACATGATGTATAATGTAGGAAAATATAAAGAGAGAGATGTATATCTTGGACAATGTGTAGATATAGTGGATGATCTTTCAAAAAATATCTCTCAAATATTATCTATCTATTCAATAGATCATCTAAAGAACGATGAAGAAGATGTTATTATAAAAGATGTTCTTAAAGAAGTCCTGAATAAATATGAGTTGCTCGCATATCAGAAGAATATCGTAATCAATAATAAGGTTGGTTTAGAGCATTTATATATTGGTAGAAATGCATTCAGTGTGATTTTATCTAATTTAATAAGCAATGCGATTAAGTATAACTGTGATTATGGAAGAATAGATATAAGGATAAAAGAGAATTGTTTCTATATAGAAAATACCTGCCAGGAGAATCACATGGAATTAAAAAAAGATGCAAGTCATGGACTTGGCTTATATATCGTAGGTAACCTATTAAACAATTATCAGATAGACTATCAGATTATTCAGACAAAGACCACGTATCTCTTTAAGATGAAGATACAATGATTTATAACGTAGAATTAAGAAAATCCCCAAAATGAGGATCCTTTAACTGGTACAAAAAAGTAATAACTTCTAATGGCGAAGATTTAGATTAAGCGTCTAATTTTTTCTTAAATCTTTCAAGTTATTTTAGTTAAGCACCTTCGGGTGCTTTTTTGCATTGAGTATTTACTTTATACCCCTTCTATAAATCACAATTCTCAATAACATAATAATTATGATTAGGTTAGGAGAAACAATAATACCCAATAATGATAGTATAAAATGTTTTGTGTTCGATTTTATCATCAAGGACATAGAAAGATTCTAAATCATACAGATTTTCTGACAGTTAACTATCTTGTGATTCATAAGTCAGGGTAGTTCACTGAAGCATTATCTCCATTCTTGAACACACGAGTCCATCCTGTATACTGTCCCCATTTATATTTTACAAGAGTTCCATCTGCAGAATCCACATTTGTATCAAGATATTTCATGTCTATGCCTTGACTACTTGACTGATTTGCACTTACCACAACAACATGACTAAAACTGTTTGAAGCAATACAACTAAAATCATCTCCAAGTTAAACTTGTTTTAAGAAAATATGAAATATGATTAGATTTATGATGAAATCCTGTTTCTTGTGCTTGACATTCATTTTATTATTTATATAATTACCATAGGTAATTATCAGTGGTAATTATAAGGAGAGGCGTATGAATACTCAGAAAACAAAAGAAATACTGGACAGCTGTTATATGGCAAAAAGAATATTAGACTTATTACCAGAACTTCCTGAAGGAGTTCTTCCTTCTTATATTCGTTATCTAGAGGCTATTATTGATTTAAAGGAAAGATATGGAAAAGTGAAGGTTTCAGAAATAAGTGAAGCATTGAATTTGCCTAGACCAGGTGTCACACGTACTGTAGGTTCTATGGTAGAAAAAGGTTATTTAAATAAGGTTTCTTCAAAAGAAGATGGTCGTGTCACTTATATTGAAGTAAGTGAAAAAGGACAGTCTTTATTTGAAAAGTTCAATAAGGAATACTTTGAAAACTTATCGCAGAACTTGAATCATATTTCTATTGAAGAGGCTGATTGTATGATTAAAACAATAGAAAAGTTCTATCAAGTGATGTGTGAAAGGAGAAAAGCGTAAATGAATTCAGATTTTACTCAGGGAAGTATTTTTAAGAAATTAGTTGCATTTATGATTCCTGTACTTGGGGCTTTAGTATTACAAGCAGCCTATGGTGCGGTTGACTTATTTGTAGTAGGACGTTTTGGGACAACAGCAGGTTTATCCGCTGTTTCGACAGGAAGCCAGGTATTAAACTTAGTGACATTTGTAATCACTCAGTTTGCAATGGGTATTACAGTACTCATTGCAAGATATATAGGTGAAAAGAAACAGAAATATATAGGAGCCCTTATTGGTGGATCAACAATTCTATTTGGTGTTGTTTCAGTTATTTTATTTATTATCATGGTGCTATTTGCAACACCTATCTCTACACTTATGCAGGCGCCTTTAGAAGCACTCAATCTTACTGCTACTTATGTAAGAATATGTGGTGCAGGTATTTTCTTTATTGTGGCTTATAATGTTTTATCCGCTATTTTTAGAGGTTTAGGAGATAGTAAATGTCCATTACTCTTTGTAACTGTAGCATGTTTAATTAATGTAGTAGGAGATTTAGTTTTAGTCGCTGGCTTCCATTTGGATGCAGCAGGAGCTGCAATGGCTACAGTACTTGCTCAAGCATGTAGTGTATTATTCGCATTAGGATTATTAAAGAAAAGAAAACTTCCATTTGAAATCCATAAACAAGATTTTAAAATCAACCCTCACTGCATTCGTGCAATGAAGATCGGTGTACCTCTCGCATTGCAGGAATGCTTGACTCAGATCTCATTCCTTGCACTATGTGCCTTTATTAATCGCTTAGGACTAGAGGCATCATCAGGCTATGGTGTAGCATGTAAGATTGTAAACTTTGCGATGCTTGTTCCTAGTTCTCTCATGCAGTCAATGGCTTCATTTGTAGCTCAGAATGTTGGCGCAAATAATGAAAAAAGAGCCAAACAATCTATGCTTACAGGTATGGGTATAGGTCTATTTATTGGAGCTTTTATATTTTGTTTAGTTATGTTTAAGGGGGATATGTTAACAGGTATATTTACGACAGAACAAGGTGTTATTAATCAGGGCTATGCTTATTTAAAAGGCTTTGCATTGGAAACAATAGTCACTGCAGTACTCTTTAGTATGATTGGTTACTTTAATGGACACGATAAAACAGTATGGGTTATGGTACAAGGATTAGTACAAACACTTATTGTACGTCTACCTCTTTCTTATTATATGTCTATTCAGCCCAATGCCAGCCTTACTCAAATTGGGCTTGCAGCACCAATTGCGACTATTACTGGTATTATTCTCAATGTATGTTTCTATTTCTATATGAATAAGAAAATGAAATGATTAGATAGCAGAAATGCTGTCTTTTTTAGTATAATGGAATTATACAGAGGAGGTGCCTATATGGAATGGGAAAGTTACTTTTATAAACGAATATTGGATAGGGGGTATGACTATTATTTAGATGGTTGTGTAGAAGATTTACGTATTACATCTAATAGGATTAAAGCAGTAGTTTATGGAACACATCCTTATCATGTAGAAATAAAATTAAATGGAAATCGTATAATAGGCATGTCTTGTGATTGTCCTTATGCGTTAGATGGACATAATTGTAAGCACATGGCAGCTGTTTTATATGACTGGGAACAAAATGGGATTCATCCAGTCATAGATAATTCAAAACTTGTGAAAGAGGCCTCAGAAGAAGATGTACGATTATTTCTTGTTCAAGTACTTGATGATAATCCTAGTTTAGTAGAAACCTTTAAACAATATACACAAAATGAATTTTCTTTGGATACAATGATTGATGATTTGGAGGGAGTTTGTAATTCTTATAGTGATGGTTATAATTATATCGATTATGAATATAGCTGTGATTTTTGTGAATACTTTGAAGAGGCTGTTTTTAAGTGGCTTGATCTCTTGAAAGAAAAGAGACAATATTCTCTCGCATTTAAATTTCTATTAAAAGCTTATGATATACTTGATAAGTTAGATATAGATGATAATGAAGGTGAAACGTATGAGCTTTCTTTTTCTATTATAAACGCATGTTCAAACATTATTGTGTGTATGGAAGAATCAGAAAGAATAGATGCGTTTGATTTACTTAAACAATTTCTCCGCAATACAAGAAATGATCCCGAATTGCAAGCAGAAACTGGAAATAAGAAGATAAATTAGATTTTATAGAAAA